>Ga0208750_1000196_pt1 | contig 17714 bp, 17 predicted proteins | sample Knorr_S15_td_O2m_FD_185602 | JGI IMG/M metagenome (GOLD analysis project Ga0208750, IMG submission 185602) | Marine microbial communities from Southern Atlantic Ocean transect - Knorr_S15_td_O2min_ad_340m_LV (SPAdes) (version 2) | ecosystem: Environmental > Aquatic > Marine > Oceanic | place...
GCCAGCGCCCACCAAGCACCCTGGCATCACCGGTTAGACGTGTATTGCCTGTACGGACGAGACCTTCTACATCGGCGAACTCGAAACTGCCCTCATCCAAATGCAAAACGGTCGCATCGCCCGGACTGCCCGGTACTAAAGACCCCAGCTCGGGTCGGCCGATGGCAGCTGCTGGGCCACTGGTACTGGCTGCGATGACATCATTCAAAGAAACTCCGAGTGCTAGAAACTTTGACAGCGTGTTGAGTTGACTCTGGGCACTGCCGTCTATGCTCAACACATGCACGTCACTTGAAATGCACTCAGGCAAAAACCCAGCACTAATCATTGCTTCTGCCGTGACAAACCCGAACGACCCCTGTCCGTGTCCGATATCGAATATCACACCCCGCTCCCTTGCTGCAATGATTTCTTCACGGACAGCACCATCTCGCAGTCTGGCAGGTGCGTTAGGAAACGGACGAAAACAGTGCGTCAGAATATCGCCTTTACGCAATCGGGAGACGACTTCCAGGCGGCTGGGCGGTGGGTTATCTAGATGGCACATCACGGGCAGACCCAACTCATCTGCCACTTCCAATGCCAGATCCAGCGGCGCTGAACCTTGGCCGTCGCTTGCCGTCATACCCACCCGAACTTTTATGCCTACGATGTCGTCGGGATAAAGCGATGCAATGTTTAGGCAGGCAGCAGGATTCAACAGTCGTAGATCGCCGCACTCTCCGACCATGATCTCCCTGCTGAACGCAAATATGCCCGGGAATGAAATATTGAGAAATGCAAGAATCCTCGTTTCGGCGGGTTCGATAACATGCTTTAGAAAACCGGTAAAGTTTCCCGGACCGGCAGTTCCCGCATCAATCAATGTACTTAAACCGGATGCCTTTGCATACGTATCCGGTTCAATGCCAATTGCTGCACCGCCCCAGTAAACATGCGTGTGTAGGTCAATCAGCCCCGGGACAACCAGGCAACCGGTCAGATCATGACTCTCTAGTGCCTCGCTGGCAGGAATAGTATCCTGAATAATAGCGACAGAGCCGCCTTTGAAAGCAATATCACAGACCTTGTCGAGACCTGCCTGGGGATCGATCACGCGGGCTTGTTTCAAAACCAGATCGTACATTGATGAGTCTCCCTGCCTGAGTGGGCTGTCTGGTGTACAGTGTGTAAATTCACTGGCCGGTGGATCCCGCAAAAATGGTCACCTGCGCAGTCACCCAACACACCGCGGAGTTATTTCGTGTATGCAAGGGAGAGTTTGACATGATTCTTGATTCCTACGAAACACTGCATTGCGATGCTGGCTGGCGAAAATTCTCATTTCTGCGGCTGGTAGCACAGGATGGTACAACGGGAATTTCCGAATACAACGAATCCTACGGCAGTCCGGGCCTCACGCAGGTCATCGAGGGACTGCTGCAATGGGTCGTCGGCAAACATGTACTCGCGCACGAGCGGATCTCTGCCGAGCTCTATGCCCGTACACGGCAAGCACACGGGGGTATCGCCCAACAAGCCATTGCGGCTGTTGAAAACGCCCTGATCGACCTCAAAGCACGGCACCTTGATGTGCCGGTCTATGAACTCTTGGGCGGCATGATCCGGGAGCGACTGCCGCTATATTGGTCCCACTGTGGCACCTACCGGCTCGCGCAAACAGCCCACCATCTCGACAAACCCCCGATCAACTCACTGGACGATCTGACTCGTTTGGGTGCAGAAGTTGCCGCTGGGGGATTCAGCGCTCTGAAAACAAATATTTTCCTTTTTGACGGCACGCCACGGATGCACCAGCCGGGGTTCGCCAGAGCACCGGGCTGGCCAGCACTGAATGCCGATCGTCAGATCATCCGGTCGCTTCGCAGCCAGCTCGAGGCGTTCCGGGCTGGCGCTGGCCCGGATACCGGGATCATGCTCGACCTTAACTTCAACTACCGCACTGAGGGCTATCTCGCTGTGACCCGTGCGCTCGATGACCTCAACTTGGACTGGTTCGAGATCGATATATACGATCCGGCAGCATTGTCACTGATTCGCAGAGCCACCAGGACACCGATCGCCTCCTGCGAGTCATTGTTCGGACTCCGAGGCTATCGCCCGTTTTTTGAACACCAGGCGATGGATGTCGCGATCGTGGACGTGCCGTGGAACGGCATATGGCAGTCTATGAAGATCGCAGCACTGGCTGAAAGCTTTGAGGTCAATGTGGCGCCGCACAACTTTTATGGCCATTTGTCGACCCTGATGAGCGCCCACTTCTGCGCTGCAATCCCGAATTTTCGGATCATGGAGATCGACATTGATGATATCCCCTGGAAAGACGATATCGTGACCCATACCCCGGACATTGTCGATGGGGAACTCAGACTCTCCGATAGAGCCGGCTGGGGCACGGATCTGAATGACGACGCGATCCATCAACACTCCGCCGTAGCATCGGGCCGCGAACAATTTGAGCGGGGAATGGGTTGACTCGATTAAGGGTCGAGCCGTCTGATTCAGATGATTCCGTCAAAGCTACTTTAAGGCAGGCTTAGTCAAGATGAATCCAGCGCCCGACTGGCTGTCACTCACCCAGGAGGAAACAATCGACCCTCCCTTGGCGATCTGTGACCCTCATCACCACCTGTGGAGTAATCGACCCAACAGCCTGCCCAGCACCTACCTGCTGGATGAATTTCTCTCCGATATCCATACCGGTGAGCACAATATTGTCTCTAGTGTTTTTATTGAATGCGGCACAATGTTCAGCACCGATGGGCCTGTTGACCTGCGACCGGTCGGCGAGACTCAATTTGCCAATGACATCGCCGCCAAGAGCGCTTCCGACCTGTACGGGCCAACACGAGTCGCGGCGGGAATTGTCGGCACCGCTTTTCTGAGCGCTGGGGACCGTGTTGCCTCAGTGCTTGATGCCCATCTGGCAACCGGAGGAAACCGCTTCAAGGGCATTCGGCAGGCGGCCGCACGGGATGATGACGCTTCAGTGCCTGATCACAGGACCTGTCCGCCTCAAGGCTTGTACACGGACAAAACATTTCAAGAGGGATTTGCCCATCTGGCACCACGTAACCTGAGTTTCGAAGGATGGTGCTACCACACCCAGATTCCAGAACTTACTCAACTGGCAAGTGCTTTTCCAGACACCACAATCATTCTGGACCACTTTGGCGGACCACTGGGCGTGGGGCGTTACGCGGGCCGGCCGGACGCTGTTTTTTCTGAGTGGTGCAAAGCAATTCGGCCACTGTCGGAGCGCCCAAATGTCTATGCCAAGCTCGGTGGTCTTAACATGGAGATCAATGGTTTCGGCTGGCACACTCGCAGTAAACCGCCAGGGAGTGAAGAACTCCTCACAGCTACCCGCCGTTACTATGACCACACGATTGATCTGTTTGGGACTGATCGCTGTATGTTCGAATCGAACTTTCCCGTCGACCGAATCAGCTGCAGCTACAATGTATTGTGGAATACCTTCAAAAAGCTGACAGCTGCCTATTCACCGGCAGAGAGGCTGCAGCTTTTTCACGACACTGCGGCAAAGGTCTACCGCTTGAACTGACCGAGCCCCGCCAACCCTAACGTTCACGCATCATCGAGCACTTTGAATTCTGCCGGCGGCGTATAGAACGGCACCGAAACCAGAATTTTATTTTCCTGGGCAATGAGATAACCGGCCTCTGCACTGACCTGTAGATACTTCTGCCATCCAGGATCGGCCTGCATCGAAGCGCGTTTCCGAGCCCGATCGGTGATATCGGCATATGCCCAGATGTGGACATAAGTATTTACGTTACCCACTTCAGTTCCTGCGTAAACGATCGGCTGACCCAGATGTCGAGTCTGCACATCCCAGCCATGTTCTTCGTACAATTCAAACTGCTTCTTGATCGTTCCTGCCTTAACCGTATATGTTCTATGATCGAATATCATTTCAATTCCCCGTAAGTTTTCGAATCAGGTAAATATCTGCCGGTCTGAACTTTGGTTATTCTTTGTACTTCGATCGCTTATCCCTGACCATCTGAAAAACAACCAGGACAACAGCGATACCAAACCCCAGATAGAGCCACTGCTTATTATCCGTTATCATCAAAGCGATCACGCCCAGGGCGAAGAAAAAACAACCCAGTGTAGTGCCGTTAAGCATATCCCTCACCTTGTGGAAACGTCTGACCAGACACTGAAACAACATGCTTTGAATGGCTGCATATCTTCATGGTGTCTATGAGGTGTCAGGGTAACCGAGTTCCCACACTGGATTCAAGAATTGAAAAACCGGAACACTTCCTACGACCAGTCCCGACAGCGAAGATTATGACGAACGCACCAACGCGATTTCATTCACGTAGAATGCCACACTACGAACTCACCGCCAATGAGATTGGCAGGTAACTTATCGATATGACTGTCCGTACATCCAAAAGCACCTATGCCACGGTTTCAATGAAAGGTGGGGGTTACTACAGCCAAAGGACACGGGGCGCCAAGGATGTTATCGATAATGCCGTAAGCATGCTGGAAGATGCCGTGGCTGCACTGCCCGCCCGTACAACAGAACGCAGCATCCAGATCGCTGATTACGGTGCTGCAGACGGTGGAACCTCCAAACAGGCCATCTATCGAACCATATCTGCCCTAAGAGAACGCTACCCACAGCATCAGGTCACAGTCACGTATTCCGATCTTCCCGGTAACGACTACTCCACGCTATTCCGAAACCTCACCGGCGTCGACGACGACAGTGACGACAACTACCTCAAAGATTTTGGCAATGTCTTCGTGAACGCGTGTGGCATCGGCTTCCACAGCCAGTTGATGCCGGACCAGACTCTGGACATCGGGTTTTCAGCGACCGCTATGCATTACGTATCTGAAAAGCCGTGCCAGATCCCCAACCATGTACATATGGTTGGTGCGTCTGGTAGTGCACTAGACGCATTTTCACGCCAGGCGAGAGACGACTGGAACCGGATTCTACTGTCACGGGCGGCTGAGCTTAAGCCAGGCGGACGCTTGGTATTCATGAACTTCGGCATTGACGAAGACGGACGCTATCTTGGCAATACCGGCGGTATCAATATGTTCAACACCTTTAACGATATTTGGCATGAACTCCACGAAGAGGGATCGATTACCCATGACGAATGGGTTGATGCGACCTTTTCACAGTTTTACCGCACTCGGGAGGAATTCTGCGCGCCGCTGGTAGATCCCTCTTCCGAGGTTTACCAATCGGGCCTCCGGTTGGTGTCGGCCCATACTGGCGTTGTGAAGTGTCCCTACCGTGCTGCTTATGAAGCAGCCGGTGAGACTATGTCGACCCAGGAATTTGCCGCCAGTTATATTCCAACCTTGCGCTCCTGGAGCGAAACCGTATTTGCCACGGCGCTGGATTCTGCCCGGCCCGAGGATGCGCGTGCAGCACTCGTTGACCTGTTCTATCAGCGCTACGAAGACCGAGTGGCCGCAGATCCAACCGGCCACGCAATGGACTATGTTCACTGCTATCTCGCTATAGAAAAAATACTCTGATAAGCAGCACCGCTGCCGATTTGGTATTTTCCGGGATAATGTTTCACTATGCGCACATTGTCGAAAATAGAAAGCTTTAACATTTGGTCATGACTTCCAGTAAAGACCTTGCAGGTCAGTGTCTGGAATTTATCCGCCAGTTCGACTCTGTACTGATAGGCACCAGCGATACCACCGGAGAGCCGGATGTAAGTTATTCACCGGTCATTTATCACAACAGCAGGTTCTATATCTTGGTCAGCCAACTTTCCCCGCACACAGGGCATCTGTATCAGCGCCCTACCGCAGCGCTGTTATTCATCGAGGATGAGCGGGATTCAGAGCAGATCTACGCCCGTAGACGGCTGAGCTTTGCCTGCTCGGCCCAGCCTTGTAAACGAGACGAGCAAACCTGGCAAAGCCTGATTCCTCTGTTCCGACACCGCTTTGGTCCGATTATCGACACATTGACGGGTTTAAATGATTTCGTGCTGTTTCAACTGCAGCCCACCCAAGGCAGATGGGTAACTGGATTCGGTCGTGCCTACGGGTTCAGCGGAATGGATTTTCGTGAACCCGAACACCTGGGCGGTGGTTCTACCAATGAGACTTCAAACTCCTGACCTGACAACCCCCATCATACGGATTGTCAGGTTAGGTTGGTTTCTGTCGACTATTTTCGGCGGACCGATTTCGCCTGACGTTTACTGATCGCTCTGGCGGATCGAGGCGAACTTGCCTCAACTGAAACATCCCGCAGCAACCCCGACAACTCATCGGCATACAGTGACCGGTGGTGCCCTGGTTCAAGGTCCCGCGGCAGGCTGATACCACCATAACGTATCCTGATCAAGCGATTAACCGTACAGCCGATCGCGGACCACATGCGACGGACCTCCCGGTACCGGCCTTCGCGAACCACAACATCGTACCAGCGGTTGGTTCCGCGGCCGCCCCGTACTCGAACACGTTCAAAACGACACGGGTAACCCGACAAGGTAATGCCTTTTCGCAAACGATCGATACGCTCCCGGCTTGCCTCACCATGAATACGGCACCGGTATTCCCGCTCCATTCCACCCGAGGGATGCATCAGTCGATGTGCCAAATCACCATCGGTGGTAAAAAGTAACAGCCCAGACGTGTTGATATCCAATCGACCCACGCCGATCCAGCGCGCAGAACGCAACCGGGGCAAGTGGTCGAACACCGTTGGCCTTCCCTTGCTGTCTGCGCGCGTGCATATCTCGCCGACGGGCTTGTGGTACACGATGATTCGAGGCGTTGTTCGTAGGCCGAGGCTAACGCGATGTGATTGCTGGTCTATTGCAATCAGATCGCCATCACTGACCGATGAACCCAAAACGGCTTTTCGACCATCGACTTCGATCCGTCCTTCCCGGATCCAGTTTTCAATCTCCCGCCGCGACCCCAACCCTCGACGGGACAGATACTTCTGAATTCTTTCAGCCAATACGGTCAGCAACAGGCTGCGTTGACGTATCCGAGTCGATCGGTCGGTCGACATCGGCGACTGTATTCTCGTCACTATCGATTGATTCCTCGGAATCACGCTCAGCGAGCCCAGCCTCCTCTGAAGACGTCTGACGCGGTTCTGGCAACAGAATATTAAGATCTTTCGCGATTTCAGCGAGTTCCCGCTGATCAGCCAGTTCCGGCAGCTGCTGGATCGACGCGAGATTGAAATACTCTAGAAAATCTGTCGTCGTACCATAGAGTGCTGGTCGACCCGGCACCTCCCGCTCTCCCATCTGTCTTACCCAGCCACGCTCCAACAAGGCGCGCATGATGTCGGTCGACACGGCCACGCCTCTGACCTCCTCGACATCACCTCGAGTCACTGGTTGCCTGTAGGCAATAATAGCCAGTGTTTCCAGTAACGCTCGGGAATACCTGGGCGGCCGCGACTCCCTTAAGCGCCGCAAAGCACTCGCATACTGAACCTGCGTCTGGAAACGGTAGCCGTTTGCAACGCTGACCAACTCTATGCCTCGACCGTGGTAATCGGACGCCAGTTGATCGAGGATAGCATTGAGCTCATCCGTAGCCGGGGCATCCTCCGGCTTAAACATTCCCCGTAGATCCTTGGTGGACAATGGTTCTTCGGCTGAAAACAATGCAGCTTCAACCGTGTTACTGATTTCTGTTTTATTCTTCATCTTTCTTTTGATTTCACATGGATCGGTGCGCTGGGGTCATTCTGAATAACGATGAGTACCCCGTCTCGCACCAGTTCGAGCACTGCGATAAAGCTCACCACCAGCCCCATCCGCCCTTCGTCTGGATCAAAAAAGTCCATTAAATCTACGTATTCTCCACTGCGGACTCGATCCATTATGCGACTCATACGATCTCGAACGGAAAATGTTTCCGGTACCAACTGCAGGTGCTTTCGACGGTGGGCACTGAGCATGGCCGCCCTCATTGCCTCGACCAGGTCGTTCAGATCAACCAGCGATTCGATCTTCGGTGGGTCCGGGTCATCGATCCGGGCGTAGGCAATATAAAGGTCGCGCTCAAGACGAGGACGGGAGTCAAGCTGCTCTGCTGCACCCCGGAACCGCTCATACTCCTGGAGCCGGCGAACGAGAGCCGCACGGGGATCTTCGGCATCTTCATCTTCAATCTCGGGCCGGGGTAGCAGCATTCGCGACTTTATCTCCGCCAGCATTGCCGCCATCACCAGATATTCCGCGGCAAGGTCAAGGTGCAGTCGCCGCATCAACTCGACGTATTCCATGTACTGACGAGTGATCTCAGCAACCGGGATATCCAGTATGTCGATATTCTGCTTACGAATCAGATAAAGCAGCAGATCGAGTGGTCCCTGAAATGCCTCAAGAATAACCTCAAGCGCATCAGGCGGGATGTAAAGATCTTCAGGCCAGCTTTGGAGTGCTTCACCGGCAACCAGCACAGGCGACTGTTGGCCCTGCTTAGGGTCGGCAGTCAATTGGTCTGGCTGTTCAGTCATGGCGAACAGAGGCAAGGATTTCAAGCGCCCGTGGGCGTGCTGTATAGAAGATTGCACTCACGGCCGGTAATTGTAACCGCTTCGACCTCCGGTATCGAAACCTTAATCATCTTTTGAAGCCTTTAAGGCAGCACCATCGCCGAGCCGTTGCACACGTTGATCAAGACATGCCTGCCTCAACACGCTTAATCGCCCACGGCCCGGAACGGTTATATCCCCCTCGATTTCGGCCAGCGGTTCCAGTACAAAAAGACGTTCATGCATCCTGGGATGTGGCAGTTCCAACTGGGCAGAGGAGATTATCTGATCGGCATACATCAGAAGATCAAGATCGAGAGATCGTGGCCCAAATCGGTCGCCATTGCGAGTACGACCGAAGCGCTTCTCTATTTTCTGAAGCGCCTCAAGCAACTCATAGCACCCTATCCCGCACGATGCACGGACAACCGCGTTGATAAAATCAGGCTGAGCTACATGACCCATTGGCGCTGTGCGGTAAAGCGATGATCTGGCTGTCGGTTCTAATCCGGGTTCATCGGTCAACGCGACGATTGCTTGTTCGATCTGATCAGTCGCCCAACCCATGTTCGAACCAAGCCCAATCCATACCACAACATCCGACGGACTGATTGTCACGAGTGTTTCCTTTTCCTTCGAGTACTTGTCTTACGGCGCGGCTTGCTTTGCTGCAGCCCCTGAATCATCCGTTGAACGTCAGCCGGCGGTATTTCCTGTATCTTTGTCCACCAGTCGGCGAGGGCATCTGAAACCTCCCCGCTACCGGCACGAAGAAGCAGAAAATCATAGGCAGCCCGAAACCGCCTGTGTGACAGTAAGCGCTTGATGGTGCGGGGTCGGCGCTGCTCGAGTCGTATCTGTAGTTCCCAGATCTCTATCATGACAGCACTGATCCGGCGCGGAATTCTGACGGTAGGATGGAGTTCCTCTAAAACCCTGTCTGCCGATCGATGCAGATTTTCAAAAATAGAGCGGTTTCCACCCGATTTCATATGCCAGGCCTGCTCCACCTGACGCCAAAGCAAAACAGAAAATAGAAATGGTGAGATTACAGGTTTTCTATCCGCCACCCTTTGATCCGTATTCCGGAGCGCACAAGGAATGAGCCCATTCTTTTTGTTTAGATCTTGTTCGTTGAAGTGCCGGGTCGCTGACGGAAACAAAAATCGTAACAAACCATAGTGGTCCAGAGCCTGGAAGCCAACGGCGCCGTGGCCGTTGTGCAGAACCTTAATAATCTCCTCAAACAGCCGTGGTGGAGATACCGCTATCAGTGTCCCAGCCATCCTGGGCAGTAATTTCTCCATTTTGGCGTCTAATCTAAGATTCAGCTTGGCCTTAAATCGCACTGCACGCAACATTCTCACGGGGTCTTCACTGAAGCGCTGTCTGGGATCACCAATGATCTCAAGCCGCCTCTCCTGGATATGGCCGAGCCCGTCAACATAGTCAGTCACCACCTCTTTGACCGGATCGTAGTAAAGCGCATTAATCGTGAAATCGCGTCGCAATACATCCTCATCACGGCGCCCAAACACATTATTGGCTGCCATCTTTTCTTTCGCTCGACCCCTACGCTGTTCCTGACGGCCTGTATCACTGCCTCTATAGGTAGACACTTCGATCACCTCACGCCCTATCCGAACGTGCACGAGCTGAAACCTCCGACCGATCACGCGCGCTCGTCGGAACAGTTTCTTGATCTGGTCGGGTGTTGCATTGGTCACCACGTCAAAATCTTTGGGTGACCACCCCAAAAGCAGATCTCGCACGCAACCACCCACCATTTCGGCCTGGAACCCGCTGCCCTGAAGCGTACGGATAATGGAAACGGCAGCCGGGGAGACATCAGAAATTGACAGCCCTAGATCAGAGGCTGGAACTCGGCGGGCATGAAGTGCCGCACTGGACCTACCCACTGACATTTCTATAACTTGATCATCATTTATGGTGTGTACCTATGGTTACAACCCCGCACCACCGGTGCGCAGAACCAATCTCGTCACTGTGGCATCGCAAGCGCGTATGGTAGCATTCCAGGCTTGCTAATCCGGGCAAGTACTCCCCCTTGCCTAGCGGATACTGCGCCACACCGACTGACTCAGTTTTAACAACATTTCAGTGGGTCTAGTGAGTAAAACAGTGAGCAGAACTATATCTTTTAGGCCAAGCGCCACTTCGAATACCCCACGAAGTAAGCCGTCTATTCTTGTAATTATGGGCGTTAGTGGTAGCGGTAAAACTACCATTGGACAGTTGCTATCAACTGAGTTGATTTGTTCGTTCATCGATGGCGATGATTTTCATCCCCCTGTGAATATCAAAAAAATGAGTTCCGGTGAAGCGTTGACGGACGAGGATCGCTGGCCTTGGCTGGAGATTCTGACAGATAAGATTCAGGAGTATATTCAGCAAGAACAATCGATGGTGCTCGCTTGCTCCGCACTGAAGAAATCTTACCGAGAGATATTGTGTGTTGACAGGGAACTTGTTCAATTCATCTACCTAAAAGGCAATTACGCTACCATCGTACGCCGGATGCGCTCGCGAGAAAACCACTTCATGACTAAATCATTGCTACAGAGTCAGTTTGCCACATTAGAGGAACCGAGGGGCGCCATGGTCGTTGATATTAGCCCTCCTCCCTTAGAAATATTGAAGTCGATTCGAGAGTTGTTACAACCCAAGGCGAGTCCAGAAATTTGATCTATCAAGGACAAATACTGAGTCAGTCGATTCAGATGTGGGACAATAAACCTGTCTTTATGCAAACTTTGCTGGGAACATGCACAATTACACAATTTACGTCTACGCACCAAGTGCTCCCTTCGTCTAGCGGTTAGGACGCCGGCCTCTCACGCCGGTAACAGGGGTTCGATCCCCCTAGGGAGCGCCATTTCATCTCTGTGCACTTGAGATTCCGCTGCCCAATTTCACTGATTATTACCGCGATCCAGTTGTTACGGTACTGGGCCTTCCAACAAAGTACCGAAGTACCCACACGCAACATGCCAGGGCAAGTCCTATGAAACACAGGACTGCAAGTCCAGCAGCAAAACCACCCGTCGCATCATAAACAACTCCCAGCATGACAGGGCCACCCACCCCGCCAATTTCAGCCGTTGAAAAATAAAGCCCCCCGGCAGTTCCTGCGCGCCGTTCACCAATCCCCGGAGTCTCCACCAGTATCAGCATCATGATTGTCATCATCGACCCAGTCGCAATTCCCTGAAAAATAAGCCCTGCAAGTAGCGGTATACCCGTAGGCACCCTGAGCAGCGCCGTCGCACAGACACTGGACAGACACAGCATGAACAAGACAATCAAACGATACTGACGGGTCGCCAAACGAGGAATCGTCAGCGCACTTAAAACCGACACCAACACCATCAGTGCGGCTAGGTGGCTGGCCTGAGTGATCGTCCGGCCACTCGCTCTGAGTAACTCAGGCAACCAGTTGCCGATGCCATGATTGATTGCGAATACACCGATGCTCATTAACAGAAGCAGGCGCACTACCGGATGACGCAGCAAAGGCAAAAGACCAAGATCAGTTGTAGGGAACTTTCGAAGATGCGATGGTGCCACGATCAGTTTGGCTGAAATCACAGACCAAACCACCGCAGCGGCCAGAGTAAAACAGCCCCATAACCTCAACACCTGCCGCCAGTCATTGTCCAGTGCGGGCAGCAAAACAGCATTGGTTAACAGCAAGCCGACGATTGCTCCGATTCCCGGACCGGTGACATAGATACCCATGGCCAACCCACGCTGCCTGCTTTCGAACCAGGCGCTGACAACCTTAGGCGCCCCCGTCGATATGATCGGTCCTCCCAGTCCGAAAACACCCACAGCAAGCAGCAAGCTGATTTCATCATTCGCAATACTACGCCAGAATGCGGATACCGCCATCAACAATGCACCGCCCAGCATCGCCCAGCGAGGACCAAGCCGATCAAGCAGAATCCCACAAGGTATCGCCGAAAGAATAAAAACGAACTGCCAGGCCCCGAGCACCCGACCCATTGCCGAGTGACTCATCCCGAGATCGGACTCGATCACTGGAACCAGAGGTGCTAGCGCCGCGATATTCAGACCAAAAGAAAGATACAACAGCCATACGCCCAGGAGCATCCACCAGCGGCCCTTGTATGACTCTGGCCTAGTGCCGCTATTGAAATCTGACACTCATCTGCTCTTGATTTACTCTCATCTCGACTTAAGTTAAAAGGCTTACCGCGTAGCATTCCCAACCGTTATGCTCTGTATTCTGTCTACCAGACCCTGGTCGACCGAAACGCCGTCGGACTCACTGCGCAGCCGGTGTCCTAACCGACGCGAGCCAGGTAGCCGAGCCTCACCCTGCGTTGCGATCGCTTGAGTGAGCGCTTGTATCCGATCATCGAAGGTGTCACTGGAGAAGGCATCAGGTGATAACGCCAGAAAACATTGCCCGGTTCTAGGAGGACCACCTTCAGTGCCGGAGAACGGACTGGCATGTATACCCAGTGTTGCACCACTCAGCGCTGCCGCCATCACCTCAACCAGCAATCCAATACCAAACCCTTTATAACCACCACTGGGCGCCATCGACCCTTTCAACGCCTGTTCAGGATCCGTGGTCGGTTGACCATCTGCATCCAACGCCCAGCCCTCAGGAATAGCACGACCCTCCCTGGACCGGGTCATTATTTCACTTTTAGCGACCACACTGGCGCTTTGATCCAGGACGAACGCAGCGCTACCGGAACCACTGGGGACTGCCAGTGCAAATGGGTTGGTGCCCACGACAGGCTTTTGTCCGCCTGCAGGCGCGATCGATGCGGGTGCGTTGGTGAAGCCGATGGCAACCAGCCCCTCCTCGGCCAAGCGCTCAACGTGATAGCCCAATACACCACAATTATAGGAATTGCGGACCGTTAATGCTGCGCAACCCAGCGCCTTGGCTAACGGCCGCAATTTATCAAATCCAATATCAATTGCCGGGTGCGCAAATCCGCAATCTGCGTCAATCACAATTGCTGAGCCGTCCTGTGACAGTACAGCCGGTTCAGCAGCGGCGTTGACTTTGCCGCACTTCAAGTGGTCGCAGTAGATCGGCACGTAAATGAGTCCGTGACTTCTTATACCGTCGCGTTCAGCTGCGGTAACCGCAGCAGCCAGTGAACTCGCAGCCCCCGCTGAGGCACCCGAAGCGATCAAAGCTTCCTTGGCCAGTGTAGATATTTCTTCTAGCGTCAACTGGGTATTGGTCATAGTACTTTTCCCTATTTAGGTCTTAGTCGTTGTCTAGCAGGCCTGCACCGGCACCTGTTTCCCGTGAGCGCTCAGTTTCTGGTACCAGTGTCAAAGCAGCCCATATCTCGAGTTGCCTTAACGAGGCTTCACACACGACCAGCCCTTTTGTGAGGGCGCTGTTACGACGCTGGCTGAACTCTTCCGAGTTTATTAGGCACTCCATGGTATTCCTGCTCTGATCAGGCTGACTCGGCCAAAGTGTCACCTCGGTGGTCGATCGTGCTGTGGTAGTTCCTTCCTGGGTCACAATGGTCACCTGGCAGGTTTCCTGATTACACTCTCCAATCACTGCCTGACCTTCAAAGTGAATCATGAGCCAGGCGCGTTGTTTCAGTCGGGCACAGGTCTGAGCCACTGCTGCCAGCGCCAGCAAGGGCACATCGACCGAGACGCTGAACCCAGAATCAGGAACAGCGCCTGTTTGCAACAGATCACCCAATGCAGGCCCAGCCAACAACGCGGAGGCAGCAGTACCCGATTTTGCGTTTTCGAGGATCAGTCCGGTTTCGTCGCGCAGTAGTCGGACTGCGGACGTGTCTGACGGCCAGTGGGTCAGACAGTCCACAGCACAGGATACGCCATCAAACCCGAGTGAATTCAGCCAACAGACCGCATCAGCCAGATCTTCCGCGATACCGTACGTCGCACCCTGACCGACGGCGGCTTTCCGGACCGTACTGTACAGCTCACTTAATGACTGACGCATCCAGTTGATCCGGGAGATACTGGTAGCCACCAGTCGTCTGAATCTGCCTTACCCAGTTCATCATAGAGAGGTGCTCCCTGGTATAACGTTATGCGGGTCCACAAATCTGACTTGGGATCAAACTTGGCTGCACCAAAAAACGCCAATTTAAAACGCAGCATATCTAACGGCAGACATTCAGTACCAATCAGATTCCCCCGAATCTCTCCGTATGGGTAACCATCGAGGGATTGCACCCGCCGTACAATATGTCGGTGTTGAGGATACATAAGGAGAAACTCAGCCAACTGTTGATTCGGTGAACAGGATTGCAGATCCTGATAAAGCGAGTTGACATCACGCGCGATTGCCAACGGCATCTCACACCCAGCACCTGCCTCTTCGTAGCGTCGCCCAAAACGGGGCTCGAGCTTATTTTCAGAGACGTACCAGAAATAGTGGGTTTGAGATTTAGAGCCAAAGTCGATATCCAAAGCCCAGTCGTATTGAATCTCAAGTCGTTGAGTCATCTGTTCCACGGTATCACTTGCATCCAGTTTATGCGTTTCATCAGCCGCCATTTTCTGAACCAAGTCCTGGCAACATTCAGGGTGGGTTTCGATTAAAAGACTGACCAGCAATTCCTGGCCCTCAAGGCTGAGGCTTTGTGCCGATTTTTCGTAAATCAGGTTCCATAGGGTGTCTGACCCGACCTGAAACGCTTCTTCGCCTAACCAGCTGGCAACTTTTTTAAGATCGGCTACGAGTTGGTCGATTCGCTCGCTTTGACGCTTATCATCAACACTCCATTCCCCAACATGCTGCCTGGCCCTCCGCAATAACTCATGCAAACGCTCAAGCTTGTCGGGCGTTACATTGGTTATGGAGCGTACTCGCGCCAATGCTGTCTCCTTGGCCATCAACCAGTTATTCAACAGACGTGGGTGAGTCACCAGAAAAGGCGCCATTCCCAGACCAGTCGCATTACCAATACCCAGGTGACGCTTAAGAGATCGATCCAAAGGCACATATCTATCCGGCGAACGTCGCCGAGCAATGTGCTCAACCAGGTCGGTGGTGAACATTCGTATCATGTAGAGCGTGAGCATTTCGGCCTGGAAAGGACCTGCCAACTCAGCTCTTGTTTCTATTCGACTCCGATCGGCAACCCCGAATTTCCCATTCCCGTAAACGGCAGTCGTTCGCATCAGATAACCGATTTCACTGACCAACTTGGTATCCGGCTGTCGTCCATTGGACAGCGATTCACAGACATGCTCAAACAATCGCATACTGCGATTGGCCCGTGCCAATACCAACTCGGTCGCTTCAAATCGGCCTGCTTCCTGTTTGGGCACCGAATTTCTGAGTCGATCAATATCCTTTGAACTCGGTTCACCGTCAAAAAGAACAAAAGATGCATCCCAGGCGGTTGCGATCACGCGGTCCGTACGCTGGTCATCGTCAAGTGCGTTTGAAAAACCAACCAGACTGTAGTGCCTCTCCGGTCCGCGTGCGGTATACACCATGTAACCGTAACCCTGATCATCCACTTCGAGACACGAAGGCCCCACCGACCACGACTCGCTGTGAAGTCGGCGGACCAGCAAACGCATAAAACTCAAACAGCTTGGGAAACTAGACCCCATCCTCGCGAGAGAAGACACCATCGCAGGGGGGCGCAGTGGAACGGTGACGTTAACAAGTGCCTGAGTCTCGTTCTGCACCATACGATTACGTGGACTCCGCAACTAAACTAACACTGACTATCAACTGCCAGGGCCAAACGAGCGTTGGAAAAAATCGAGCCAATTGCCACCCATAACTCGGTCTGCTTCTGTACGGGTGAACCCAACGTTTTCCAGGCCATTCCGTATATTCGGGAAGTCAGCATTATTACCGAACCACTGGGGCTGAGATGGAAACCCTGACGCCGATGCTGACCCCTCACCATAGTCTGTTTCTCGGGTCCAACGTCCATTCCGCATCCATGCCACCACACTGTCAGGCTGATCCTGACACAGGTCGCTGCCCAGACCAATATGTTCTATACCGATTTTCTCGACCGTTTCTGCAACCATCCGACAGAACGAATCTAGCGTGCAATCGCCTGCATCTTTTAAATGATGTGGATAAAGGGATAGGCCGAGCATCCCCCCACTTTCTGCCAAGGCGGTCAGCACCTCATCTGACTTGTTACGACGTGCTGGGTGCCAGGCTGATGGGTTAGCATGGGTAATTGCTATCGGACGCTCAGACAACTCGATGGCTTGTAGCGTCGATCTCTCTGCCGAGTGACTCATATCGATCACTAAGCCAACACGGTTCATTTCCTTAATTACTTGGCGCCCCATGCGCGTAATACCAGGGTCCTCCTCCTCGTAACAACCGGTCGCCAGCATGGACTGATTGTTATAGGACAACTGCATGAACCGAGCCCCCAGCTGATGACAGATTTCAATCAGCCCTACATCGTCAAGAATTGGTGAGCAGTTCTGAAATCCAAATATAATGGCCGTCTTCCCATGCTTTTTCGCTTCAACGACGTCCTGGGCCGTACGACCGGGCACGATCCTGTCCGAATAAATCTGGAAATACCGGTTCCAGGCTTCGATATTCGATACGGTTTCCCGAAAATCCTCGTGGTAACAGATAGTCACGTGAACAGCATCAACACCACCAAGCGCCATCTGATCAAAGATGGGCCGGGACCAGTTGCAGTATTGCAGACAATCAATAGTGACCGGTGAGTTCAAAACAACCTCCTACAACCAGTCGATCTGATAAGGGTATGTCGACATGCGTTCCACGCCTGTCTCGGTGATGATCACCTGTTCTTCAAGCTTGACGCCTTCACGGCCGCCTTCGGACCCTATAAAAGACTCGACGCACAAGGTCATACCAGGAACCACTTCACCATCATATCCTTTTTTTTCGAAATCCACCCAGTGCTTGATACTGGGATATTCATCCGCGAGCCCAACCCCATGGATCAGGACGGAGTAGCGGTTCGACAGAAATTCGTCGGGTATTTTCCAGCACCGTTCTGACACATCACGAAACGCCAGACCCGGCTTCAGGGCCGCAATATTGGTTTCGATCTGCTCATAGGCGGCGGCATACAGACGGCGCTGCTCATCACTGGGTTGCTCACCACATAACCACGATCGGGACATGTCCGAACAGTAACCATACGGTCCA
>Ga0208750_1000197_pt1 | contig 17603 bp, 18 predicted proteins | sample Knorr_S15_td_O2m_FD_185602 | JGI IMG/M metagenome (GOLD analysis project Ga0208750, IMG submission 185602) | Marine microbial communities from Southern Atlantic Ocean transect - Knorr_S15_td_O2min_ad_340m_LV (SPAdes) (version 2) | ecosystem: Environmental > Aquatic > Marine > Oceanic | place...
ACTAAAACATTAGTACGAAAAAATGGTGATACTGAAATTCTTCCCTCAAAATGCGATAGGGTCCAAGTCCATGAAGGCGACACACTTTATCATGTCACATGGGGTGGTGGCGGTTGGGGAGATCCATTCACGAGACCTGCTGAAAGAGTTGCTTTTGATGTAGAAGCAGGATTGCTAACAAGAAATGGTGCTAAAGATAATTATGGTGTGGTTGTAAAACCTGATTATAGTGTCAGCAAAGCCGCTACAACTAAATTAAGAGCAAAAATGTCTAAAGCCAGGGGCAAAACAAAATTGTTTGACAAAGGCTTTGAGAGTATCCCTGAACTTAAAAAACGTTGCAAAGAAGAGACAGGGCTTGATGCTCCATCTGATCCAGTATTTCAAACTTGGGTAAAAGCAGCTTCTTAATCTAAAAGAATAAGGGAGGCATAACTTTAATGTTATACCTCCTTATTATGAATATGAACGTCTGTTTGTGGGTACGGAATCGAAAAACCTTCTTTATCAAATCTCTTTTTTATCTGTTCTAGAAGAGAATACTTAACCGAAAGAACATCAGAAGAGTTAACCCAGGGTCTGACTATAAAGTTAACACTACTGTCAGCTAACTCTGACACAGCTATTTGTGGCTTTGGATCCTTTAGTATTCTCGACTCATTTTTAATAATATCTTCTAAAACAAGTTTAACTTTATCTATATCATCTTCATAACTACAACTGGCTATGATATCGATTCTTCTGGTTTTCTGACCTGAGTAGTTAACAATGCTTGCATTCATAATGCTGCCATTGGGTACTACGACAATTTTATTATCTGGGGTGGTGAGCACTGTAGAAAAAATTTGTATATCCTTAACTGTTCCAGCATGACTGCCAGCTTCTATATAATCGCCAACCTTATAAGGCCTATAAACGACTATTAAAATACCCGCAGCAAAATTAGCTAAAGAGCCTTGAAGAGCTAGACCAATAGCTAAACCAGCAGCACCTAATATTGCAATGATTGAGGTGGTCTCTATCCCGAGCTGATTTATTGCAGCAATAAAAACCACAATCATCAACAATGTGTTGAGTAGATTGGTTACAAAAACCCTAACCGTCTCCTCTGTCTTTGATTTTTCTAATGCTACTGTGATGACTCTTATGAGAATTTTTACTATTTGTCGCCCGATAACAAGAATAGCTAGAGCAAGGATAAGGCTTAATCCAATACTGCTACCTACCTCAATCAGGTAATTCATAAGTTCTTTTGTGAATTCTTTATCCATTAATTTATCCTCTAGCTTTAGAATGATAATCAGTATTTGGCATAAGGTCTATTGCTAAGGCCATTCTATTACTCATATTATAAAATGAAGCCACAGCTGAAATGTCCCAAATATCCTGATCATTAAATCCATTATCTCTCAATGCTTGTCGGTCAGCCTCAACAATCTTTTCTGGTGACTCTGATAGTTTCCATGTGAAATCTAACATTGATCGATGTCGATCTGATAATTGTGCTGCACGATAATTCATGGACAATAGCTCTCCCAGAACTGGGTCCTTAGACATATGCCGAACTGCAGCACCATGAGCCACAATGCAATAGAAACAACGGTTGTATGAAGAGACCACCACAGCTATCATTTCTCTTTCTAACTTAGTTAAACCAGACTCATCAAACATGAGGTTATTATAAAAACCCATAAATTCATCTAGTTTTGACTCATCATAAGCATAGGCAAGTAACACATTAGGAACAAAACCAAGTTTTTCAGTGCATTGGTCAAAATAATCTAGAGTCTCTTGCTTTAAATGTTTTGTTTGAGGGTTTTTATTTACACTCAAAGCTGACAAATAGTTAGGTTGTGACATTTGCTTTCCTCATTTATATATGATTATCAAATATTATTTATTGATATCATAATTATTATACTAATTGCTTAAAAAGGAGAATAGCATGCCTACAGTATTTGTTACAGGTGCCAATAGGGGGCTTGGATATGAGCATGTCAAGCAATATGCCCATAAAGGCTGGAAAGTCATTGCTTGCGCCAGAGAACCTGAGAGTGCCATTGAGCTGCAAAAACTTCATGCTGAATACGGGGACAATTTTATTATTGAGCAACTTGATGTAGTTAATCACCAAGACATTGATAAGCTCAGCAGAAAATTTAAAAGCTTACCTATTGATGTTTTAATCAATAATGCAGGAACAACGGGTCCGTTGGGTGTTCCAGGAGCTATGGATTATCAAAAGATTGATAGTATGGATTATAAAATCTGGAGAGAGATATTAGAGGTAAATCTAATCTCTCCATTTAAAGTTGCTACCGCATTTCATGACCATATTGCTCATAGTGAAAAAAGACTACTGATAATGATGTCAAGTGACTTGGGCTCAGTTGAACAAAACACTTTTGGTGGCTTTTACTCCTATCGGGCCAGCAAAGCAGCATTAAATATCATCTCAAAAGGCATGTCAGTAGATTGGCTAGATCTTACAGTAATAGCCTTGGCACCCGGTTGGTGTAAAACATATTTAGGAGGAGAGGAAGCAGAAATTTATCCAGATGAAAGTGTTAACAATCAACAAGAGATGTTTGAGAAAATAGTCTCTAATAACTCAGGGATGTTCTTAGATCGTTTCGGCAAAGAGGTGCCTTGGTAAAATTAGAAAATAACCGTTGTGGCTTTCGTTTTGAGATAAGGTTCTAAACCCTCTTGACCAAATTCTCTTCCCCAACCTGATTGTTTATTGCCTCCGAAAGGAATAGCGGGGTCTACTGCAGCATGACAATTGATACTAACCTGACCGGCATCAATTAGCATTGCCATTTTGTGAGCAGTTGATATGTCTTGAGACCAAACACTCCCTGACAGCCCATAGTTGGTGTCGTTAGCACGCTTGGCAATTATTTCAAAATCATCACTGCTAAACGATTGAGCACAGAGTACAGGGCCAAATATTTCCTCTTTGGCTATTCTCATATCTCCTTGAACATTTCCAAAAATTGTTGGTTGCACAAAATGGCCTTTCTCGCCCACTGACTCACCGCCAGTAATAAGATCTGCACCTTCTTCTTTTCCTATCTGTATATAGTCTAAGACACGATTTTTTTGCACTTCTGAAATCAAAGGACCAAAATCATTTGTCGGTATAAGCCCATGACCAATCGTAAAGGCTTCAGCCATTTCTTTAACACCATTAATAACTGCTTCATAGATGTCCTCATGAACAAAAAGCCTTGTACCAGCCATACAATTTTGCCCTTGGAGAAAGAAACAAGCTCGAGCTGCTCCTGGAATTACTTTTTCTAAATCGGCATCAGGGAAAACAATCACTGGATTTTTACCGCCCAACTCTAGAGTGACTTTCTTTAAATTCCCAATGGAAGCTTCTACAATTTTCTTGCCCACTTCTGTTGAGCCAGTGAAAGTAATCTTATCCACGTCAGGGTGATGTGCTAAGGCTGCTCCTGCAGTTTCACCATACCCTGTAACAATATTCACTACTCCTTTAGGGATACCGGAGTTCTGAATAAGTTCACCTAAATAAAGAGCTGTTAATGGTGTCAATTCTGCTGGTTTTAATACCACTGTACACCCGGCAGCAAGCGCTGGAGCTAATTTTAAAATTGCAAATATTAATGGAGAATTCCATGGAATGATGGCACCAACAACACCAATTGGTTCTCTTCGAGTATAGGTAATAGATTCACCGTTCATTGCTCCTCCTGGAGAGACTGGAATAGTGCTTCCATGAATTTTATTAGCCCAACTGGCGTAATACCTTAATAGTGTGGTTCCGTGGCTTGCAATTGAGTACTGTGCTAATGGCAAGGGCATTCCATTATCTAAAACTTCTAACTCAGATAAAATATCAAACTTGGATTCTATCTGATCAGCTAACCCATTAAGAATACTTGCTCTATCATGTGAAGGGATTTTTGACCATTCACCTGTCAATGCTTTTCTTGCAGAGGCAACGGCTGCATCTATGTCTTCAGAGTTACCAGAATCCACTTCGGTTAGTAAATCTTCTGACGCTGGATCATAAACAGAAATTTTTTCAGATGATTTGGATTTAACCCAAGATCCATTAATTAAAAGTTGGTGATCTGAGTTTAGAAAGTTTTTTGCCTCATCAGAGATATTGATATTTTGGTCATCCGACATAATCGCCTCATTTCTTCATATTCTTATAGCTCATAGTTTACAATGATTTAAAATTTATCCCAGATTAAAATAATGGCAAAAACGATACTAAGCAGATTAACCCTGATTGAAAAATGGATGACCTTTACGGCATTCTTAGTTTTAGTTGTAGTAATGTTTACAGATGTTGCTATCAGAGAACTCAGTGGAACAGGGTTACATTGGTCAAGACAAATAGGTGTTTATGCCAACTTATTTGTCGTCATGTTTGGTCTAGGGGTAGCTTCATCAGAAAGTGCACACCTAAGACCAAAATTTGCAGATAATTGGTTACCAGAATCATGGAACCCTATTCTTGAAAGATTTCAAGAAGGATTGATGTGTTTGTTCTGTTTAGTGTTTTCGATTGTAGCTACACAGGTTGTTATTGAGACATTTAATGACGATGTCCAATCAATGGTTCTAAGAATAGCCATATGGCCTTTTCAAGCCATTATTCCAATAGCTTTTTTTATGACTTCAATAAGGCATTTAATTTACACAATGTATCCGAATTTAAGACCTGTTATCCCAATGAATAATGGGACACCTTGAAGGAAACACAATGACCACTTTTTTATTACCCGTTATTATCATTGTTCTTTTCTTACTAAGACAGAATCTTATCGTAATTCTTGGTACTGCCACAGCTTATGCCTATTGGGCCTTTGGCGATGGTGTAATCAGTAATATAGTTGTTGATGCTTGGGATGCAGCAAACAGAGATATTCTCTTATCAATACCCTTATTTATTCTTGCTGGAAATATAATGTCTCGAGGAGGGATGGCTTCTAGACTCATAGATTTAATGAAATCTCTAACCGCACCGATACCGGGTGGTCTGGCTATTGCAACCATTCTTTCATGTGCTGCATTTGCTGCGGTATCTGGTTCTGGAACAGTAACCTTGCTTGCGATAGGAACGCTCATGTATCCAGCACTAATCAATGCTGGCTACCCAAAAAGTTTTGCCCTGGGTGCCTTATGTGCAGCAGGAACGCTAGGTATCGTTGTGCCACCAAGTATTCCATTAATTCTCTATGGGATAATGACACAAACCTCAATAGGGGATTTATTTATTGCAGGCATAGGTCCGGCTTTACTATTAACTGTCTTAATGCTTGGTTATGCCATGATGCAAAATTTTTCACATCGTGACAGTAATTGGGATCTTAGTTATATCCTAAAGTCACTCAGAAACGGCATATGGGCTTTGTTAATGCCGATTATTATATTGGGAGGAATTTACACAGGTTATTTTACTGCCACTGAGTCTGCAGCAGTTGCTGTGGTTTATTCTATTATTGTTGAAACATTTATTCATAAAGAAATGAAATGGGATGTCTTGTTTGATGTTGTTTCAGAAACAACTAAACTTTTAGGTTCGCTATTTCCAGTACTGATGATTGCTTTAAGTTTAAATGTTTTCCTTACTTACGAAGAGGTCCCACAAAATCTTGTGGCTTGGATGAGTCAAAGAATCAATGACCCAACAACAGCGTTGTTGAGTATCAATCTATTTCTTCTCTTGATAGGCTGCATCATAGATATTGGTTCAGCAATCCTCATTCTTGCTCCGATGCTGGGGCCCATAGCAAGCTCTCAAGGCATCGACCCCGTGCATTTTGGAATTATAATGGTCATGAATTTAGAAATTGGCTATTTGACGCCACCATTGGGGTTAAATTTAATAGTTGCTATGGGAGTCTTTAAGGAGAAATTCTGGACCGTTTGTAAAGCCACCATACCGTTTCTATTAATTATGCTTACCGGATTAATGATGGTATCTTTCATACCAAAAATAGCATTATTTATGGTTGAATAAAGCCCAGTGTAATAAAATAAATTTTTAATAATTAAATCTTAAGATAATCAAGGAGAAAATAATGGCCATAAGTGTTGGAGATCAAATACCAAACATAAATTTTACAATAATGACCAATGAAGGCCCTAAACCTTTAGGGTACTCAGAATTGTTTGAAGGAAAACGAGTTGCCTTATTCGCTGTTCCAGGTGCCTTTACCCCAACCTGTTCACAACAACATTTACCCGGCTTTGTGAACAAAGCAGAAGAACTAACTGATAAAGGTATAGACACTGTTGCTTGCATGTCTGTTAATGATGTCTTTGTTATGGATGCTTGGGGAAAGAGTCAGAATACCAATGAAAAAGTTCTAATGCTCGCAGACGGTAACGGCGAATTTACTGCTGCTTTAGGCCTTGAACTGGATGCCTCTGGTTTTGGTATGGGCAGTCGATCGCAACGCTTCTCTTTGGTTATTAATGATGGACAAGTAGAAATCTTAAATGTTGAAGACGGTGGAGAGTTTAGAGTTAGTAGTTGTGAGTTCATGCTTGATCAGCTTTAATTTTGACGATTAATAAAAAAATCATTCTAAAAAAATCTCCAGTCGGTGTTCCAGAAAAAACTGATTTTCAAATAGCTGAATCAAGCTTACCTGAAATAGGTGAGAATGAGATGATGATTAAAACTATACATCTCTCTCTAGACCCTTATATTCGCGGGGTCATTACAGGAAGACATATTTATTCTGAGAAGGTCAATATAGGGGACACAATTGTTGGCAGAACTGTGGGTGAAGTCATAAACTCTAAGCATCCTGATTATAACAAAGGGGATATTGTAGTCTGTTCCAATGGTTGGCAAGAGTATGGCGTTACAAACGGTGAGGGAGTAAGAAAATTAGACCCTTCCTCTGCGCCTCTGAGCACAGCATTAGGTATTCTAGGAATGCCGGGTCTCACGGCTTATGCAGGACTATTGGTCTACGGTGAACCCAAAGAAAATGATTTAATTGTTGTTTCTGCTGCTAGTGGGCCTGTAGGTTGCATGGTAGGACAAATTGCCCAAATTTATGGCGCCAAAGCAGTTGGCATTGCAGGTACTGATCAAAAGTGTGAGGCTGTTATAAACAAGTTTGGTTTTTTGGATTGTATTAACTATAAAAAAGAAAATCTTGAACAAAGAATTAAAGAAGTCTGTCCCAATGGTATTGATGTGTACTTTGATAATGTTGGCGGTGAAACTTTAAACATAATGACAAGAAACTTAGCCATGTACGCACGAATTGTTTTGTGTGGATTTATGACTCAATATAATTTAGAAACTCCACCACCTGGGCCTAATTTGGGACCAATTGTTGGCTCCAGAGCTAGTATAAAAGGAGTGGTGGTTTATGATCACTATGATAAACAAGAAGACTTCATCTCACTCGCTACAGTATGGTTAAAAGAAGGTAGAATAAACTACATCGAAGATGAAGTGTTTGGACTTGAACAAGCTCCTTCTCATTTTTGTAAACTGATGAGAGGGGAAAATCACGGTAAAACTATAGTTACTATGGAACATTAAAAATAGGGGGAAATATGTCCGGTCAAGATATAGCGTTATTAATACATTTGTTACTTTTTGCGTATTGGTTAGGAGGCGACATTGGAGTTTTTTATTCTAGTGGTTTTGCTACTAACAGAAATCTATCCAGAGGAGCAAGACAAGCTGCTGGAACGATCATGATGAATTTAGATTTAATACCAAGACTTTGTTTAAGTCTAATGTTAACTGTGGGAGGAATCTTAACTCACTATTATGGAATTGATCACCCTCTATGGCAGATGGTAGGTATTATCTTATTAGGACCTATTTGGACTTGTTTATTAATCTATATTCATTTTAACGAAGGAACTGATCTAGTTAAAACAATGACTAAAATTGATTATTACTTTAGATGGATAATGGTTTTCACATTAATTGCTTCAGTGTTTTATGCCTTCAATTATACCGACAGACTTGATGCAAATCCCTGGGTTGGTGCCAAGCTAATAGTTTTTGCTGGTCTAATATTCTGTGGAATCATGATAAGAAAATACATTGGTGGCTTTATTAAAGGCATCCATAACATCGCCACAGATAATATTAATGAAGAAGATGATATAGCTATGGCTGCAAGCTTGTCGAAAGCTAGAGTATTTGTATTAACAATTTGGTTTCTTCTTTTAGTGGAGGTGTGGATAGGAGTTGCAAAACCAGGAAGTAAACCCGTTGATCAGGTTCAATTGGAAACTCATCAAACTATTGAATACAGAGTGGGTTAAGGGCTATTAATATCAACGGCTTTATCAGAAATAATTAACCGATAACTTAAATAACAAAAAATTGTAGAAACGCTTATTATTAAGGCTATTGGAAGAAAATCTCCTGTGTAAAAAGCTCCTGATAAAATACTAAATAGTCCACCAATCATTAACCCCATTGAGCTTGATAAACCAGAACTAGATCCAGCTATCTCTGGTCGATCACTAACCGCTTTGGTTAAAGCAGTTGATACAATGAACCCATGTGCCAGAAACATAAAAGTTAATGGGATTAAAATACTTAAAAGGTTAGTACCTAAGAATCGAGCCAAACTATAAATTAAAAGTCCTGCTATTAGGTTTAATATTATTCCTCGTTTCATTACATTCATTAACCCAATACGAGTAGATAAGTTGCCACCAATAAGTGAACTGATTGTATAGAGAACGGTCATGCCGCCCCATATCAGACCGAAACCTCTTACATCAATACCTAGATCTTTAGAAAAAACAGTTGATGCTATTGCTAAAAAAGCAAAAAAACTTCCGGTGGTAAAACCATAAACAAAGGTTGAACCAACAAAGATTCTAGACCTTAAAAGCAATTGATATTTTTTATTCCAGGACAATTCTAAGCCAGTTCTAGCTAACTTCACATCAAGTGTTTCAGGCAAAAGAAATAAAACCGGTAATAATATTATGATCCCAATACACAAAGTGACGATAAAAATATAATTAGGGTTACTAAAAAACTCTAATACAAAAGCACCCACAACAGGTGCAATCATTGGTGCTATACCCATAATAGCAATGACTCTTGAAAGAGGTTTAGCAGAAACAGTATTAGTGGTATCTCTGATCATGGCTCTTGACATAACACTTCCCACACTCCCACCCATGCCTTGAATAAATCTTGCAATGATTAATGTTGAAAGATCTTGTGCATATAAACAAACAACTGATGCCGCTATAAATAAAATTATTCCAGAAATCATAATAGGTCGTCTTCCAACTTTATCCGATAAGAAACCAATTATGGGTTGAGCAGTTGCTATACCAAATACGTAGGCCGAGAGAATAAATTGTATGGAAGAGTAGGGAGCATTAAATTTTTGTGCAAATAATTCCAGAGTTGGAACAACCAGCGCCATACCAAATGGTGACATGCCACTCGCAAGACCTAACAACAGGGTTGACGGTCTTTTTACTTGCATTAAAAAACTAATCTAGCTTAGAAAGCAGATCAGGTATGAAGTCAAATAAGTCTGCCACTATTCCTATATCAGCAACTTCAAAAATAGGTGCGTCTGGATCTTTATTAACAGCAACAATTGTACCAGCATCTTTGATGCCAGCGATATGTTGAATAGCACCAGAAATACCAAAGGCCATGTATAAGTCTGGGGCGATTATTTTACCAGTCTGGCCAACCTGCATATCATTGGGTACATAACCTGCATCAACGGCTGCTCTAGATGCTCCAACTGATGCTCCTAATTTATCAGCAAGTTGATAAAGAATATCAAAGTTCTCTGAACTACCCACACCTCGACCCCCAGAGATAACAACAGATGCTACTTGCAAGTCTGGACGTTCCTGTATTTCAGATTCTAGGCCTTTGTAACGCGTATGAGATGGAATCTCAACGTTGGGAAGATCTATCGGGCATAGAGCTGCATCATTTGAATCACTAACATCTTCAAAAGATGCAGGTCGAACTGTGGCAACAATTTTTTGTCCCTCACTAATTTCCAGTGTTTCTATAGCGTTACCTGCATAAATGGGTCGCTTGAATGTACGAGGACCTAGTACCTCCATAATATCGGTTAACTGACTAACATCAAGAAGGGCTGAAATTCTAGGTGTCAGATCTTTACCAAAGGTGGTTGAAGGAACCAATACACAATCATAATCCTTAGCGATATCTGCAATAACTGGTGCCATAATGGAAGCCAGTGAATTTTCAAATATTGTGTCCTGAATTGTCAGTACTTTTGATACACCATCAAATAGGCTTGATTGGTTAGCAATCTCAGGATCATTGGCAAGTATTAATAAATCAACATCTGAAGAAATTTGTGACGCACAATTAATGGTTTTACTGGTGGCAGAAATAACCTGGCCACGAAAGTGTTCCCCCACAACTAAGACTTTTGAGTTATCAGTCATTTAATAACCCCTTTTGTTTGAGAGCAACCACTAGTTCTGATGCATCATTTAACATAACTCCTGATTGTCTTGGGGGAGGTGCAGAAACCTTGAGCACCGATATTGACGGCTCGAGATCAACATTTAGAGTGCTGGGATCAATAATTTCCATTGGTTTCTTTTTGGCCTTCATAATGTCTGGCAATTTTACATATCGAGGCTCATTTAATCGAAGATCGGTTGTGATAATGGCAGGTAAATCTACTTCAAGAGTCTCTAGGCCCTGATCAACTTCTCTAACAACTTCTAATGAATTTCCATTAACGGTAACTTTTGAAGCAAAGGTTCCTTGTGCATATGAACACATTTGAGCAAGCATCTGCCCGGTTTGACTTGCATCATCATCTATGGCTTGTTTACCCATTAGAATCAAATCAGGTTTCTCTTGATCAACTATTTGATGAAGTAGTTTTGCCACTTGAATTGGCTCGAGTGTAGTATTTTGTTCAATAAGGATTGCCCGGTCAGCTCCCATAGCTAATCCAGTTCTAAGTTGTTGTTGAACATCATCAGACCCGATGGATAATATGATAACTTCGCTGGCATGACCGTTTTCTTTTAATCTTAAAGCTTCTTCAATAGCAATTTCATCAAATGGGTTAATACTCATCTTAACGCCATCAGTAACCACACCAGATTCATCAGATTTAATTCTGATCTTGACGTTATAGTCAATGACTCTTTTTATACATACAAGAATTTTTTCCATTATTAATAATCTTTATTTCAGTTTTAAAAAGTAAGAAGAGAGATATATAATTTTCAGAGTGGTATTCTGACTCAAAATTAAAAAAAATACATTAAAATTATAAGAAATGCTTAAGAAAAATTACAAAGAGTCCTATGGACTAATCGTTCTTTTATTACTGTTGATAAATGGGTGTGCAAGCCAATCTGATACTAATGAGTTAGAAGATGATATTAAATTGTCCAACCGATCTTCCTGTTTTAATACGATGGATATTAGAGATTATAGAGTTCTTGATCGCAGCAATCTGATAGTTTACGGTCGCCCAAAATCTCGCTCTTATCACTTAAAAATAAGCCCTCCAAATTTAGACGAATCAGGTCTTGACATGATTAGCTTCAAGTCATGGAGCGGAAGAGTCTGTGGCTTTGCTGGTGATGAGCTAATTATTCCAGATAGTCTTTTTGAACAAAGATATTCAATAGTTTCAGTAACCCAACTTGATGAAGCAGGGCATTACAATTTAATGGTTCAATACGGCAAAGCTGAACCATTGCAAGAAATTGAACCAGAGACTTCTTCATCACCAGAAATCAGCAGAGAGCTAGATAAAGAAAATAAAGAGAGTAATGACGAGCAATAAAGAAATACTTCAAAAAGATCATGAAACTGTTATTGGAAAAATAATCTACCTCAGTGAAAAAGAAGATCGTCAAGGTGAAGAGAGAGGCAGAGAATACTTCATTATTAATAAACATGCGAACGGACATAGAAAAATTGTAGCTCATTGTGAAATTGATGACCGACCTGCAGTGATGAGAGATATAACCTATTCATTAGATGAACACTGGCTACCACAGGATTGCTTTGTAAGAATTTCAGTTGACGACAAGTTTATGGGTTCAGGATGGTTTTATTTTGGAGATGATTATGCTGAGTGTGAAGCTGACACATTATTGGAAGGTAGAGTGAGTCAGAAAATGCAAACCCAAGGAAGACTGAAAACTTTCCAAAACCATGCTATTGCTTGTGATGCATGGCATCTCAGGCTTTTTGATCAATCAAAAACGGAAAACCCTCAAAACATAGGAGAAATGTTGTTGTCATCTCCTGATCACAGAGGAGCAACCGGTCCCATGCTTTTTTCTATCACATCCACCATAGAATTTGTTGGTCAAGAATCAGTTACGGTTAAGGCAGGAACTTTTGATGCTCTTCATTACAGATTTGTAGGAACACCTGGTTTACCTGAAGAACACCCACCCTATGATGTTTGGTGTACCAATGATGAAGATTTCATATTTCTCAAAGGTGCAGTGGGTGGCTACATGCAAACCTATTATGAGTTAGTTGAGCTAAAAAGAAGCTAACGTTGGCAACTAAAAACAAAAAACCATCGTCCTTAATGTCGAGGTTTTTTTCAAGAAACCCACTTGATGTTGAAAAATTTTTTTCTTAGGATGAATTATTGATTTTTTTATAGGAAACAAGAAATGCTAGAGAAACTTAAAGATTGGTGGACGTTAGATCAGGAAGCTGAACAAAACAGTGCTGACAATCCATTGACAGCGTTAACCGATAATCAACGAAGAAATGCTGGCCCATTACTAGCTCTTGCATTTGGTTGGGGTTTTCTAGTAACTGGTTTATTTACAGGGAGTCAGCTAGGTAATGGTATCCCGTTCTGGCCAGATATAATTATCACCACTTTCATAGGTAATCTAGCGAATTTTATAGTAGGTGCAATTGTCGGTTACATTGGTTATAAAACAGCTTGTAATAGTGGTCTACTTTATAGATATGTTTATGGGAATGTAGGAGCTTATATCCCAGTTCTGTTTATTTCTATTCTAACCATAGGATGGCAGGGTATTGTTGTGGGAGCATTTGGCATAACTTGGACATTAGCACTGCATCCTGACATTGAGGCAGCTGAAATTTTCTCCTCTTCGACATTTTTAATAACAGCTGTTCTTGCTGGTATTCTTTATACAGCCACAACTTATTTTGGTGTTAAGGGTCTTGAAAGAATCAGCATACCCTCTGTGGCAGTTCTTGTCTTAGTTGGATTATATGCGATTTATTTAAATGTTATTCAAGCAGGAGGGTTTTCTGGCTTTCAATCACTCTCACTTGCTTTATCTGCCAAAAGCCAAATGACTACTATTGAGGCAATTAATATTGTTATTGGATCATGGATTGTTGGTGCTGTTGTGATGCCTGAATACACAAGATTTGCAAAAAAGGGGTGGGTAGCAATAGCTATACCATTTATTGTTTTAATTATTGCTCAATGGTTTCTTCAGATTCTAGGGGCTTTGGGTGGTGTTGTCTCAAACGATTCTTTGTTCTCTGCTTTTCTTGGTATTGATCTTAATATACTGATGCAACAAGGAATGATCATTGGATGGATAGGTATTATTGGAATGAGTCTTGCCTTATGGACCACTGGTGATGCAAATCTATATCTTCCTGTAATTCAAACCTCCAGTATTTTAAAAAAACCTAAACATCTTATGACAGTTATATGCGGTATATTAGGTACAATTCTAGGATTGGGCTTATATCAATATTTCTTTCAATTTCTTACAACGTTAGCAACTGTAGTGCCCCCATTGATTGGACCAGTAATAGTTGAATATTATCTTATTGATAAGAGTAAATTTCATCAGGGAAATTTTGATGGTGTCGCTATTTGGAACCCCTCAGCTTTTGCTGCCTATATAGTTGGTGCTTATAGTGCTGTTTACTCTCCTGTTTTTATCATGCCTGCTATCACCGGTCTATTAGCTTCGATGGTAGTTTATTGGCTAACTCGTAAACTAATTAAATAAACATTATGGACTACAGTTGTTTTAATTATGAATTAAAAGGACACATAGCACATGTGACTCTTTCTAGAGGTAAAGAATTAAATACGATGACTAAGGCTTTCTGGTCAGAGCTGCCACATCTCATTGACGATATTTCAAATAATGGCGATGCTAGAGTCATCCTTTTAACTGCAGAGGGGAAACACTTTTGTGCCGGCATGGACCTAGCTAATTTCAGTGAAGGTGAAACTAAAAAAGATAGAATCGATGCAAATTTAGGCAGAAAAAATGAAGCCACTTACAGAGTCACTAAAGATCTTCAATATACTATCAGTTGTCTAGAAAAAGCTAGACTGCCTGTGATCGCAGCAATTCATGGTGCCTGTATTGGTGGAGGCGTTGATATGATAAGTGCGTGTGACCTGAGATATGCCACCAATGATGCTTTCTTTTGTATACAAGAGATTAATATTGGTCTTGCAGCTGATGTTGGAACGCTTCAAAGGTTGCCCCACATAATACCGGAAGGTATTGTAAGAGAATTAGCTTTCACTGGAAGGAGATTTACTGCGAAAGAAGCTTTTGAATATGGCTTGATTAACTCAATATTTGATAGCCAGGAACAAATGATTGATCATGTAAAATCAGTTGCTGATGAAATTGCCCGTAAATCACCATTAGCTATATCAGGAATCAAAGAAGTGATGAATTACAATAGAGATCATTCCATTGAAGAATCCTTAAACTATGTGGCCTTATGGAACTCTGCTATGAACTATGCGGATGATATGAAAGAAGCCTTTAAATCTCAGTTAGAAAAAAGAGATCCCGAATTTGAGAAATTAATTAAAAAGAAAAAATACCTGGAAGATTAATTATTTCTCCACTAACTCAATCCATTCACCAGCAACGCCAACAGTGACTCCAACTTTTCTTCCATTGTATGGGAAAGCATCAATACTAGTTGGCTCCTCCCTCCAATTTACATCTATTTCATCCATAGAATCGACATAAAATGAAACAACAGATGTTGATGGAGGTAAATGACCTTCAGCTATTTCTCTCGGAACTATGGCATCTTTGCAAAATTTGATGAGTGAAAAGAAGAAAAATTGACATGAATCTGTTGGATATTCATCTAATTCAATAAGAAAATCCTTTTCAAACTCTGCAATTGCAAGAGGATAAACTGTATCTTCAGGTAGATTATTTAATCTAGAAATAACACCTATGGTCCAATCTGAAGCTTCTGTCACAGGCATATCAAAGGTATCTCGATAATAATTCTGTAAATCTTCCATAGACGGCCCACCAACAACCATAATAAAAACTCGATCAACATAAGATTTTGCAGAACCAAGATTGAATCCAGATCCATCGGGTATGATTCTCGTAAGATAGATCATTTCATCTGATGGTCCAAGAACTTGCATTGCTCTTGGAGCATTTTCAGTAGGGTATAAATCATAGGGCATACCTATGATCTCGAAAGGAGAATTATCTAATTCATCCGCTAGCTTGTCTGGATCTTCAACCAGAATCTCTGTTGAATTCCAGCCATGGGTTCCTACAGGCTTATAATTTGTTTGCTCTTTATCCTCTATAAATCTTAGGTAAACTTCTTCTCCACTTTCTGGTTGCATAATTATATAGGGATGATTAATCATGTCCTTTGCATCCCAGATAGAGGCTAGATTTTCGTTGACGTTTCCTTTAACCACTGTGTCATAACCTAGGTAATCATCATAAGCTTGTTCTGTAACACTCAAGTTGGTGACTAACATTGTTACCATTAAAATGGATTCCAACATAAACAATCTCCTGTAGTATCGATTAATTAATAAATATCACTTCCGATTAATTATAGAATACTGTATGTTTCGATGAAGTAAAAAAAACATTAATTGATGATTACTACTATTTCCCAAAATCCTAAATATTACAGATGGGTAATCCTATTTGTTTGTTTTCTTATTATTACTTTCACCAATGGCCTAACCTTAGGTGGGCTCTATGTTTTTGAAGAAGAGATTATTAAATCACTCTCTGAAATCACAGGAGAAAATATTCTTCGTGCTGACTTAAAACTTAGAGATGCTCTAACTTTATGGTCAACAGCCGCAATTGGCTTTTTCTCAGGAATGTTAGCTGACAGGATTGGTGTAAAAAAATTAATGGTTACAGGTATGTTTATTCTTTCTGCCTGTTTTTATTTCTATGGACAAGCTCAATCTTTATTCGATATGTATATCTTGCATATCTTTATGGGACTGGTGCTTTGTATATCTGGAATGATCGTTAACGTTATCTTAATTTCTAAATGGTTTAATAACAGCAGAGGATTAGCCATAGGCATTCTTTTAGCAGGAACAAGTGTGGGTAATGGTCTTTTTCCTCAAATCAATACCTATCTTTTAAGTATCGGTGAGTGGAGGGAAGTCATGGTATGGCTTAGCTTCATACCTTTATGCTATATTCCGTTTCTATTACTATTGGTCAAAGAAAGTCCAGACGAACTAAATCAAGACAACCAAGTAATAGATCAAGATTTTAGTCAAATCAACCATAGTGGTGGCTCAACTCTAAAAGAAGCTCTATCTACTAAGAACTTCTGGTTACTGTCCTTGATGGCATTTTGTACTTTTTATTCGATTCTAGCTATGACAGGTCACGTTTTCTTGTTGATGCGTGAAGAAAATTATGCGCCACAAATTGCAGCTACCGGGGTGTCAATAATTTTCATTGGTGGGTTCATCGGAAAAGTACTAAGTGGAAAAATGGCAGAAGTTATCGGGAGAAAGAAAGTTCTTCTTACTGGAGTGGGAGTGATGTTTGTCGGTTCTATTTTCATCGTACTAGCACTATTTTTCAAAGATCCCATCTTTATCTGGATAGGTCTAGCCTTATATGGGACAGGCTGGGGAGGTTTATACACATTAATTCAACTACTTACAGCAGACTTGTTCGGCATTATTGCGCTGGGGAAAATTATGGGTGTCATCAATATTTTAGACACTATTGGTGGTGGTTTAGGGCCATATATGACAGGCATCCTATACGACAAAACTCAAAGCTATTTATTACCTTTTTCTGTAATTAGTTGTTTATTAATAATTGCCTTTATCTCTTCATCTTTACTTAAAATTGATGATCAAGCTATAGAGATTAACCGCTGAAAACTTTTTAATGATTTCAGACCATTTGATCATAGGTATAATCTAGATTATGAATACAATTGAAAATTACTCTCTTAAGGGAAATATCACCCTGGTAACTGGGGCATCCAGAGGTATAGGTTCAGGTATTGCTGATCTATTTGGTCAAGCCGGTTCAACTGTAATAGGTACCGCAACCAGCCCGGAAGGAGCTGATTCAATCTCTGAGAGATTCTCCACATCAAACATAAAAGGAAGAGGGGTGGTTCTCGATGTTTCTCAATCCTCTCAGGTCAAAGAATTAATAAAAGAACTGAAAGCAAAGGATGAAAATCCATCAATTCTTATTAATAACGCAGGCATTAGTATTGAAAGTCTCATGATGAGAATTAAAGAGGATGATTGGGAAAAAGTAATTAAAACTAACCTATCTTCGGTTTTCTTTCTTTCCAAAGCTGTGATTGG
>Ga0208750_1000206_pt1 | contig 17206 bp, 16 predicted proteins | sample Knorr_S15_td_O2m_FD_185602 | JGI IMG/M metagenome (GOLD analysis project Ga0208750, IMG submission 185602) | Marine microbial communities from Southern Atlantic Ocean transect - Knorr_S15_td_O2min_ad_340m_LV (SPAdes) (version 2) | ecosystem: Environmental > Aquatic > Marine > Oceanic | place...
GTTTGACTTGGGTGGCGGGCGTACATGGCCGATTGAAGAAGGAACCATCCAGGGGAATGAGATCACGTTTAAAATTAATCGGGACGGCGCGTCAATGACTTACGAGATGAATGCAATTGTGGAGGGGAACTCAATTAAGGGCACGGCTAGTGCGATGGGTACCATAGTAGACTGGTCCATGAGTAAATAGGAGAGTGGGCGTTCAGGCCATATCATTGCTCCTTGTGAGGATGTATCAACTGACTTAAGAACGCAAAGGGCCTAGTACACAACTCACTTATCCAGCCAATATTGGCTATGTAGACACTTGATTCTGAATTGTCTAGCGACTATTCCGATTGGGTATATCAGGATTTAAAGTTCGCACGTGTTCCGCCAGTGCTCCGATCTGGCCGGCGGAAAACATGGATGCGAAAGCAGGCATGTTATTCAGGCCATTGCGGATAATGGTTGCCACGTAACTACTATCAAATTCTGCCAAGCCTTCCAACGGCATGCCATCGTGTCCTCCCTCTCCATTACGCCCGTGACAAAATTGGCAGGCATTCTGGAATAAACTTTGTCCTTCCGGATTAGCTTGGGCAGCATTCACTGGTTCGAAGGCATTAGCGTCTTTCTCTTCCGGCAGAGTGAACACCCATATACTATCTCCTCTTTTGGCTCTGCCTAATAAATTACCCGCGGAAAATACAGTAACGTATTGCTTGCCGTTATGTTCGAATACCGTGGCTGGCGCGTTTACGCCCGCGTCTGTCATGTACTCCCACAGCTTAGATCCGTCTCGGGCATCCAGCGCGGTAAATCGGCCGTCGTTACGGCCAGCAAATAATAGATTGCCCGCTGTTGCCACCAAACCGCTATAGCAGCGACTCGGCCAGCGTTGGCTCCACAGTTTACGATTGTTACGCAGGTCCATTGCAGAAACAATCCCGGTGATGGGAATTGGCGCAAAGCGCATGCCTCCACCGGTATAGCGGTCACCGGGTTCCGCTTGTTGCAGGTTTTCTCTCACGGAATACGCAGCTTGACGTTCGCCAGCGCACACATACATCACCCCTTTCTCTGGGTCTACGGTGCTTGGTGGCCAATTTGCATCGCCACGGCGCAACATTACGGGCTCCTCCCAAAACGGGGTAAAAATAGCGCCATTGTTAATGAGTTTGTAGCCTTCTGGGGCCACATCCAATGTTTGAGTAACAAAGGGCTCACCAACAGGATAAGGCTGTGTGGCGGCGGTCGCTTGGCGAGGTTCCTGTGGAACTGGTCTTTCCTCTATACCAATCAATGGTTCACCGTTCGTGCGATCGAGTATGTATAACCAGCCAGTCTTACCGGCCTGAGCCAAACCTTTGCGAGGCATACCGTCGTAGTCCAGGTTAAACAAAACAACCGGATTTGGAGCATCGTAATCCCAGATGTCGTGATGAACCTGTTGGAAGTGCCAGCGATATTCGCCGGAGTAGGCATCCAGAGCCACGATAGATGCAGTGAACAAATTGTCCCCAGGGCGCACAGAACCATTATAGTCCGGGCCTGGGTTACCGGTTGAAAAGTAGATCATACCCAACTCAGGATCGACAGCAGGCGTGTGCCAGACTGTCCCGCCACCGGTTTGCCAGGCATCGTTGTCAGCGGGCCAGGTAGCGTGACCAAATTCGCCGGGACTTGGCACGGTATAGAAAGTCCAAAGCAAGCTACCATCGTCCGCACTGTAGGCCTTTACGCGTCCTCGGGCGGCAAATTCCGCGCCTGAGAAACCGCTAATAACCATGCCCTGAAAATACAAAGGGGCACTGGTGATGGTGTAGCCTTCTTCCCAGGACTCGGCTTGAATAGACCAGATCTCTGAGCCGGTGTCTTTGTCTAAAGCCTTTATCACCCCATCTAGCTGCCCTACAAAGATCTTGTCTTCGCCAAACCCTACCCCGCGACTGGTCCAACCGCAACAGATGGTCGAAATCTGTTCAGAGAGGTTAGCTGAGTAGCGCCACAAAACTTCTCCGGTTTCAACGCCTAGGGCGAATACATCATCCGCGCCGGTTATGATATACATGACCCCTTCATGGACTATGGGCTGAGCTTCTCCTGAATACTTTGCACCAATCCCTGAGCCGTCGAGGTGGGTTCGCCAGGCCGGGACAAGTTGATTGACGTTATCGGTATTTATCTCCGTCAATGCTGAGAAATTTCGGTTAAAAAGATCCCCGCCATTAGTTAACCAATTGGTGGTGGGTAGTTCCGATAGCGTCTCTTCATCCGGTCTGATCTGCGAAAATTCAGCAGCTTGTAAGATGAACGGGGAGCTGAGAACAAGTAATCCTATAAGAAGTACCGGTATGTGGTTATTCATTTTTTATTCACGTTCCGCTGCTACTCGTTCTTGCTCGCGCGCCCCCCTGAGTATATTCGCCATTGAGTAGTTACCTTCATGACATGCATACTCGAATAGTGGTTCAGGTGTATAGTCCATAATAAATTCTCGGGTATAGGATGCCGAATACGTATCCGGTTGGTCTACCGTAATTTGGTAAAGCAACTGTGTTTGATTTAGACGAGTAAATCTTTCAATATTTTTTCTTGACCGGTTGTGACCGAACGTACTCTTACCGGAAAAGTTGGTTGTTTCTATTACAAGGGTTTCTCCCTCGAAATAACCCCGTGAATCACCGTGCCAAAGCTTTATTTTTTTATCAATGTGGGGGTTGTTGGAAAGGGGAATGACTCTAGCGTCATGCATCATCTCTTGCACGATAACTACGTGATTCTTTGATTGAACTATCTGCCAGTAACTATTGTAGCCCGCATTTAAATATGGCGCTCCGTAACTGATGCAGCGATCGTCTACAGTGAGGTCTAGCCAAGAACCAGGGCTTGTATTACCCCGCTGAGGTCGATTAAAAGTTAGCCCATCAGCCCCGCCAACCAATGGTGGGAATTTCCCGTTCGGTGGATCAACAATCTGTGAAGTCTTATTATGTACCGATCGATCTACCAGCCAAGCCTGATCATAATTACCTGTCGATGGATCATACGAAGTAACTTCGCCTGAAAAGGCAGCTGCGTAAACGCCGTCGCCAAAAAGAGCGTCGCCATCTTCCTCGGCAATTTCACGAATTCGGCGCCGCAAAAGAATCTGCTCTTCCTCCGTTAGATATTGACGATCTCCAAATTGGTTTGGCCGTTCAACTGGAGTGATTGTGTTATTACCCCACACTCCCTGAAGGTCTGGCTGACCATCTGAGGTCAACGGTGCGTTCCAGTGATCTTCCTGAGCGGTGACTGTCAGCGTTAAAACGCTGCTTACCGCTACGAAGTAAAGGGTTTTTAGATTCATTACGTTACCTGAAATGGTGGTTAAAAAATAAAATCTTTAGCAATTATAACTCCTTTAGATAAGTCCAGCGCGTTCCAACACGCTGTCTAGTCGTTTTTCCAATTCTGGGGCCGCAGGAGTCATAGGCAGGCGATGCTCGTTGCTTGAAAGTAAACCCATCCGTTTCATCATGTATTTAATCGGGATCGGGTTGGTATCGTAGAATACAGATTCGTTTAGTTCGAAGAGTTGGTGGTGAAGTGCTTTTCCTTTTTCTAAATCATTGTCCCAAACAGCCTGACACATATCTGCAAGAATATGTGGGCGCAAGTTCCCAACGGCATTCATCAGTCCGACGGCGCCTATAGCCAATTCTGGAAAACTGAGTTCTTCTAAACCGACAAATATTTTGAAATCAGGAAATGTTGCTAGACATCGAGAGACAAATCCAAGGTCATTAACAGCGTGTTTCATGCCTGCAAAATTAGGTGATCGCTCTTTAAGTTCTTTGATTGTTTCTAGCGTTATGGAAACTGCAGCTCGGCCGGGTATATGATAAATCATCCAAGGAATGTCAACATCTTTGGTAACTTCTATGTAGTATTCAATTATTCCGCGCTGTGGAGGTTTAATGTAGTAAGGTGTAACAATAAGAAGAGCGTCTGCACCTGCGGCAACAGCGTGATCAGTTAACGCTTTGGTTTCGAGCAGTGATTGCGATCCGGTAGCTGCGACAATAGGAACGGACTTGTTTGCCGTTACGATCGCGACATCCACAAGTTGGTTTCTCTCTTTTACTGTGAGTGTAGAAGGTTCGGCAGAAGTGCCATTCACTAGTATTCCATGAGAGCCTTCCTCTATGTGGAACTCTATAAGTTTCTTATAGGAAGCCAAGTCTATTTCATTGTTGGAAAATGGTGTAATGACTGGGGGGATTGATCCCTTTAACGCTTGGCTCATTAAGATTTCCTTAGCAGTTTCGCTGACATTAGTTTTCTAGACTTTTATTAAGAGTTAGTAATTGCTTAAGCAAGTCATCTAATTCCCGTTTACCCAATTTCTTTTCAATAGAGCGATAGATTTTCTCGGACTCCGGGACTACTTGTTCATATTTCCTGCTGCCTTTGGGAGTGAGCGTAATTAGCACTTTACGTTGGTCTTCCCTAACCGTTGCCCGTTTTACTAATCTATCTTCCTCTAAATTCTTTAATATGCGGGTAAGGCTCGGCGGTAAAATCATACTTTGTTGCGAGAGTTCGAATGCCTCTATGTTGTCGCAACCTGCCAACACCCGTAGCACTCGCCATTGCTGATCTGTCAAACCAAACGATCTAAGCATGGGTCGAAACAGAGACATCGTTGTTTCTCTAGCCAACAGTAATTGCATGGGCAGGCTACGATTGATGTTTCTCAGCTTTGCCATAATAGCCAGTCAGATTCTCATTCGATTTCGTCGACTATCGAATTCGATAGGACGCCAACCCCAGGCACTTCAACCTCTACAACATCTCCTTGCCGGAGGTATTTCGGCGGGTCGAATCTCGCGCCTGCTCCATTGGGGGTACCCGTTGCAATAAGGTCGCCCGGCTTAAACCGATAAAATGAAGATAGGTAAGAGATCAAGAATCTAAATGGATACATGAGGTTGTCGGTAACGTCATTTTGACGTTCCGCCATGTTCACTCGAGTAATAACTTGCAACTTGCTCATGGGGTCGAGTTCATCTGATGTAACAATCCAAGGCCCTACTGAACCTGAAGCTTCAAAGTTCTTGCCTTGGGTCACGTTAAACTTAGCATGTCTCAAGTAATCACGGACTGACCCCTCGTTCATTATGGTTATCCCGGCGATGTATTCGTGTGCTTTCACTTCAGAAATTCTCCTTCCTTCTTTTCCAATGACCAGCACAATTTCGCCTTCGTAGTCCAGTTGGTCCGATTCTGGTGGATTCATGATGTTCTGCTGGTGCCCAACCAGAGATTCTCTACTACGCATAAATACGCTGGGATACTTCGGTAAATCGCTGCCGTCCTTGTACTCAGCGTTACGATTGGCGTAGTTAACACCTATACAAATAATTTTTTCAGGATTAGGAATGGGTGGCGCAAACTTAATCTCATCTAAAGTATGGTCTGGGATAGCAGAATTTACCGTATCGCTTAGTTCTCCTAGCCTTTGCTCACGAATAGCTTGACGAAGATTCGGCAGTTTGGGAAAGCGGAGGGAAAGATTCACTACGCCTTCACCAGTTACTCCACCAAACTGGAGTTTGTCTTCGTGTATGAAACTTAGAAACTTCATAATGTATAAGAGCGCCGGACATATTAGGGTGAGCGCGATGCTGCTATAACTCGCACAAGTTGATTTATTTAATATATTAAGTAATATGAAATATCAATGCTAGTATTTTTAGGTTTGTTTAATGCCTCACCAAATAATTGAAATTTCTCCGAGCATCGTTGATATGCTAGATGTTGATGATCTGGCTTGCGATCTACATGAAACTGCTGCGCAACAAGAAGGCCTGCCATTGAGCGGGTTGCGCACCCGAATTCATATTGCGTCCCGGAGTCTAGTGGCAGATCAATCACCGAACTTTGGGTTCATCGCTGTATATTTGCGTATTGCTGAAGGCCGATCGATTAAGACCAGGAAAGCCATAGGGGAGGCACTTTTCAAATGCCTTTGTGAGCACATAGATTCACAGGTTGGAGATGCCCCCCTAGCTCTGTCTTACGAAATTCAGGAAATAATCAAGGAGACTCGCTGGAATCGAAATCGTGTTCCTGAGTTTATGTCAGTGCGGGAGAATTCTTCATGAGCGAAGAATTGCTAGCGGAAAATTTGCAAAAGCTACGTCCATTCTTAGAAAAGTTTTCGGTGGAGCCAATTCAGCATTTCATTAATGGACGATCAGTGGGAGCGAGTGATGGCGAGAGATTTGCAAATTATTCGCCCATCGATGAATCTCTTATTGGCGAAGTAGCCTCTGGAACTCGTGAAGATATAGATACTGCTTGCGATGCCGCTGCCGCAGCTTTCGAGGACTGGGCCGTTTTGCCTGGGAAGCAACGGAGAGATTTGCTCCATGCTATAGCCGATGCTATCGAAGCCAATGCGGAAACAATAGCTTTGGTTGAAAGTTTTGATACGGGCCAACCATTACGATTTATGAGCAAGGCGGCTATTCGCGGTGCTGAGAATTATCGATTCTTTGCTGATATGGCACCGCAGGCACGGGATGGCCTTTCGCTTCCTGCGCAACATCACATGAACTATAGCCTAAGACAACCTATCGGCCCTGTTGGCATTATTACTCCCTGGAACACTCCCTTTATGTTAGCGACATGGAAGATTGCACCCGCACTAGCGGCTGGTTGCACAGTGGTGCACAAACCAGCGGAATGGTCTCCTTGCACCGCGGCCATGCACGTTAAGATTCTGCATGATGCTGGGCTACCGGCGGGCGTCGTTAATACGGTACAAGGAATTGGAGAAGTAGCTGGTAAAGCGCTAACAGAGCATGAAGCAATTAAAGCGGTTGCCTTTGTTGGTGAGTCGCGAACTGGCAGTGAGATCATGAAGCAAGGAGCTGATACGTTAAAGCGAGTGCATTTCGAGCTCGGTGGGAAAAATCCCGTCATCGTATTTGAGGATGCTGATTTGGAGCGTGCTCTGGATGCCGTCGTGTTTATGATATACAGCTTGAACGGTGAACGTTGCACCTCCTCCAGTCGATTGTTGATTCAGAAATCCATAGCAACAGATTTCATAGATCAGGTTAAAGCGCGGGTCGCCGTACTCAACGTGGGGCACCCTTTGAATCCTGGAACTGAAGTAGGACCCTTGATTCACGAGAAACATCGGGAAAAAGTGTCTTCCTACTTTGAGATAGCCAAAGAAGATGGTGCTACCGTGGCAATTGGAGGTAACACTTCTAATCTTGAAGGCAAAGGTTTTTTTGTTGAACCTACACTTTTCACTAACGCAAGCGCTAGTATGCGGATAGCAAAAGAAGAAATCTTTGGGCCAGTACTCACGGTGATTGAGTTTGAAGAAGAATCCGAAGCAGTATCAATTGCCAATGATGTGGACTATGGCTTGGCGGGGTATGTGTGGACGACTGATTCTGGTCGTGGTATCCGTCTTGCTAGAGACCTTGAAGTAGGAATGGTTTGGGTGAACTCAGAAAATAATCGACATTTAGCCTCTCCCTTTGGTGGGATGAAAGCCAGTGGTGTTGGCAGGGACGGTGGAGATTACAGTTTTGACTTTTATATGGAAACGAAAAACGTTTGTATTGCTACTAATGACCATTCAGTTCCAAAACTTGGTAAAAACTAACCGATGAGTCTCTATCAAGTCCAAAAATTCCTTTATAACTTGAATCGCGATGAACAAGTCCAGCAAGCATTTTCGAAAAACAAAAACGATGTATTGTCTGATTATGATCTAATACAAGAAGAGTATGGCGCACTGCATTCTGGAGACATAGGCTTGCTCTACGTGTTAGGGGTAAACGGACAAATTCTTATGCACTATGCCGCTTATCTACAGATCGAATGGTTTGATTATTTGCAATTGATGCGGGATGGCATTGAAGAGTATGGGCCCGTGCGGGCAGGTATTTACACAATGACTGGCGGCGGAGAACAATTTAACCAAGTTCTGAGCGCAGATGTTGGAAAAGAGAAAAAATGAGTTTGGTTTACGCAGGCATTCTCAGTCACGCCCCCGGCATTACTGGCCGAGCAGATCTTGTGCCCAACAAAACCGTTCGTGATGAGTTTTACGCCTACTTAGCTAAACAAAGAAAAGACATTGAATCGAGCGGAGCCGAAGCACTTATCGTGATAGCAGCAGAGCATTTTGCAAATTTCTTCATGGATAACATGCCTGCTTATTGCATGGGCATAGGAGAATCACATACCGGACCGATAGAAAACAGTGATTGGCTAAAAATTGAGAAAACTATCATTCCCGGTGCGCCGGAGTTGGCGATGCGGCTTGCTAAATCGGTGATGCATTCTGTGGACCTCGCTTATTCTGAAGAATGGCAATGTGATCATGGCATTATGGTGCCACTAAATTTTCTAACGCCGAACTATGACTTGCCAGTTATACCGTGCAATATAAATTGTCAGGGACCGCCTTTAACTCCGCTAGCTAGAGTATGGCAATTCGGCGAAGCCCTGCGTCAGGCATGTGATGAACAGCCAGAGAAAATTGCGTTGGTTGGAACCGGAGGTATTTCTCATTGGCCGGCGACGCCCGATTCTGGCAAGATCAATGAAGCGTGGGATAGAAATTTCTTAGACCAACTTATGAATCAAGACCAAATTAACATGCTGTCCTACGCAGATGAAGAGGTCTACCAGGAAGCAGGTCAGGGAGGATTCGAAATTAGAACGCTCATTGCCACAGCGGCCGCAGCGGGGGGCAAAGGAGAGCTGCAATTCTATTCGGCAGAACTTCCAATTTTCGCAGTGGGGTGCACAGTTGCCCGCTTCGACCTTGATCACTAGTGGCAAGACTTATGAGCGAGCTTTCTAACCCGTTTCTCTACAATTGTTGGTATGCGGCAGCTTGGACTCATGAGATTCCAAGAGGAGAGAAACTCGCGAGGGTTTATCTGGACAAACCGATCGTTATTTATCAGGGCGAAAGTGGTAACTACATTGCCCTGGATAATCGCTGTTGTCACCGCGGAGCTCCGCTTTCATTAGGAAGAATAGAAGGTGAATGCATACGTTGCATGTATCATGGCTTAAAATACGGTGCGGACGGAGTTGTAATCGAGATACCCGGACAAGATTTTATCAGCCCTAATCACCGAGTTCAGAGTTATCCCATTGTAGAAAAAGGTAAGCTGTTGTGGATTTGGATGGGAGACCCTGAGCTGGCTAATTCGGATGCCATTACTGACTATGCCCCTTTATCTGATAGTGCTTGGCGCGGTTTCGAAAAAGAAGCTTATCTCCTCTATAAAGCTAACTGGATGCTAATCGTCGATAATTTGGCTGATTTTTCACATTTGGCATTTGTCCACACAAACACATTAGGTGGATCGGAAGATTATGCGTTTGTGACAAATCCAGAGGTAGAAAAACTTGAGAATGGATTTAATGCTGTGCGCTGGAGTAAGAATGATATCCCTGCTCCATATCATGCAAAAATAAACCCGGATGTTCCTGATAAACTGGATCGTTGTAATAGTGTACAAATGTTAGTTCCAGGTACCTTTTTTATGTCGACAATAATGGCCCCAGTTGGCTGGGATCCCGACAGTAAAAACTATGACGGGGTAAAGCAATATCGTAATTGTCAGTTCATGACACCTGAGACAAGGTCAACCACACATTTTTTTTGGAATTACTTACACAACTATCGAATCGATGATCCAACCATATCTGCTTCTTTAGAGGCCAGTTTGTTAGAGGGGTTCATTGAAGACAAAGAAATAATAGAAGCTCAACAAAAGATGCTGGAATACGAAGACGAATTTCGTTCTCATGGCTTACAGGGGGACGAAGCTCTGGTGCACTTTCGTAAGATCTTTAACGCATTAGTAAAAGAAGAACGAGAAAAATATTCTTTTCACACACTAAAAATAGGAAATACTATTATTTAGTTTTACCGCGAGGGTCAATCATGCAACGTCAGTGGATGTATACCGGAATTATTCTCTTTCTATTTTTAGTTCTCGTTTTTGGCGTGCCACTTTTTCCAGAGGTAATGGCGGTAGAAATAATGGGGCCCTTAAACCTCGGCATGTTGACTTTTCTTGTGCTCCATATATTGACGCCCTCGCTAGCCTTTCTCTACTTAAAGCAAACACGGGGAGAAGAGAGCTAATGGGTATCTTTCTATTCTTCACTATTATTGTTGGTACTATCGGATTGACCATTGTAGCTTCGAGAAGAACCTCTAGTGCGGCTGATTTTTTCGTAGCTAACGAAAAAATTGGTGGCGTTTCAAACGGCTTTGCCATCGCTGGTGACTTTATGTCGGCAGCAACTTTGTTGGGTATTACCGCAATAATCTTTGGTGCAGGCTACGATGCGGTCATATACCTTGGTGCACCTCTGGGTGCATTCTCCATCATGATTTATTTAATGACTGACAAATTAAAAGCGCTTGGAAAATATAGCTTTACTGATATTCTTTGTAGTCGCTTAAAAGAAAAACCTATTCGTATTCTCGCCGCGACAACAACCCTTAGCTTTTCTTTAATATACTTGATGGCGCAAATAGTTGGTGCGGGTGCATTGATCGAAGTCTTGTTTAGTATTACTTATTTGTGGGCCGTGATTATCGTTACAACGCTGATGGTGATCTATGTTGCTATTGGAGGCATGTTTGCAACTACATGGGTGCAGATAATAAAAGCAATATTATTACTGGCGGGTGTCACTGCACTGGGGTTGTTAACTCTCGAGAGATTTGATTTCAGTTTCTCCGCAATGTACGCAGAAGCTCAAGGGAACCATGGACCGGGTGGATTTCTTACCAGGGGTGGCGGTCTTGATTTATCAACGCTATCGGCTGTTTCTTTAGGTGTTGGACTATGTCTTGGATTAGCGGGGTCGCCCCATTTATTAATGCGCTTCTTTACTGTGAAAGATAAGGCGGCTGCGCGAGTGTCAGCAGGTGTTGCGCTCGGTGCTGTCAGCTACGTTAATCTACTGGTCTTTTTTGTGATTGGTGTCGGTGCGGTTGCTTTAGTCAAAGGTAATAGCACCTATCTTGATGCATCAGGCAGTATCATTGGTGGCGACAATATGGTGGCTGTGCATCTGTCTGAAGCGGTGGGTGGTGAAGTTTTCTTAGGAATAATTGCGGCCGTTGCGTTTGCGACTATTCTGGCTGTTGTGGCGGGACTGATGTTGGCATCGGTTACTGCACTAACCCATGACATATATGCCAAGGTAGTTAGAGCTGGAGAGATAGATCAAGCCCGACAAATAAAACTATCAAAACTTGCTGCCGTATTTTTGGGCATTATCGTGGCGCTTCTGAGCATAGCTTTTAAAGGGCAAAATATCGCCTATATAGTTAGTCTAGCTATGGCTATTGCGGCATCGACGAATTTTCCTCTGCTGATTCTCAGTATGTATTGGCCAGGACTAACTACGAGAGGAGCTCTTGCCGGTGGCATAGTTGGTTTGGTTACAGCAATCGTGCTGGTGGTCTTGGGCCCAGCGGTATGGGTTGATGTTCTTGGTAACGATCGACCAATTTTCCCCCAAGCCTATCCGGCACTTTACTCAGTGTCATTAGCCTTCTTTACAATGTGGTTAGTTTCCACCCTGGACCAATCTGAACAAGCAGCACAAGATCGGGAAAAATTTCGCTTGATGGAAGTGACTTAACTCTTGCTAATCAGCTGTAAATATATCTAGGTCGTTAGCAAGGAAAACATTGCCGTTGTAGAGTGCTTCTATCTCTTCGATTACCGAAGACTCTTCAGTTCCATAGAAAAGACCATGATAAAGCACTAGCTTTTTTGGCTGAGCGATCGCAGCCAACCGCGCGAGTTCGTCAGAGGTTGTATGAACACTGTTGTGGTACCGCTGGAAGCTTGGCGAATTTTGTTCCAAGCCCCGGCGACTGATTACTTCATGAAACAGTATGTCTACGCCGCGCGCTTTCTCCGCAATAATATCGCTGAAAGCAGTGTCGCCACTTATTACTATAGAAAGACCTTCAGTCGTTACTTTGAATCCAAATGCTGGACTAATATCACCGTGATTGACTAGGAAAGCTTCGATAGTTAGATCTTCTTTTTGCAGCAAAATTCCAGGAGCAATATCTTGGTGACTTATGCGAAAACCATCGGGATTTTCTACCGGCTGGATGCCATTGATTCGAAAATTCGCATCTGTCGCAATTATTTCATCCAACCCATTTGCAATCCGAGCTATACCTGCTGGTCCCCATGTCTGGAGTCCGGCATTTCGTCGCCACCATAAGGTGTGGGCAAGTTCGGATAAATCGAGTGTATGGTCACTATGCAAATGGGAAAGGAATACGCAGCAGATTTGCGAAGGGTAGAGCGAAGGAATGTCATACTTGTAGCGAGCGATTGTAGCCTGTCGAACAGCACCGGCACCAACATCGAATAAATAGCTTTCACCCTTGTGCACAATAGCAATGCTTGAACCTGCTCTAAAAGCGTCTGGGATCGGTGTACCAGTACCAAGTATGACTACCTGCGTGGCAGCTTCTAATTCCTTTTCAGTAGGTACTTCCCTGGTTTCAACCCGAGCGCTGGGAAGTGACAATGTGTAATCTGATTGCGGAGGAATATTAAAACTGCAATTTAACAACAAAAAAGGTGAGAGTAGCGTGACGAAATGTTGCCCAAGGCACGTGCGCTTCATTCTTATCCTATATATTCCAGCTAGATTTTCTGTTCCTTCGAATTTCGCTGAACTAGCAGTAATTCAAATCCACCCTCTGAGGATCTTATGAAGCTGAGTCACTACTATGAAGAGCGGCGGAAGCGGGAGTTAGAGAAAATTTAAAAATTTATCTCTAACTCCCAGTGGTAAGTTATGGCAGCGCGTAAGCCACTAACTCAGCGGGAATTCCACCCCCACCCACGAACATGGCGATGTATTGCTTACCTTCGTGTTCGTAGGTGAATGGCAATCCGGTTTGATTACCTGGTAAATCCATTTCCGTAATAATTTCACCGGTTTGCTTGTCGTGGGCTCTAAAAATTGCACTTGCGTCGGCGGCACCTGCGCGCTCACCGGCGAACAGCAAAGATTTAGTCAATAAGATACCTGACCGTGTAGGTACACCTGTTCGTGGAAGATCAACGCCTTCAAGCAGCGGATGATTGGCAATACGGTCCGGTGTGTCGGCATTAGCAATCATCCAGAGATGGTCTCCGGAATTCATATCTATCGCTGTAATGCGTCCGTAGGGTGGCTTGACGACCTCAAGCCCCTGAATCCGCGGAACGCGGACACCGAAACCCTGGCTTAAATCGATATCTGATTCGGGATTTTTTTGCAGTGACAACACCTGCAGTTGTGTCCTTGATGGTACGTAGAGGATCCCAGTCTCTGGATCCAGGGCAGAACTCTCCCAGTTGGCACCACCGGTGGAGGAGGGCAAACTAAGCAGGCCCCGCGTACCGTCAGTTGCTTCCGTCAGGGAGGGAGGCGTATATATACTGGGGCTGAGACGAAAGCCTTCGATGGCTTCTAGGGCCAGCGCGCGAACTTCCGGGGTCCAATCTATCAAGTCGGCTTCAGTGAAACCCTGCCGGTCGAAGGGAGCAGGATGTGTGGGGAACGGTTGAGTTGGAGAATACCACTCTCCGGGAACATCGCCAGAAGGTACCGGTCGTTCCACAATGGGCCAGATGGGCTCGCCAGTCAGCCTGTCGAACGTGTAGACCCAGGCTTGTTTGGTCACCGACATGACAATCTTACGGCCGTTGGGCAAATCGGCAATAATCGGTGGGGAGGGAACGTCCCAGTCCCAGATATCATGGTGGATAAACTGAAAGTGCCACTGGCGCTCCCCGGTTTTAACATCCACCGCGACCATGCCGCTTGAATACAGATTGTCCCCGTGCCGGTCGCCACCATAATAGTCGCCGGTAGGATCTTCTATCGGCAGATAGACATGACCCAGTTCCGGATCACCGGAGATGGCAGCCCAGACGCCGGAATTACCGGTTATGTCATTGCCAGTGAGCCAGGATTCATAACCGTATTCACCCCGTGCGGGAATTGTGTGGAAAGTCCATAGTAGTTCGCCGGTGCGCACATCGAAACCGCGTATGTCCCCTTTCGTATTAAACTTGGACCGTGGCCGACCACCTGTCCGGTGCGCCGCTCCGACCACAATGACGTCATTCATGACAAAAGGCGGAGCAGAAATGCCGATATCGGGATAGGGATATCTGGGATCATCGCCATTTCTGACGCCTACGTATAAATCCACGATGCCGTTATTGCCAAAGTTCGGATCTGGAATGCCGGTCTTGGCATCCAGTGAAATCAGTTGGTAGCCCGGGGAGACGTCAATAACCCGTGCTGTATCACCGTCACGCCAGAAGGCAACGCCACGGCCGGCTCCCTTCCGCGGCGATTCATCGAATCGATCGCCTTCCTGATAGCGCCAAAGCCACAAGACCTGGCCGTTTGTGGCATCCAGTGCCACCACGTTCCGAGTGCTGGCGATATTCGCGTATAAAACACCATCTATCTCGAGTGGTGTCGACGGGTTATTGAAATCGGTAGGGGGTCCGAAATTTGCCGTGGAAAAACGCCAGGCTATTTCAAGTTCTCCAACGTTGTCTGCGTTAATCTGGTCAAGTGCAGAGTAACGCTGAGCCGCGTCGCCACTGTGAATATTTGGCCAATCTCCCTCGTACACGCTGGTACCGGATTGACTCAGGGCCAATGGGACACACGCAAGTGCACTCGCAGCCATAATGAATGTCGAAATCAATCTTTTTGTTATTTTCATTTAGGACTCCCTTTTATTAAAGCTTAAACTTGGTGGACGTGTTGTCCAAAAGCTGGGTCCCTTATATCACAACCCTCCCGGATTGGGAAAAGCAGCTTCAAGCCTTAACAGTTTAGCCCATAGCGCTTTATAAGGCTTATTTAGTGGGCTTTCGAAGGGGGTTGGGTTATCGAATAAACTATCTAAGTATAATCACTCACAAACCTGATAGTCAGATTCAAAACACCTTGTAGCCATTTCTTGACCTCGGGCGAGTTGATCAGGGGTTAGTCTATCGGAGATTATATCTCTATTGCCTCTGGCGTTTTCATCTCCTTGTGCCGCCCCCGCTGACCACCAAACATAAGCCCTAACATTATTTTGCTGAACACCTTCTCCGTTGGCGTAGCTATATCCCAGGTTCAACTGAGCGGCTGAAAGACCTTGTTCTGCCGCTAACCGATACCACCTAACCGCTTCTGCATCATTCTCAGGAACACCTTCCCCGCTATCGTACATATTTCCCAAATTATACTGGGCGGATGCATTTCCTTGTTCCGCCGCTAACCGATACCACCTAACCGCTTCTGCATCATTCTCAGGAACACCTGTTCCGTTGGTGAACATAACTCCTAGATTGTACTGGGCGGATGCATTGCCCTGTTCCGCAGCTAATCGATACCACTTAACCGCTTCTGCTTCATTCTCAGGAACACCTGTTCCATTAAAGTATATATTTCCCAGATTGAACTGGGCGCTTGCATTTCCTTGTTCCGCGGCTAACCGATACCACCTAACTGCTTCTGCATCATCTTCAGGAATACCTTCTCCAAGGTCGTACATAAGTCCCAGATTATACTGGCCGCTCGCATAACCTTGTTCCGCTGCTAACCGGTACCACCTAACAGCTTCCGCATCATTTTCAGGAACACCATCTCCGTTATCATACATAAGTCCCAGATTGACTTGTGCGAATGCAAGTCCTCGTTCCGCTAATCGCTTGGTTTCTTGAAAATCCTGCCCACTCACTCCCCCTGAAAACCCAATAATCAAGAGAAAGAGGAAGGTTGTGTTGAGGAGAGTTTTCATTGGGCTAAATCCTGAAACATATTCTCCTTGATCTTTAGAATCCTGTATTTGTGTCTCGATTGATTTTAGCGAATAAGCCCTTCAATGGGCTCATGGCGTCCACCATTCTCATCACACACGGCATAATTACGCTGGTTACCGCTAGATGCACCGTAGAATGCGACACCGGCATGGCGTCCATCCTTGCCCAGCACATAGAAGTTTACATTGAATGTAGGTTCCCGATTTTCATTTAGCAATCTAGTTTCGGTGTTCTCCCATATGCGTTGCAACGCTGTCATACCTGCATCCTTGGGGTCAGCACCGCGACGGAGTTCTTCCACGACCAGGAAAGAGGCGAGGTTATAAAGGTTGGCTTCGCCACGACCGGTGGAACCAGCCGCCCCGTGATCATTTGAAACATATAAGCCTGCGCCGAGAATCGGACTGTCTCCCACACGACCAGGAATCTTCCATGCCAATCCAGACGTGGTAGTTACACCGCACACATCCCCATTGTTGTTCACGCCGTTGCAGTTGATGGTGCCGTAAAGATGCTCCGGATCAATCAAACCTTCGGCTGCCATATCTTCGGCAACTGTTATGCTCTCTCTGGCAAATTGTCTGTAGGCATCGGGAGTTAACTGCGCCTGCCGATTTGGGTCAGGATAGTGCGAGGGGTCGATACGGCGGCGCCACTCCAGATACCGTTGTCGAGAACGCTCGGTATTTAAATCTTCTTCGATACTGAAACCCATCTGCCGAGCAAAATCCTGAGCTCCTTGGGCTACAAGGAGATGGTGGTCAGTCAGATCGGCTACTGCCTTGGCAACATTTGAAGGAGTACGGACACCTTGCAGAGCCGCAACACCGCCTGCGCGTTTCAAGGGGCCATGCATGCAACAAGAATCCAGAGTGACCCTGCCCCAGGCATCAGGAAGTCCACCATAACCAACGCTTGCATCTTCCGGATCCAGCTCAACGATATTCACACCGGCAATAAGAGACTCCAGAACATCTGTGCCTTCAGTGATCATCCGGTATGCGCGCTCGACGCAAGTTTCAGTACCACCATTACGATGGATAAAACCATTCCCTGAACTGATTACTACAGGTCGCGACGAACTAGACTGGGCGATTGCTGGCCCGGCCCCGCTCGCTGCCATGGCGCCTATGGCGCTGGTTACACCGATAAATGTTCTGCGATTAATTGCTGATGGTGATTTTTTATCTATCATATAGTAGGTGGTAAAATAGTAGGTGGTTCTAAATTAGTCGTCGCAAATTCTAAATTGAAAGACCTTAAAATTGAAAAACCTTTAGCAAATCTTGATTTATCCAAATATGAAAAAT
>Ga0208750_1000212_pt1 | contig 17108 bp, 19 predicted proteins | sample Knorr_S15_td_O2m_FD_185602 | JGI IMG/M metagenome (GOLD analysis project Ga0208750, IMG submission 185602) | Marine microbial communities from Southern Atlantic Ocean transect - Knorr_S15_td_O2min_ad_340m_LV (SPAdes) (version 2) | ecosystem: Environmental > Aquatic > Marine > Oceanic | place...
AAAGGAAATATTTCCTACATATATATTCATTTTTTATCCTTTTCAGGGTTTAAATACCTGATTTTATTTAACAATATCAATGCAATAATTTGCAACTACTTTGATGATTTACCTTCAAACGATGGAATACAAAAAAACCAACTAATAAAGAGTATATATATCCTTGGTAGCGCGGCGAGTATACAATTTAATTGATATAACAACCTAAAAATATTATTACATCAAAAAAAACCCCAAGAGGAGGCTATTTAAGCCAGAGGAATTTCATTTACTATTTACACTCACCTTTAGTCCATTCTGTAACGCCTGACCTTTCAGCTACACAATCATTGCCGTAGGTCTTATTGTCACAGCCACAAACTGGGTCATAATTTTCGGGACAAGGTGTATTTGTGATCTTTGATTCATCAATGCAGTTCTTTTTGTCATTATCTTCACAAGAAAGTGCAAACAAAATAGGTAGTATTAGAATCGTAGTTTTATTCACTGATTTAACGTTCTCTTAATTTTTTGTAACAATTTTGCCATCATTTCAAAGTTCAAGCGTCCAGTATTCACATTGCGAGGACTGGGATGATAGCATCCCCAAAGAATTATTCCATTTGGCAATATGTATTTCTCATCATGACCAAAAGGGAAATCCTTCATTTTTAGATTAAATTGCTGCCGAAAGTATTTTAAACACCCATCAAAACCAATTTTTCCCAAGGCAAGGATCACCTTTACATTTTTCAGCAATTTCATTTCTGCACTGAAAAAAGGCGCACAATTACGTAGTTCTTCCGCAGTAGGTTTATCCTGGGGAGGGACGCATTTTAATACGGGTGTCATAAATGCATTATTTAGCACAAGACCATCATTTAGCGTATCAGAATTTGGTTGATTTGCGATACCTTCACCGTAGAGGCAACTTACTAAAAAATCAGCTGATTTATCTCCGGTAAAGACACGGGCAGTTCGATTCCCGCCATGTGCGGCTGGCGCAAGACCTACCAATAATAATTCTGCATTTGTATCGCCATAGCCTGGGATGGGACGACCCCAGTAGGTCCATTGCATAAACTGTTTTCGTTTTTCATTGGCCACTTTGTTACGGAAATCAACAATTCTTGGACACGAATCACATTTTACGACTTCCCTATATAAATTCGATAATGGTCCAGATTGGATTAAAGGATGTTTTTCGGGTGTAGGATGAAAATCGGGCAATTGATATCTTGAAAAAGTTCAAGGAAATTATAACACAAGACCACAATCTCAAATGAGAGTTCATGATAAATTAATGTTGATTACGACTTGCCCCTTTGTTCATTGCCTTTGGAACGATCTGAATCCTAAATTCGCTCCCCATCTTTGGAATAGCAAACCATTATTCAAATAAGGATATAATTTTATGGCAATGATGACAACACTTCGCAATCGTATGCATGTAGTCTTATGGTCACTACTGGTATTATTCTTACTGAGTATGACTGTGGGTGGATTAGTTGGAGGTGCTAATATTATCGATCAGCTTTTAGGTCGAGTCAACCCTGCTGAAGCAATTGGATCTGTTAATGGAGACCTGATCACTCCTGATCAATTTAACCAGGCATATAATATACGTATTGAGACTCTCCGCAATGCTGGTACAGAAATTTCAGATCAACATATTGATGGAACCCGTGAGGAAGTTTGGAATGCATTTGTTGAGGAACGCCTCACTGAACAGGCTATCGATGACCTTGGTATTATTGTTACAGATGATGAAATTCTATATCATCTTGAAAACAATCCACCTTTCGATATCCAAAGAATTTTCCTTGTTAATAATGAGTTTGATGAAGAAAGATACCGCCAAGCATTAAATACGCCAGGTATGCTGGACTGGGCACCCATTGAAGCATGGATGCGTGATTTCTATATACCCCGGTTTAAACTTCAACAATATATCAATATGTCTGCGATTGTTTCCGAGGAAGAAATACGGCAGGAATTCATAAAGCGCAATACAGATTATACAATATCCGCACTGCACATAACTACCTCAGCCGTTGAAGATCAAGTAAATGCACCAACTGAAGAAGAATTAAAAGCCGATTACAAATCCAGAATGGATGACTTTGAACAGGATGAACAACGGCATTTATCTTATGTAAGTTGGGCAAAAACACCTATTTCAGAAGATACTCTACGCATTTATAACGAAGCTAAAACCATTATCGACCAAGCAAAAAGTGGTAAAGATTTTGCTACACTAGCAAATCTCAACACACAAGATCCTGGCAACCAAATCTTACCTGATTCCGGACGGGGTGGAGATTTGGGTTGGTTTGGAACAGGTCAAATGGTTGGTCCATTTGAAGAAGCTGCTTTCGGTGCCAAACAAGGCGATATTGTGGGCCCTGTTCTTAGTCAATTTGGATACCATATTATTAAAGTGGATAGTATCCGATCTCAAGAGTCTGGAGAAAAACAAGTCAAAGCACGACACATTCTGCTTAACATAGACCTTGGTCCCAGCACAGGCTCAGATTTACGGCGAAGAGCAACCCTATTTACTTACGATGCACAGGATTACGGTTTTCCTGCAGCTTTAGATAGTCATAACGTCCACGCTTCACGAGCCAATTCAATTGGTGAAAAAGATATGTTTCTTTCAGGTTTGGGCGTTTTTCGCTCCGCTGTACGCTGGGCTTACAATACCGAAATTGGGAGTATTTCAGATCCAATGGAAAGTGACGATTATTATGCCGTTTTCATACTGGATTCAATTACACCAGCAGGCATCGCTTCCTTTGAGAATGTTCGCACTCAAGTTTATGCTGCAATCAGTAGAGATAAAGAAAATAAAGAAGCTGAAAAGCTTGCTTTTGCATTAAAAGATCAGGTAGATGTAGGCGCAACTTTTGAATCACTTAAAAAAGATAATGATAAACTGGAACTTGTTCCTTCAGACACCAAAAAGTTAAATAACTCCTTTATTTCCCTAGGTAAATCCAATCATCTTATTGGCGCTCTATTAAATGCCAAAGCTGGTGATTTAATCGGGCCGGTAAAAACCTATCGCGGTTATGGATTGATTAAAGTCAATGTAGTCGGCAACTTTGATTCCACTATCTGGAATATACAGCAAGAACTTGTGCAACAGGACCTGATACGCCAGAAACAGAACCGGCTTTACCGTGATTGGATGACTGATTTAAAAAAAGAAGCAAAAATTGTAGATAACCGAAAATATTATTTTTAAATATTTGGTTCAATCCGTGTACGGATGATCCATGATGATGGATAGCCTTTATTGATGAGTTCTAAGCGCAATTTTTCAGCTAGGCGCCGGTCAATAAAATTACCTATCCGAACTTTATAATTAGGTGCTTCGAATACAATATAGATGTCTTTACCATATTCTATTGCCAGTTCATCTCGTAAACGGTCAGCATTTTCTTGGGAACTTGTTGCCAGTACCTGGACACGAAATCCCTCTATTATTACCTGAGATGAATCTGAATTACCCGCTGGTTTCAGCTCCTTTGTATCTAAGCTAAACGGCGAAACAACTTTTGGCCATCGCGGTTCAGGATCCTTCAATTTATCGGGATCAAAATTGACCTTTTTCTGATCCTGAGAAAAACCCAAGCTTAAAACCATTAGTAGGCAAATATAATTCATAGGGTACGTACCTCTTCTGCCGATACCCAACCTTTTTTACCATCCAATAGAATTATCTCAAGCCAGCCTGGCTGGGCTGTGGTTATTTCCACTTTTGTACCTTCATGAATACGAAATACCACATTTTCTCCCCTTGCAATTGGCGATGATCTTACATCGATAGCTGAAGCAATGATGATACCTTCGTGTTTATCAGAAACATCCCAATATTTATCTAGCATAATCCATCCCGCAGCAACAACAGAAACCAATAAAATACTGTTCAATATACCACCCAATTTCTCAGAGATGGCTCCATTCAGACGTAAGACATACAGTCCGCCCAACCCAATAAATAATAATCCTCCTAGTGTAATCAAATCCAAGATAGTTAGTTTTTCTAAAATGGCACGGTAAAAAGATAAGAAAAATAAATCATCTGGGCCCTGAATACGATCACGAACTTGGGAACGAACATAACTCAAATTATAATTGATATCCCCATCTCTAGGAGAAAGTGCATGACCTTTTTCATAGGCCCATACGGCATGCCCTATCTCCCCCATCCGAAAATAGGCATTCCCAAGATTAAGATATAAGTCCTCGTGCTCCACTTCCCCAGAAAGCTTTTCATAATAATTTGCTGCCTGGTAATATTCTTCCATATCGTAATATCGATTCGCCAAATGGAATAGTGAGTCTAGCGACTGACCAAAGAGTAAAGATGATAGAATTACTAAGATAAATGAGTATCTCATACTAATTCCCGATCGATCTTTTTCAATAGTTCGCCAGCTTGTTTCTGAAGAGTATCTTCCGATTTATCCGCATCAGGACCAAACCGGCCAGCATCACATATTTTTGCAATAGATACCGTTTCAGCGATGATATCTGGCGATATTTTCCCGCTCAATTCTATTTCGATGAATAAAGGATCGAGATTATCTGAAGACAAAAACAGCTTCGATTGAAAATACCTGTACATTACTACTGCAGTATGTGCGAAAGGATCATCAGGATTATTCGATAAATCTTTAAGGGCCAATTTCAAGGCACCTCTTGATTTACGAAAATCGGCTGTTGAAATTCGGCTATCTTTCATTTTTCCAAATATACCAGGGAATATAAACAAAGCAGCAGCGATAAAATAAGTGGACCATACCCAAACCGGTATAGACTGCTTTCCTTTTGGAAGCCATTTTGGATTTTGAGTCCTTATATAGCGAATATCCTCCCCAATTAAATCCACATCCTCTCGGTTAAATTTTGTTGACGCGATCACATCTCTATCACCGGGATTTATAATAACCTGTACGTGCTTGGATTGAGTAGTAAGAAAGGATTCGGACCCAGTATCAAAATAGGTCAAAGTGACTGGATTCAGTCGAAAATTTCCTGCGGACCTTGGTATTAAGATATACTCAAAATTCTGCTCTCCAGTCAAATCATCTCTGAATTCATCCTTTTGAAAGTATGAAGTTGGAGGGAATACTTCCATATTCTGCGGAAATAAAATTTCACTTAGATTGAACTGGTTGAGGTTACCAGTTCCTTTCAGAAGAACATGAAACGTAATTGCTTCATTTACCTTAACGTTTGATGTATCTACCCATGATTCAATTCCAAAGTTTCCCACAGCACCAGTAAAATCGGCCGGTGGTGTTTTGGGGTAGGGCATAACCTCAATGTCTAAAGAATCGGATTGGACAAATTGACGCTGCGTTTCACGGAACATGGAATTAAAAAATGGGTCATCGAATACACCTCCAGGCCGCCTTCGACTGGGTTTTTCAACATTACAGATTACTGTCATAGGGTTAACAGTCAGTTTACCGATCTGTGTTGGAAACATGGCTGCTTTATACAATGTTGCTACTTTATACTCTACACCTTGAATCTGGATATCCCTGAATCGAGGTGTCTGAGCTACACCGACACGTAAATCTTCATTCCAGAAACCGACACTTTTTGGATATTCAATATCTTCAATAGATAGGTTCAAGCGCGTAAATAAACGGTAAGTTATTGTTACCTGTTCTCCTGGATAAGCCTGTTCTTTATCTGATTTTGCTTCAATAAATAAATTGGCCATCTGGGCACGGCCCGCACCCTTTTCCACCAAAATTCCGATCGGATTAGTTCGAAAAATCTGTTTTCCTATGGTTACATTGAGTGAAGGTATATTCAATTTCCCTTCTTTTTTGGCCAACAAGGTCCAACTTAAACTGCGCGAACTGGTCATTGCGCCATTAACCCACTGGATATTGGTTTGCTGGGCCGGACCACTGATAATTTTAAATTCATTTAATATCGGAGATATATCCACGTTTGGTGTTCCATCGGCATTGACAGCCACAATTTTAAAACCCAGTGTTTCATTTTTCGAAATATGGTTTACATCTATAGATGCTGTCACTTGAATCTGGCTAAATATAAAACCAGCCTGCAAGGTGGACGAAAAAATCCAATATAAAATTCTACGAATCATTACCAATCTTTTGCCAGTTTACGCGATTTAGAGCGAGCAATTTGCCGCTTTTGCATAATTTTTTCATCTTGTTTTAATGCATCTAAAATACTCTCGGCCTGTTTTAAATCCTGTGATTTTTCTTCTTCAGATACTTCCTGTTGCTGGGGTTGCTGTTGCTGCTCATTATTTTCCTGTTGTTCTTCTTTCTCTTCCTGCTCTTGATTCTTGTCTTCCTGTTCTTTGTTTTTCTGATCTTGTTCGTTCTCTTGTTCTTGATCCTTTTCCTTCTCCTGTTCTTGATCTTGTTCCTTATCTTGCTCCTTATTATTCTGATCCTGTTCCTGTTGATCTTCTGGCGGATCTTCCTGATATTTCAAAAATTCATAATTATATTTTGCCTCTTTATCAGTGGGATCTAATTCCAATGCTTTGCGATAAAAAGCTAGTGCTTCTTTCGTTTTTTGATTTTGATAAAATGTATTTCCCAGATTATACATCGCTTTAGATTTCAGTTGTTCATTATCTGCCTTTAAAGATTGCTCAAATGAGTACTTGGCTGTTTCCAGATCACCTTGCTGAAATGCGGATGAACCGCGCCCAAAATGTGCTTGTGCTTGATTACCTCTCTCACTCAAAACAGATTCGTAATATTCTTGTGCCGCCTCATATTCCTGATTTTGATAATGGTTCAGGCCCTTGTCCTGCGCCAACAACATGGACAAAAAAATCACAATTACAATTATGCATCTATTGGACAAAACGACCCCGCCATTCTTCTTGTTTTTTATTCCGCGTTGGCATCAACATCCCTACCATCATTAGACCAACAGAAAGGATTCCAAAGGATTGATACTGGTCTTCATATTCCGAATATACGTTTGATTTCAAGGTGCGTTTTTCCATGGAATCAATGGCATTCATAATTGCGCGAAAATTAGCAGGTTTATTATCGAATCTTACATAACTACCATTGCCAGCATCGGCAATATCTCGAAGTATTGATTCATTTAGAATGGATGTAACAAGTTTTCCATCTCCATCCCTCTTGTAATCCCGTATGCCTTGCGCATCATTTACTGGGATCAAAGAACCAGACTCCGTACCTACACCAACAGTATGTACAATCATACCACGCTTCGATGCTTGCCTAGCAAGATCAATAGCCTGACCTTCATGATCTTCACCATCAGTAACCAAGACCAATACTTTATATTTTGATTCGTCTTCTATATAGGCAGACAGTCCAGTTTGCAAAGCCGCGCTTAGTGCGGTTCCTTGGGTAGGAATCATACTTGTATCAATTTTATCCAAAAATAATCGAGCCGCTTCATAATCGCTAGTTAACGGTAAATAAAGATGGCTTGAACCCGCAAAAACGATTAGTGCTATTCGATCACCTTTGAGTTGGCGAATCATTTGGGATATTTCAAATTTAGATTTTTCTAGGCGATTAGGCTTCACGTCTTCAGCATTCATACTTGTAGAAACATCGATGGCAAAAACCAGATCAACACCTTTACGTTCGAGTGGTGCTAACCGGACACCAATTTTTGGCCCAGATGCCGCAAATATTAAAACAATTGTTGAAAGAAACAAAAATCGCTGTTTCCATTTTATACGGTTGGTATCCATTTTACTTAATAAACGTGCACGGAGATATGAATCAGTTGTTCCAAGAACCTTTTGTCTTCGTCCTTGATATATCCAGTATATCCAAAGTAGAATCAATGGAAAATAAATGTATAGTATATATGGAAACCTAAAATCAATCATATACGCCGCCTATATAATGTACGATCAATTGTCTGGCCGCCAAGACCAAAGATCAATGCTGGAATAAGAAACCAGCCAAATAATTCTTTATAGCGGGTATATTCTTTTATTTCAATTTCAGTTCGTTCTAATTCATCAATGGTGGCATATACTTGTTCAAGTCCAGAAATATTCGTCGCTCTGAAATATTTTCCGTCGGTCCGTTTGGCAATTGACTTTAAGGTTTCTTCGTCAATCTCATTGCGAATATAACCCCGGCCAGGAATAAAAGAGACATCCTGATTCGTACCAGCACCAATGGTATAAATTTTAATGCCAAAGTTAGATGCTAAATCTGCAGAAGTGAGCGGGTCCAATTCGCCGGCATTATTACTACCATCAGATAATAAAATCATCACTTTACTCATCGCATCACTATGGCGCAGCCGATTTGTTGCATTGGCAATAGCCATGCCAATAGCTGTTCCATCATAGGACTGCTCGGCTACTTTTACTTCATCCATCAAAGATATCAGCACTTCCTTATCAACAGTAAGCGGACACTGAATGAAGGATTCACCTGCGAAAACCAGTACTCCGATACGGTCATTATTACGAGCATCAATAAAATTTTTTGCAGTTTTTTTAACTGCTTCCAGCCTGTTAGGGGGGAAATCAGTGGCCAACATTGAAGAACTAATATCAATCACTAAAACAATATCCACTACATCCATATTCGTTATTTGAAGCGAGTCTCGGAGGCGTGGGCGAGATAAACCCAAAATAACAAGGACAATAGTTAAATATTGAAGCAATGTCAATATTCGTATGCGATTACGACCTTGTCTCTTCATTCTTTCTGAAATTAATTCGGATGCAGAGATACGCACCGTACCTTCATTTTTTTTAGCAGTTTTACGCATCCAGAGGTAAATCATGGGGACAATAATTAATCCCGTCAGATACAGTGGACTTCCAAATGTAATCATGTATGTTTTATAGCCAATTTCCTTTTGGCTTTAACTACGATAATCGTTCAATTTTGTTTCAAGGTTCGTATATCAATTATACAAAAAAGGGATCATGCAGACCCCTTTGTATAAAAAATAAATATTTAATATGTACTAACTGGTCTCTTTGTCCTCAACATTTTCCTCAGATTCCATTGCATCCTGAGCATCCTTTAATTCATCTTTCGCTCCATCAACTGCACCCTTGAATTCTTTAATTCCTTGTCCTAATCCACGGGCCAATTCTGGTAGTTTTTTCGCGCCAAATAACAATAAAATCACCAAGGCAATAACCACCATTTCCCATCCTCCGGGCATGGCGGCAAATACTAATTCTTGTCCCGACATAATTTTTCCTCCGAAATAATCGTGTTTTTCAAACCCAAATTTAGAATGCTTACCGGAAATACCTCAGAAAATAATAGGCAGATGCAAAGCCAACAATGCTAGTAAAATTAAATGTTAGGGTTAATCCGAACTGGATAGATAACATAATGAGATCAAGTGTAATTACTCCAGTTTCGCTCCCCACTAAACCTCCCAAGTTAAAATCAATACTTTTTAGAAAAAATTCCTTTACCACACTATCAGGTAAAAGAAATCCCAATAATTCTCCAACTAGCGTACCAAAAAGAGTGCCGAAAAACAAGATCAGAATAATGACACTGATAGATCGTTTATTCATAATATTTCTTTTGGCTTGCATTAATCTGGTTTTCCTCTTCTAAACGATCATGATTCAACATCCATCGGATAATTGACCAAAAAATGTAAATCGTCATCAAAGGAAACAGTACTACACCTCTGTAAAAAATTGACGTAATTAACACTATAATTAAACCCACCAACCTCAAATTATTTGAACGTCCTTTCTTGAAACTGAAAAGTGGAAATTTTGGAAATCGAACAGGACTAACCATTAAAAAGCTTAAACTAGCCGCCAGTACCAAAGCAAGTCGAGGATCGCCCATATCGCCATACATTTGATAATTAAACAACATATAACTTATAAATGAAATGGCGGCCAGAGGTGTGGTAAGACCCGTAAAATATGGTTTTGGACTATCATCCACATCAATATTGAACTTCGCCAAACGGATTGTTCCAAAAAGCAGGGGCATAAAACTGATGACAGCGCCAAGTAAACTTGGCAAGCCTTCCACATAAATACTATATATCAAAACAGATGGTACTGCACAAAACGAAATCGTATCAGCTAGAGAGTCAAATTCAGTGCCAAATCGCGATGAAAGCCCCAAAAGACGTGCCAGTTTACCATCAATAGCATCAAATAAACCTGCAACCAACATGACCCAACCTGCTTTAATTGGTTCGCCTTCCATAATAAGTGTGATGGCCAAAAAACCCAAAAACATATTAAATACTGTCGCTACGTTAGGAATAAACGAGCGTTTTAATCGTTTTGGCTTATGAATTTTTTTATTTATCATATTATTTTAGCAATAACGGTTTCGCTGCCAGTAACTTTTTGTCCAACCACTACATGTACATCCACATGTGCAGGCATAATCAAATCGGTTCGACTGCCGAAGCGTATAAACCCAAGACGGGCCCCTTTATGCATTTTTGATCCGACATTAGCATAACATAGTATTCTTCTAGCAATCAAACCAGCAATTTGCTTGATTTTATATTTTCCTGATTTATTTTCGAGTACAGTTACCACCTGTTCATTCTCATCAGATGCCTTATGGTCAAAAGCGGCTAAAAATTCTCCTGGTTTACGTTCTACAGATGCTACAGTGCCATCGATGGGCACTCGATTTACATGTACACTAAAAACATTCAGGAATATAGATACTAGTTTTGCTGACGCACCCACTTCTGGATCATTTATTTCACTTACTTTCATAACTTTCCCATCAGCTGGAGAAATAATCAGTTTTTCATCCATTGGAATGTTTCGCTTGGGATCCCTAAAAAAATTGAGTGAAAACAGGAATAATATTCCTAGTATACCGTAAATAATTGTAAAGGTTATACTATCCACAGCATGGGCATAGATGCCAATGGGAAATGCCAATAAGAAAAGCGGTATTAAAATGATCCGTCCTTCTTTTGCAATCATATTTACAATTTCCCCAATGTTAAAGATTTATTTAAATAACGACCATTCCGCCAAACCCGCATTTTTACTTTATCTCCGGGACGTAAATCTTTGATTTTAATAATTTGCATGATCTCTTCTGAACTACGAACATTTTCCCTTTCAACAGCGACAATTACATCCCTAAGCACCAGATTTGCTTTTGTGGCTGGGCTGTTTTTTAATATCTGGGTAATAATCACACCTTCATTAAAGGGTATACCCAAATATCGAGATGTTTTACGGTCCAGTGGTTGTACGGTAAGTCCAGTATAATATTCCCGTTCAATTCTACCTTTTGATTTTAGTTCTTCTGCAATTCGGCGAGCTCGATTTATTGGTATTGCAAATCCAATCCCAATTGAGCCTTGACTACCAGAAGAACCTGTATATATGAATGTATTGATCCCAATAACTTCACCTTCAGAATTCACTAAAGGTCCGCCGCTATTTCCCGGATTAATGGCTGCATCCGTTTGAATCATATCCTGAAATACTTTACCCGATTGAACACCAAAATCCAAGTCTTTTCCGCTCACAATACCTACTGTGGCTGTAGGCTGCTGATTTACATCAAAAAGCCCAAAGGGATTACCTAATGCAACGGCCCATTCACCAATAATTAATTTTTCTGAATCCCCCATTTTAACATAAGGAAAATCAGACCCATCTAGCTTTAATAGTGCTAAATCGGTAATATTATCTACACCCACTACATCGGCATTATATTCCTCTCCACCAGGTAAGGTGACAATAATCTTAGAAGCATATTCGATCACGTGATCATTTGTTAACACATAACCGTCAGGACTAATCACAACACCCGAACCGGACCCTTTTACTTCACGCTGGCGAAACTCCGGGGGGAAAAAATACTCAAACCAAGGGTCACGCTGAAATGGACTTGAATAGCGACGCACCTGGGTAACATTAATACTGGCAACTGCAGGACTTGCGTTTTTAATAGCCTGGGTAATGGCATTTTGTCGAGATTGGTTAATAGTAGATTGACTGAAACCATATGCACCCAAAAAGATCAAGGCCAACAAGGATAAAATTATTTTTTTAATCATAGTCAACTTGTGTTAGCACCAACCCCCGCGGCGGTGCTTTGTAAATCTGCACATTTTCAACAGGATGATCGATTAAATTTTTATATTGTTCCAATTTATATTTTCCACGAGATATTTCTACCATTGTTCCCACCAAATAACGTACCATATGGTGTAAAAATCGATTCGCCGAAACATGATAATTTACCACCGCACCATCCTCATTCCAGAAAGAATCACGGATGATACAATGGCGGTGATCCAAGTCTTCATTATTCTTGCTGAAAGATGTGAAATCATGATTACCAATAATACTTTGCGCTGCTTCATTTAAAATATTGCAATCCATTGGTCCTGTATGCCACGTATAATTTCGATCGAGTAAAAAATCATCCATGCGGCAGCGATAAAGATAATGCCGTTGCTTTGCAGAAAAACGGGCATGAAACTCGCCTGGAGCCACAAGGCATTCCATTATCCGTATATCCCGAGGTAGATTTCCATTAATGGCCTTTTTCAACTCACAAGAATCCAAATCCGTCTGAAAATCAAAATGTGCAATTTGCCCCGTGCTATGTACACCTGTGTCTGTCCGTCCCGCCCCATGAATACGGATGATTTCTCCCTCATTAAGTATTTTAAGCGCTGTTTCAATCTCTCCCTGAATTGTTCGTGCTTTTTTCTGTAACTGCCAACCACTGAAGCCAGTACCGTCATATTGAATTTTAATCTTAAATTTTGGCAAAGGTATGGATAGCCCAGTAGACAAAGGAAATTAAAATAATTTGTATCAGATGGACAGTCTTGGAAATAATAGGATAGGTAACACCTCTAGGAAACTGTTTTCCATAACCACGAAGCTTCATTGCCATGGCTATATCATCAGCTCTTTGTAACTGATAGATCAGCAATCCCGGCATTTCCTTAGCAGCTATTTTAACCTGTCCCAAATAAGATAAATCTTCTTCTAATCCAAGTGATTTACGGGTATTCCGCAACAATTGCCAATTGGATTGAAAGGTCGGATAAAACCGCAATGTCATGCCAAGAAATAAAAAGAAATTTTCTACCCATTGCCAAGGTTTGTTCAGTCTCACCCAAACACTCCGAGCAATAATAACAATATCCTGGCTTTGTGTGGATTCAAAAAAGAGCATCATCGCACCCACCATAAAAAACAATTTTAAACATCCAAAAATTGCCTCGTTCAGAATAATACCTAACGTATTATCGGTTAAAAAAAGTGAAAAAATAAAATAAAGGATTATCATGATTGGGAAATAATAAATAATTGGTTTCAGACGATGTAGTACTTGCATAAAATATTTTTTATTTAGCCAAAGGATGACTAAAAAAATCAATAAATAGATTCCCAATCCAAAATAAGTAGTAGAAAGAAGTAATGAGAATGAATAACTCAAAAAAAACCATAGATTTACTAATGGATGTTTTATCATCTTAAAACCGAAGCGTTAGGGTGTAGCCCAAACTACCCGTTTCCGATTGACACCAAGTTTCCATAGAAAGTGTTTTATTCTGTGAAATACGTTTTAGGTAAAGGGCATCAATCGCTGATACCATATGATTAAGTATAGTCGCGCCTATTCCAAATGTTGCTGCCAATTTCATTTGGTCACTTAATATTCGTTGACGTTCAAATTCGTTACGGTTATCATTCCCATCCCAATCCCAACTCCAGCGCTTATCTTCTGGGTATAAATCACTCACTTCTCTATTACGCAAATGTTCATCATTATAATTTCTCACTGAGTCATAATTGCCAATATCCACCCAATATTTATGGTCTTTGCCTGAGGAAGAAACGGCAGCATGCTCGGATGCAAAAGCAATATAATTCTTTTTTAAGATATTTGAGTAGGTAGTCGTTCCCAATATTGTGAGCAGCAAGCCTGATTCCATATAGGAATAAAATCGTCCTCGACTCTGATAATTAAGTGATTTTTGTCCCCATCCTGGAAGCAGTGCCGATTGAATTACTGGGTCTAACTCCCATTTTTCTTTTTCCTGACTTAAAGCCAGTCCTGAAAAAAGGATTAGGATTAGGAAGAGGGGTTTAGTCTTTTGATGAGCCATACGATTTGTACTAAAGTTATAATCAAGCATATTTGCGCGAAAACACTTCCATACAGCGCAAAAAATGTCATACTAGAACTTAAAGGCACCTTTCCTTTAAAAACGGCTTGTTGGCCGAAAGGAATTCTTTTTTCGACCTTTCCTGATGGATAAATAATACCTGAAATACCTGTATTGGCACTACGAACAATTCCTGTTCGTAATTCCACCGCACGAAGACGTGCCAGTTCAAAATGCTGTCTGACACCTGAGGAATTTCGTAACCAAGCGTCATTGGCTTCGATCGTTAAAAAGCGAGCACCATTTCGGACAAATCCTCGAGCAACCTCTGGATGGCTCGATTCATAACATATCAAATTACTGAATAAAATCGAATCCATCTTAAATACCGTAAATTCTGAACCAGCAGTGAAATTGGCCTGCCCAAAATTTAACTTTTTCAGTAGGGTAATTTTATCTGACATAGGGATGTATTCAGCAAACGGAACAAGGAATATTTTATGGTAGATTTTATTGCCTTCCAAACCAATATAAATGGAACCATTATATACTCGACGCCCTGTTGTGTCCCTATGAAAATCAACAGTTCCCATTACAATAGGTATACCAGATTCCATCACCAGCCATTCATAGTCTCTACGCTTGGGTGATACCCGCATATAGGCTGGCAAAGCAGCCTCCGGCCACAAGATCAAATCCGGATTCATTGACATGGCTTCTGTATGAAGAGAGTCCATAATTTCGTATAACCTTGGTCGAAAAGAAGCTTCCCATTTTTCATTCGGGTTTATATTGGGTTGAAGCACTGCTAATTCCCGATAGGGCTTTTTTTCATCAAATTCAAATTCAGGCATACGAATGCTGCCGTAGATCCATGGAAGAGAAAATGAAACAATAGAATATATCGCTAGATTTCGCTTATTTGTTTCCGCATGTATGGAAATGTACGTAGCAACATTGACTAGAAGAATCCAGAACCCGATTCCTTCTGTGCCAGTGATTTCTATCATTTGAATTACTGGCAAAAAAACCGTCTGTGTTGTTGCTAAGTTCGCCCAAGGGAATCCCAGCGGTCCGAAGCTGCGTATCCATTCCATTGTTGCCCATAAAAAGGGTATTATACTTAGGCTATTGCCGATGTTTTTTTCAATCATTGCAACGATCCAGCCCAATACAGCCCACATAATACTTAAGTATAGAATAGCTCCAACAAGAGATAACAATACAGCAACACCGCTAGCTCCAGAATTCAAACCAATCCAATACAGTGAAATCAAATTAGCTATAACTGAAGCAAAAAATGACCATCGGGCCGATTCTTTGGGCATCTGGGTTCGCCAAATATGAATCAAAGGCAAAAAACCAAACCAAGCTGTAAACCCGGGGATCGGGGGATAGGCACATCCAATTAAGACGCCTGCTATCAAAGCCAATTGAAATGGTGATCGATCAAAGATTTTTTTCATCATTTTATTCTATCCAAATAATTCTGCAAAAAAATGGCGGCCGCTGTTTCATCAATACGATCTTTATTGTAGCCAGTTTTTATACCTTGTTGGATTAGTGCTTTTTTAGCACTATGGGAACTAAGTCGTTCGTCTTCCAAAGAAACTGGTATATCAACTACATTTTTTAAATGACCAGCAAATTGATAAATATTTTCTGTTTGTTTGGTGTTTTGTCCTAACATTCCTTTTGGCAGGCCAAGTATAATTCTCTCCACTTCTTTTTCAATAATAATGGATTGTATCTGCGTAAACAAATCATCGAGATCAGTATAGGTTATTGTTTTATACGGCTTGGAAATTATTTTGAGAGGATCAGATAAGGAAAGCCCTACCCGTTTCTGGCCGTGATCAATACCGAGGAAACGTCCCATTTTATTTTTTGAATTTAATGAATCAGCGTTGGGCGCGCTCGACAAAGTCGATACTCTTGACTTTGGACATTATTCGGATCACTCGATCCAATTGTTTCAGATTATTGACCTGAATAATAAAAATAGCAGTAGCAACCGCTTCTTTGACCTTGATATCAACGGATGTCATATTGATATTGAGTTTTGAAATGGATTCCGTCATATCCTTCAATAACCCCTTTCGATCCTGTCCCACTACCTTTAATTGTACATTAAAGAAATCTTTACGGGACACCTCCCATTCCACGGGGACCAACCGATCTGATTCTTTATTCAGCAAAGGTAAACTGGAACAGTCTGAACGGTGGACAGTGATTCCTCTGCCTCGAGTAATAAAGCCTAACATATCATCTCCAGGGATTGGGTTACAGCATTTACCAAAATTGGCCATAATATTAGAAATGCCCTCCAGCTTAATGTTCCGGCTTTCTTTCCGTTTGAAACTGAAGAAACTAGAAGGTTCATCCTCTTCAACCTGCGCCTCATCAGGTCTAATTTTATCCAAAATACCTCGAATAGAAATTTCACCTTTTCCAATTGCTTCCATTAGTTGATCTGTACCGCCAAACCCAAATTTCTTATATGCATCTTTTACTTCATCCAATAGATTTATCAATTTCAAACGGCGGAGACTTTTAGTCATAATTTCTTCGCCCATTTTAATACTTTCATCTCGCTCTTTTTTACTTAAATAGCGTTTAATCCTATTTCTCGCTTTGGAAGTAACAGCAAATTTGAGCCATCCATAATTAGGATTTTGAGAACTGCTTTTAATTATTTCAACTGTATCTCCGTTTTGTAATTCAGTATTCAACGGTACAACTTTATGATTGATTTTTGCGCCCAAGCATGTTTGACCCACTTCAGTATGGACATGATACGCAAAATCAATCGGCGACGATTTTACGGGCAATTGAACTAAATCACCTTTTGGTGTAAATACAAAAATTTCATCGCCGAATAAATCAATTTTTAACAGGTGCATGAATTCTTTTGGATCATTTTCTTCACTCTGTAAAATATCTAATAATTCCCGCAGCCATTTCACGTGAGAATCAACACCCTTGGTTTCTGC
>Ga0208750_1000217_pt1 | contig 16851 bp, 15 predicted proteins | sample Knorr_S15_td_O2m_FD_185602 | JGI IMG/M metagenome (GOLD analysis project Ga0208750, IMG submission 185602) | Marine microbial communities from Southern Atlantic Ocean transect - Knorr_S15_td_O2min_ad_340m_LV (SPAdes) (version 2) | ecosystem: Environmental > Aquatic > Marine > Oceanic | place...
TCAGACAAGTTCTGACCTATCCCTTAGTTGGTTCTTATAAACTTTTACCATAAAACAAGGAGGTACATGAAAAAATAATTTCTTAGTAATTTTATATAATCAATTTTCTTTAATCAATTTTCTTTAAAAAGGTAAATATGAAAAAAATATCATTATTTGTATCTATATTTTTCTTATTAAGCAATTTAAGTATAGCAAAAGAGACAATTAGACATATACATTGGACTCAACCGCCATATGATGAAATTATTATGCAGACAGCAAAAGATTTCATGGCAAAGAATCCAAATGTAGAAATTAAAGTTCAATTAGTTGCAGATGCAGACATGCCTACGAAAGTTAGAACTGCTCTAACTGGAGGTGGAGTTGACACTTTTGCAATGCCAAATATGCAGTCTCCCTGGTTTATGGCGAATGGTACAACAGCAGAAATTATTCCATCAGCATTTGGAAAAAATACTGTACAAGAAGTTGTTGATATGTGGTTGCCAGGAGCAATAAAGAAAACCGGTGGTTTTTATGAGGGGAAATATTACGGAATTCCACACGAAATGAGTAATTATGCTGCATGGGTTAATACAGCACATATGAAAGCAGCTGGGTTAGACCCTGAAAGAGATATTCCAAAAACTTGGCAAGAGTTCAAATTACTTGGGAAAATTCTTACTAAAAAAGAAAACAATGTCATTACCAGAAATGGTTTTGCAATAAATACAAAAGCAGCCATATTTCCGTTTTTAATTTTACACTCTCTAATGCAACAAAAGGGTCAGGATTGGTCATCAGAAAAAGGTCTCCACAAAAGTTTGAGCACTAAAGGTGGTCTGGAAGCTTTTTCTACTTTTACTAACTGGGCAACAAAAGATGGTATTTTTGATCCGGGATTGTTTGATAACGAAAGAGAAGGTTTCGGTAATGGGTTAACATCTCAATTTTTAACTGGCGGAACATGGTATTGGGGAGTTTTAGATGGTTACTCAGTTAAAAGAAATGAGGTTATGCCAATAAAATACCCTAGATTTAAAGATGGTAAGAATATAGGCGGTGTAGCTTATGGTTACTGCGTATTTGTAGCTAAGCAGACAAAGAATAAGGAGATGGCTTGGAAATGGTTAAATTATTTGGAAAGCCATCCAGAGAAATATATAGTTCATGGATGGTTTCAACCAAGGAAGAGCTTAGATAAGAGTCTTGCCGCCAAATACATTCCTAACTATGAAGTGTTTGGAGAGGAATTCGAATATGCAGCTGCAATTATTGCATCTGCAAATTTTGCTGAATTGCAAGATGCGGTTGGTGCTGCAGTTCAAAGAGTTTTATTCGAGGATACTTCCAATGAGGATTCTTTATCAATGTTAAAAGACGATGTAGAAAATATCTTAGAGATGTAAATTATTTTAATTGGCACTGCGAATTGCAGTGCCAATTTTAATAAAATTCTCAAAATCTATAAATAATTTAAATGAAATACAACGAAGCAATTCAACAAAAAGGGTTTTATTTTGTTCTGCCGACATTAGTCATATACGGTATATTCTTGATTTATCCAATGCTATCGGCATTTCACTATTCATTTTTCAAATGGAATATGATTAGTGAAAGTAAATTTGTTGGATTAAAAAATTACATAAGGATGTTTGGAGACAGAAGATTTTGGAATTCATATTACACAACATTTCATTTTACATTAATTAGTATTCTTATAATTATTATTTTCTCTTTTTTATTAGCATTATTATTTCAGGAAAAAATGATGCTAAAGAATTTTTTCCAATCCTCAATATTTATTCCTGTCATCTTAACTATGGTAGCAATAGCGGTTGTTTGGCAATTTATGTTGCAATCAACAGGTGTTTTTTCCAACATTTTTTTAGATATTTTTGGAATTAATATTAAATGGCTTACCTCAAAATCAATTACACCATACTCAATGATTCTTGTAAATGTTTGGAAGATAACAGGTTATTATATGATTATCTTCATCGCAGGACTTCTGAACGTACCACAAATCTATTATGAAGCTGCTAAAGTTGACGGAGCTTCATATTTACAAAGATTGTTTTTTATTACTTTACCACAATTAAAAAATACTTTTATTCTTGCATTTGTATCTGGAGTAATATTTTCATTTGCAGCATTTCCACAGCAATATGTCATGACAGAAGGTGGCCCTGCAAGGTCTACCGAAGTATTGGCTTTGCTAATCTATAAACAAGCATTTGAGTTTACAAAATTCGGCTACTCATCTGCAATATCAGTTGCTTTTTTTATAACATTACTTGTTTTTTCAATAATACAATTTAAGATTTTTCAATCAGAATCTACTTATTAGATGATTAAAATATTTAAATACATCTTATTAGTATCATTAACAATAATGTTTTTATTCCCATTCTTCTGGATGGTTGTGTCTTCTTTCAAACCAACTTCGGAAGTTTTGGCAATCCCAGTTAATATTTTACCTAAGAATTGGCAGCTAGACGCATATACAAATTTGCTAAATTATTCAGAATATGATTTTTCTAGATATTTTTTAAATAGCTTAATTGTAACATTTTTTGCTGTACTTCTAGCCGTGGTTCTTTGTACTACAGCAGGATATGGATTTGCCAAATATAATTTTAAATATAACAATTTATACTTCATCATTGTACTTTCAACAATAATGATTCCTTTTCAAGCTATAGTAGTACCACTATTCATTCTTATGAAGAATTTAGGGCTACAAAACTCTTATTTGGGACTGATTATTCCAGAAAGTCTTACTGCTTTTGGTGTTTTCTTGATGAGACAATTTTTTTATTCTGTCCCAGATGAAATTATTGAGTCTGCAAGAATAGATGGTGCATCTGAGTTCAGAATTTTCTGGAATATAGCAGTACCAATGGCAAAAACAGCTATATTTGCTTTAATTATATTTCATTCTCAATGGGTATGGAATTTACTTTTATGGCCCCTGATAATAATATCCTCTCCCGAAATGAGAACAATCCCTCAAGCAATAGCACTTTTTTCCGGAGTATATTTTACTCCATATCCGGAACAATTAGCTATTAGTGTCCTAGCTTGCCTACCATTGCTAGTAATATTTATATTTTTGTCTAAAAATTTTACAAAAGGTATAACACTCACTGGATTAAAATAAACTAAAAATGAAAGTTACAAACATTGAGACTATTTATATAAAAGAAAAAAAAATAGAGAAAAGAACAGATGGATCGCAGGATGCACTTTTAGTTAAAATTTCTACTGATTCAGGTATTGTTGGTTGGGGTGAGGTAGATAGTAGCCCTGCGGTTGCTGATGCAATTATTCATGCTCCGTATTCACACAAGCTTGTAGATGGATTGAAAAACATTATTGTTGGAGAAAATCCGCTAAACATCGAAAGCTTATGGGATAAAATGTACCAGAAGACTATTTACTATGGAAGGAATGGTGCAGTAATTCATGCTATGGCGGGGATTGATATAGCCCTTTGGGATATTAAAGGAAAATTCCTGAATTTGCCAATTTATGAATTAATGGGTGGTTGTTTTGTTGACAAAATGAGAGTTTACTCCTCCAACATGTTCCAATACACCATTGAAGATACTGTTAATAGAGTAAAAATTGCAATTGACACCGGTCATACTGCAGTAAAATTTGGTTGGGAGCCATTTGGTTTGGATGAAGAGCTTGATTTAAAATATGTCGAAGCAATTAGAAAACAGCTAGGAAATAATTTAGATTTCATGCTTGATGTTGGACTTATCTGGGATGCAAAAACAACTGTTAAAAGAGCAAAATCATATGAGCCCTATAATTTATTTTGGATTGAAGAGCCTTTGCATCCAGATAATTACCATGGTTATGGAATAGTTTCAGATAAATGTATTCAGCATATTGCAGCAGGAGAGGAAGAGTGCAGTATCACAGGTTTTAAGAACCTAATCGATTTAGGAAATATAGATATAGTCCAAATCGACGTTACGCGTTGTGGTTTAACTCAAGCAAAAAAAATAGCTGAATATGCAAATTTGTATGGAAAGAAGGTTTGCAATCACAATTTTACAACTGATATAAATTCGGCAGCTTCACTTCATTTTTTATGTTCAATACCCAATTCCCTCGTGATGGAATACTGCCAAGAAAATGGAGAAATTACGAGAAAATTATGTATTGATCCAGTCAAGATAGAAGACGGTTACGCTTTTTTGCCAAAAGAGCCCGGACTAGGTGTAGTTCCAAATAATGAAATTATTGAAAAGTATAAGGCTTAAATGGGGGAAAAACCATTATTGGGCAAGGTTGCACTCGTTACCGGAGGAGCGCAAGGAATTGGAAGTTTCATAGTTAAAAGGTTTTTAGAAGGAGGTGCGTCTGTAATAATTGCTGACATAGATCAGGATGAGTTTAAAAGGAACTTTAAAAAAGATACTGATAATTTACTATTTATTAAGGCAGATTTAACACATTCAGACGGCATAGATAAAATTTACAAGCAAGTCTATAGCAAATTCAAAAAATTAAATATTTTAGTAAACAATGCCTCAATTCTGGATGCAACACCTCTTAAAAAACTCACAATGTCACATTTTAATCATGTTATTAACAATAATATGAATACAGTATTATCTGTCACTTTAAAATTCATTGATATTCTGAAATCTAAGAAGGAGAAAAATAAAATTTTAAATATATCCTCAATTATGGGACTGAGGGGATCTAAAGATTCAATACCTTACTCAACTGCAAAAGGAGGTGTCATTAATCTAACCAGATGTCTTGCAGTTGATTTAGCCAAATATAATATTAACGTTAATGCAATTTGCCCCGGATTTATTAATACTAGAATGGCATTGCTTCCGGATGGTTCAGGGCATGAGTACGAAACTGATATGTTCAAAGATGTCTACCTAAAACACGAGAGAATACCCTTAATTAGAACTGGAAAATCAGAAGATATTTCTGGGCCGGCATTTTTTCTATGTTCAAAAGATTCAGATTATATTACAGGACAAATGTTAATGGTAGATGGAGGAATAAGTGCAATATTTTAAGTAACATAAGCATTTTCTTTTATTCCTTTCTCCTCTCTACTAATTGAAAATGTTTTACCAGATTCAGGAAAGATTACCCAATCTTTTTCATCCATCCCGTCTGTAGCAGAAGTGACGACCAGGTTTTTGTAATTTTTGCCTCCAAAACAAAGAGAAGTTAAATTTAGTGAGGGTAAATTAAATTTTGAAACGATTTTTCCATTTGGTGATTGTTTAGTTATTATTCCACTTCCCCAGTGGGCTATCCAAATGTTTCCTTCCTCGTCAACAGTTATTCCATCAGGGTACCCATCTTCTTTATCAAATTTGTAGAAAATTTCCTTTTCTACTTCACTCTTATTTTCCTTTGGTAATTGATACTTATATGTTTGGTATGCAAAAGTATCATTAAAATATATATAATTACCACACGGAGAAAATGCAGGTCCATTAGATACTTTAAAGCCAGTATCAACTAACTGCAGTTTTTTATTTTTATCTAGCTTCCATAATGAGCCTTTTTCTTCCGTTTCATCAATATGCGATGTACTTATCCATAAATTATTATCTCTGTCAATTTTTAAATCATTATAAATCACGTCCTGTTTGTCTATCTCCGGGTGAATAAAATCTGTCAACTTGAAGGAATTTAAAGAAATAATTGATAATCCATTTTTATGAGCTATTATTAAATTTTCAAACTTGTCATAAAGCGCAATTCCACCAAGTGGAGTTTCCAAATCTAATTTTTTTTCAACTATATCCTTATTAATGGGATTATAAATAAATATTGTACTTTTTAAATAATCTAACCAAATAAAATTATTAGTACTCTTATGCCATATAGGAGATTCTCCAAGTACACATTTTTTATCTGAAATAATTTCGTAATTCATTTTCTTAATATTTGAACATTAAATTAATTGGTTCTGGAGAAACCAAGGCTTCCACATAGGATAGAACTGTAAAATTCAGTAATCTTTAAACATTTCAAACTTAAAACAGTTTTTAAATTACAACACGATCTTTACAAAAGTCTGGAATTCTGCCGTATTTTTGTCTGTTGCTGGAATGAGTTTCATTGAGTTTATTCTCTGTTCGGCAAGACTCATCCGCTGGAAAAGAAAGTCTTTATTATTCTGGGGGTGACCATGTATGTAGAGCTGAGTTGTTAAAACATTTTTACCTTTCCTCCAAAGTTTCATGTGGATATGCGGGGTACGTCCGGGATATTCTGTTGGAACTATGGTACGGAAGAAAAACCTACCATTCCGGTCAGTTTTAGTCAGTCCGAATCCCTGAAATTGTTTGTCCATAATATCCCTGGCAAATGAGCCCGAATGCAAATAGACGCCGTTATTGTCTGTTTGCCAAATCTCAATGGATACCCCATTAACAGGTTGAGAATCAAGGTTTACCAAAATGCCGTTCAGGATAAAGATCTTTCCTCCGGCTTCAACTGAGTACTCTCCATTTTTTACAAGATCGTTGTCCGTGTCTTCCGGAATTCTATCTGGATAAAAAGGCCCCTCACCCTGCCATGGAGTTCTAATCAGGTTGCCACAAGAAATACCCGGAATAATTAGTGCTCCACACAACGTAAACAATGTTCTTCTATCAACCAGCATTGCTACAAATATAAAAGGTAATTATTAAAGATTTATCGAAATATTTTTCCGGATTGAAGGTATAAAATTCCCGGACATTCCCTGGATTTAAGAAATACACAGTTCAGCTATCCATCATTGTTTCCTCAGACAGCTGATCCACAACTGTTTCCAAACTGTCCGTTCGCTCATAGCATGAAAGCTGTCTATCTGCACTTGAACCTCCTTTGAGCATGGTGAATATGTATTCTACATCCTTTCGGGTTCCAAGTGGATCAAGAACATCGTCAACCAACTCAATCAGTTCACTTGCCAATTCACTTACCGAAACCTCGGTCTGCTTGCCAAAATCTATGAGTTTACCTTTAACACCATCTTTAATTGCACGCCATTTGTTTTCTGCAATCATGGAACTCCTGTATGTGCGCCATGATTGATTCAGCCGACGAAGCTTGATCAGCTTAGCTACTAATGACTGAATTAAAGCTGCAATGGCAATAACTTCATTGACCCTGGTGGTACAGTCACAAATTCGAAATTCGAGTGTGGGGAATTTTGGATGAGGTCGAATATCCCACCAGATTTTGGTCGCTTCATCGATACAGCCGCACTTGATAAGAGTATTGATGTACTCATCATATTCAACATATGAATTAAACATTTCAGGAATTCCGGTACGAGGGAGATCCTCAAACACAATGCTGCGGTAGGATTTAAATCCGGTTTTCTGTCCCCACCAGAATGGTGAGGACGTTGACAGTGATAAAATATGAGGCATGAAGTACCTCATTTGATTCATGATATCGATCCGCAAGTCACGGTCCTTGATGCCAATGTGTACATGCATTCCAAAAATCAGCAAACGTTTTGCTACAATCTGCATGGAATCAAGTAATCCCATGTAGCGCTCATTGTTGGTTACAAGCTGTTCCTCCCATTTCGAAAATGGATGAGTTCCTGCGGCGATGATTTTACATTTATTCTTTGCTGCAATATTTGAAACCAGGTTTCTTAAACGGCAGATCTCACTTCTTGCTTCCTTGATGTTTTTGCAAACACTGCTGCCTACTTCAATCTGCGACTGCAGGAATTCAGGTTTTACATTTTCCTGGAACAATATTGCGCCTTGTTCCATGAATTCAGAAATAAAAGAGGTCAGTTCTCGTGATTCGGTATCAATGATTTGATATTCTTCTTCAATACCAATCGTCAATTCATCAAAAATTTCCATGGGGTCAATTTGCTTAATTTATCTGGTTGGATTGCTTCCTTAAAAAAACATATACAAACTCAAAATACAAACTTTTTGTTATTTTCTGCAATTGGTTGATCTAAGAGAACCAGTGATATTACGATTTGGCAATCCAGCTAGAATTGTTAAATCTACTCGGAGGGTGCCTGACCGTGAATAATTAGTGGGAGTTAATCACAGGGGATAATGGGGCAGGTTATACAGAATTATTTTTTCTGTTTATATAAATTAAGTAATACGTAAATCGTATGTGTTATAAATCTTTCTGGACCCATATGTAACTGTCAATTTCAGTCGCAGGAATAATTTCTAACGGATCGCATTTTTCCTTAATAACATCCGGGTCTGATCCTACCCACATCTTTACATCACCTGTTTTATAAGAAAATTCACTATTATGGAATGGGCACAGGATGGTATTTTTTTCAGTTAACTGCCCCAAATCTAGGGGAAGTTTCATATGCGGACAAATATTTTTAATTGCATAAATGCCATCTTTCCTGATCAAAATTATCTCTTCATTATCAGACTGGATTTTTTTCTTTTCACCTTCTTTTAATTCTGCGACTGGTAGGGTTCTTGTCCATTTTTTACCATTAATTAATTTATGCTCTGCATCACCATAATCCTTTAATACCTCATTCTTTAAATTGCTTACTTCATAAAGTGTGATCAAATTTCTCGAGCCGCGTAATTTCAGACGTAAATAATTGTCTATTTCTATAGAGTCCTTTACTTGGCTATAAGCATTTTCAGAAATTAATAAACGAGTTCCGGCATCTTTGTTTGTAGCTTCAATTCTACTGGCAATATTAACTACATCACCAATAACCGTGAGTTTTTTATCATCACCATATCCAACAGATCCTACAATAACTTCTCCATTGTGAATTCCAATCCTCATATCAAATGTTCGATCATATGCTTCCTTCAGGTATGTTTTAAATTCATCCATAGCCTTCAACATTTGAAGACCCGTATTTACAGTTCTTAGAATTTGCTGTCGAGATTCTTTTAAGCCAAAAATCGCCATTATTGCATCACCAATATAGTTATTTACTTCACCGCCATTTTTTATAATTATTTCTCTCATTATCGAAAAATATCGGTTAAGTATAAATATCACATCATATGCAGATAATGATTCTGAAAATGGTGTAAACCCTTTTATATCGCAAAACATGATTGTAAGATTCCTTACAGTTCCAACTGAACCTGATTTTTTTGATTGCAGTTGACTATTTAGACTAAGATCACGTTTATCGAGGAGTAGTCTGCGGTACTTAACTTTGCCACAGACTTTTGTTTGGCAGGCAAGTCTGATTGTTTCAGGTAAATTCAGGCGTTCAGCAAGCTTAATTTCATGCTCCGTCCTCTCAGAGCAGTTTTCCAATCCTGATAAAATATTAATCCTGCAAGTAGAGCATTTGCCAACACCGCCGCATGCACTTAAATGTGGAATCTCCTTTCTTATTGATGCTGTGAGAATAGTTTCATCACTAGAGATTTCAATTTTTTTATTGTCAGGATGGATTTCTAATGAGTTTTTTAATGATTTATGTGTACCATCACAAAATGGTGGGTTTTTGCTTTTCTTGCAGCCACAAAAAAATACTTCTTCAGAATTTTTACAATCAAATTTAAAGGGCGTTTTTTTTGTTTTTTTATGCGATCCGTCGCAGAAAGGTTGATTTGCACTTTTTCCACAAGCACACCAAAAGTATGTCTCCTCATTTTCTACTGACTCCCTGTAGGGTGAATTTTTATTAATTTTAAATTTTATTCCTTTGGTTAATTTGAGATGAGAACCATCACAAAAGGGCGGATTGTTTGTATTTTTGCAGCCGCAAAAAAATACTTCTTCTAATTTAGATGATTCTAATTTTACAGGACTGAACTTAGTATTTTTATGAGAGCCGTCGCAAAAAGGCTGATTTGCACTTTTCCCGCAAGCACACCAAAAATATACTTTATTTTTTTTAACAGTTATTGGTAAGGGATTATTAATTTTTTTCATTTATATTTTTTTCATCAATTAATAAAAGCTGTTATTAGCAGAATCAGGTATATTCCTCAATAAATTAGAATGTTTGATAAAAGGTGGCAGACAGAGAAAAATCTGCGGGTATTTATAAAAACAACTGTCGATGGGTTCGGTTTTGGGAAAGCTGAAACGTGTCATTAATAAACACTCATCTCATTTCAATTCATACAGATAATTAGTTTATTTTCAGCTGTAAATATTTTAAATGGTGACTATCTGGCGCATTCCCTGTCCTCCATAACCTGCATAAGATTCTGGCTTATTGTCAAGAATTTCATCAATGTCTTCCATCTGTTTACTGGTAAGATTTTCAGCTACCGAGAGACAATTTAAATTTTCTTTAAGCTGCTCGGGATTTGTGATGCCAAGAATAACGGTGGAAACATTTTTGTTTTTTATGCACCACGCCAAAGCCAGTTTCGTCAAACTGCACCCTAAATTCGATGATGCATAATCAGCAAGTTTCTTTATCTTTTCAATGCTGCCCCGCTTTTTATGCAGTTCTAAATTATTGATTAAAAATTCATAGCCTTTCTGAGTCAGCCTCGATCCTTCAGGGATTCCGTCATTGTATTTTCCAGTAAGTATTCCTGAAGCTAATGGACTCCATATCGTGGTACCTATCTGGTAAGGCTGCTGATAGAGAGGATGATACTCCGTTTCGACACGATCCCTTTTTAACATGTTGTACTGAGGCTGTTCAAATTGGGGAGGCTCAAGTCCCTGCATAATAGCCATCCAATATGCTTCAGTAATCTGCTGTGCTGACCATTCGCTTGTGCCCCACGCAGTTGCCCGACCGGATCTGACAACATCAGTCATGGCCCTGACAATAGTTTCAGTTGGCGTAAATGGATCAGGTCGATGACAGAATAACAAATCGACATAATCCACTTGCAAGCGCTGCAAAGATGCATCCAAGCCCTCATTAATGTGTTTTCTGGATAAACCGCGTTCGTTCACTCCAGTTCCTCCCCAAAAAATCTTGGTGCTCACAATGATTTCTGATCTTCTCCAAGTTTCCTGATCTTCTTTTTGCAACTGGGACATTGCCTCGCCCATGATCTCCTCGGCTGCACCTGCCGGATTGCCGTATGTTTCAGCGTTGTCAAAGAGATTTATGCCTTTTTCGCGGGCAATCGACATGCACTCTTTAGCCTTAATAATACCTTCTTCATTGGTCAATCCTTCTTTGACTCCATAAGTTGCCCAGAAACCAAATGACAGGACAGACACCTGCAATCCAGTTCCACCAAGCATGCGGTAGTACATCTTTTGATCAGTTTTTTCGTTTCCTTTCATGTAGTAGTTTTAAATAATAAATTTAATGATTATCATTTTTTGCACCTGCTCAAAAACACAGTATCCCCCCTAACTTACCATCTACGAAACCACATCCTTCAGGGCAACTATATCAATTATTCTTCAGAATCTGACAGCAGGACTGCTACTTATGCAAATGAGACTATTGAACCCGCACGAAGAATTTTACAGGTGATAAATTATCTGTGTCCATGCTGAGCATCAAATACCGGGGGTTGAGGAACATCGCTGTTGATAACAGAGAATAATGACCCATTTTGACTTCCAACCAGCTCAATTTTTCTTTCAATATCATTCGGAATTGAAACCAGGTCTCCAGCCTCAAGTGTAAAGCTCCCTTGTTTATCATCATCCCTCCAGCTGATCTGCCAACTGCCCCTGTGAGAGACTAAGACTTCTTTTTCCGGCCTGCTGAAGAAATTGTATCCGCTTCCGGGAACAGCCTTATGCATAATAAGTTCAAATCCGTCTCCTCCAGGTATCATTGATTCCCTTGCGCCGATCAGCCTGTGAAACTCAATGCTGCCGAATTCCCGCGACTTTAATGGATGATCTTCAAAAGGATTTAGTGAATCTCCACGGCAAATTCTCTCCTCCATTTCTTCTGGAGAGTAATTGTCATAGGACTCTGCTTCCTCACGGCTCATAGGCATGACACGTTTTGACCCTTCCGGAACCGGCAGTTTCAGTGTATCCCATACTCCATAATCCTCGAGCAGAACCAGACCATGTTCCTCTGCTGCTTCAAAAACCTGCGGAGCCCATTCAACTCCTCCGGTATCATCTCCTCCAAGAATAGCGAACAGGAACCCATATTTGTCCCCAACATTTTCAAATCCCCTGAAACAATGAGTTGGTATTGAAACTACATCCCCCTCGCTGATAATCTTTTGATGTTCCCCATTCAGCCCCCAGTAAATTTCAAAAGTTCCTTCATGGATCATGAAAACTTCAGCAGTAAAATGACTGTGCAGCGAGTTTTTGATTCTCGGAGGCTGCCCTGCAGCACCAAAATTGAAACCATGCGGCTCACTAATATTTATTACCTGCTCCGGATTCTCCGTTACTCCGGGGCCGATTATGCTGAAATTTTCCTTGAGATGACTGCCAGGTGTGTAAGTATCAATAAACGCACTCTTGCAGGGAACCATCTCACTGCGGCGTACAATGCGGTCTTTCATGGAACAAAGCGTTTGTTGTGATTACCTAAAAATCTTACTGGTCTTGACTTCAATAAAAGGCAGTCCCGTTATTAGTTCGTAATACGGTTTTGACTCACTGCATCAAAAAGATAACATTTTTCACGATTGATCCTAACACCCACAATTTCGTCAATTGAAACCCTGTATTCTTTGGGACCACGTATTGTAAGACGATCATCATCCAACTTTACGGTGACCAGAGTAGATTCCCCTGTTAATTCGAAGGAGTAGACCCTTCCGGAACAGTCCGTATTATCAGGACCAGTTAGTTCTAAATCTTCCGGACGTACTCCAAGTATGGCTTCCTGGCATTCACCAAACCCGACCCCAACCGAGAAATTAGAATGTTTGAAAATTCCTTCTTTCAAATCTCCTTTTAACAGATTCATTGGAGGTGAACCAATGAAACCCGCAACAAACAAATTTGCCGGATCATTGTAGATTGTTTCAGGAACATCCAGTTGGGAAATGATACCGTTATCCATAACTGCCACACGGTGAGCCAGAGTCATTGCTTCGATTTGATCGTGAGTTACATAGATCGTAGTGATTCTGAGCTCATGCTGTAGGTGCTTCAATTCAGCACGCATGCTCACACGCAGTTTTGCATCTAAATTGGAAAGTGGTTCGTCCATTAAAAATACTGTTGGGGCCCTTACGATCGCTCGTGCGAGGGCTACGCGTTGCCTTTGTCCTCCGGAAAGTTCACGAGGGCGACGATTGAGGAGATTTTCAATTTCTACTTTTCCAGCCGTTTTCCTGACTAAATCTTCATGTTGTAATTTTGGGACTTTGCGAACTTTTAGTGGATATCTAATGTTTTCATAAACAGACATATGGGGATAAAGTCCGTAATTCTGAAACACCATCGCTACATCACGATCCTTGGGTAATTCATCATTGACACGTTTTTCGCCAATGTAAATATCTCCTTCGCTTGGTTCTTCCAGACCAGCAATCATTCGCATCGTGGTTGTTTTACCACAACCTGAGGGGCCAAGCAATACCAGGAATTCATTATCCCGAATGTTTAAGGAAATGTCCTTCACTGCTGTGATATCTCCCCAACTTTTAGTAATATTTTTTAGTGTAACAGATGCCATGCGTTCTTACATTTTATCGAACAGCGCCCATGGTCATACCTTGAACGAAGTGTTTTTGAATTATAGTAGCCAATACAAACATCGGTAGCATAATCATGATACCTGCAGCTGAAATCAGATGCCAGAGTACTCCTTCTTCCGCGTGAAATAATGAGAGTCCAACAGGTAAGGTGACTGCTTTGTTAGTGGTTATTATGAGGGCAAAAAGGAATTCATTCCAGGCCAGGATAAAGCAAAAAATCCCTGCAGTGATAACACCTGGAAGTGCCATGGGTAGTGTTACATTCAAAATCACCTGAAACCGGCTGGACCCGTCAACCAGTGCCGCCTCCTCTGAGTCCAGAGGAATGCTGTCAATAAAGCCTTTTATCATCCAAATTGCAAAAGGCATGACCAATGACAGATTAACCAAAACCAGTGCGAGCCTCGTGTCGAGGATACCTAGATCCCTGAAAAGGATAAAGAATGGAAGAACTATTACAACAGCCGGAACAAATTGTGTGGCCAGAATGGTCACAAACATCAACCGCTCTCCTTTCATCCGGAAGCGGGAAAAACTGTAAGCGGCCATGGTGGCAATTGGTATCGCGATCAGTATCGTTGACAAAGCCACCAGAGTTGAATTTACGAGTTTGTCAAATAGGTTATAAGGGGATCTGAAAATTATCTCAAAATTCTCCAGAGTTGGAGTAAAGAGAAGTTTCAACTGAAAAATATCCACCTGGTGTTTGAAAGCACCTGAAACGATCCAATAGATTGGCACAAGAATGAATACCGCGGTCAACAATATCACCAGAAACTGTAGAAAATCTAAGAATTTATTTTTGGATCCTTTAACCATATTTATCTCTTCAAGAAAACAAGTTTCATATAAAGCCAGGTCAATCCAAACATGGGAATCACCAGAAGATAAGAGACAGCTGAAGCGTAACCCATGTTGTAGTATTTGAAGCCGTTAAAATAAATGTAATGAGCCAGGGTCTGCGTCGCGTTTCCGGGTCCTCCGTTGGTCAGCATATAGACCTGATCAAACATTTTCAGAGAAAAAATGGTCTTTAAAACGATTCCCACAGCAAGCACTGGAAGAATCGAAGGCAAGGTTACGTCACAGAATATACGCCATGAGTTCGCTCCGTCGATCATTGCCGCCTCCTGGGCGTCCTGGGGAACTGTAGCAAGTCCTCCTATGAAAACCAAAGTCAGGTAAGGTGTCCAGTGCCAGACTTCACTTCCCACCAAGGCGATCATGGCAAGGTTAGCATCTCCAAGCCAGTCAACATCTGCTAATGGAGGAATCAAAACATCGAAAAAAGCTTTGAAAAGCCCAAAGTCAGGCTGAAACATAAAGCGCCATGAAACACCGATCAAAGCCGGACTCATAGCAAAAGGGAGGATCAAAAGTGTCCGTACCGTAAGTCTGAATTTTCCACCAGGGGCCAGCAGAAGTGCCAGGCCGAGTGCCAGGCCCACCGATACCAGGACTGAAGTCACCGTAAATATGGAAGTCACCCTTACGGAGTTCCAAAAGAGGTCGTCTTCCAGAGCCAGTAGGTAGTTGTCAAAGAGGTAAGCGATGTTTTCCAATCCATCATACTCATAGTCCCAGAGTGCCCGTGACTCCCTTGCACGGTTAAGTTTCCATTCTCTAAAACTGAGATAGAATGACTGAAAAAGAGGCCAAAAAGCTGTCGAGGCCACTACAAAAATTGCTGGAAAAACAAGAAAATACTTAAGCAGTCGGTCGCGCATTATTATCAAAATGTAGTGGCAGGCTTCCGGGTGGACGACTCCCGGGTACCTGCCAAATGAGGAGTGTGATATATATAATTATTAGTAGTAACCGGCCCGACTGAGGATCCGTTCAGCTTTCTTGGCCGCATCCTTCATCAGCTTATCCACATTACCCCCTGTGGCTGCTTTCTGAATGGCATTGGAGAGCAGGTCTCCAATCTCAGGCCATTCTGGGATCTGTGGCATAATGTCGGAGTTGGCCAGACTTGCCAGAGCTGCCATCTGAATGTTGTCGTTCGCGGCATTGACTCCTAAATCGGCCATGCTTGACTTGTGAGTAACTACATTATTTACAATTTTTTCGCCACGCACAGAACGTTCAATAGCATTTCGACGATCAAGTTCAGGGTTGGAAAGCCACTTCATGAATTCCCACGAGGCTTCCTTATTCTTCGAATATTTTGAAATGGAATAGGGCATCGAGATAGCGTAAGTCACAGTCTTACCCTGGTAGGAAGGCATGCCTGCAAATCCAACCTGATCTTTCGTGAGTTTGGACTGATTAGGATTGTAAAAACCTGAATAGGCCCACCACCAAACAGGCATCATAGCGGCATTGCCTTGGGCGAATTGAATACGCCCATCCTGTTCTACGTTAGACACGGCCCCTTTGCCACATATATTATGCTTGGTGTGCAGAGAGACGTAATCCCGCGTGGCCCTTAAACCAGAGGGAGTGGCCCAGGCTGGTTTCATTTGCTTATCAAACACTTCCGTACCAGTAGCCCAGATATAATTCAGCCAGAGAAAGAGGTTCTGTCTGTTCCCATCTGCACCGAAATAGCAGGCCAAGCCTCCGATACCTTCCTTCTGCTTTATGGTTTTGCCTGCACTGGCTACATCATTCCAAGTCTCCGGAACGGAAAGACCATGTTTGGCAAAAAGATCCTTGCGGTAGAACATCAGCATGGGATGCGCACGCAAGGGGAATCCCAGTGTCTCTCCCTTGAACATCGCACTTTTCTTGAAGGCTTCTGGATAGCGGTCCATGCTGATCCCGTCACGCTTGAGCCATCCATCAATCGACTCAAGCCAATAGGCATTGGCCGGACCCCATGAGTCCAGATAGTTTACTACATCAAAACTGCCGTCTGCTGCTACTCCGACACTCGCTATTTTCTCCTGAAGTGCAACAAATGGAATGTGCGTCCAATTGACCGTGATCCCGGTCAGGCTTTCGAATTCTTCGTCACGCAGCTCATAGGATTTGAACTGGGGCGTAACCACTGCCAGAATATTCAGAGTTGTCCCAGCAAAGGGCTTTCCTGATTTCAATTTGTATGGCAGTACATTGTCTCCTGCTCCTGCGACAGATGTCAAAAAGCAGAAACTAATGAATGATATTATTATTTTCATTCTCATATTTACCTCTTTTTAATCAAGTTAATAATTTATGTTTTCTAAATGAAAACATATTCGATCTATTTTTAAAGAAAAAGAACAACAAATTTTGTTAAAGTCAATAATTTTAATACCTCCTTTCTATGTTTAAAACCACTCGAATAAGT
>Ga0208750_1000223_pt1 | contig 16595 bp, 12 predicted proteins | sample Knorr_S15_td_O2m_FD_185602 | JGI IMG/M metagenome (GOLD analysis project Ga0208750, IMG submission 185602) | Marine microbial communities from Southern Atlantic Ocean transect - Knorr_S15_td_O2min_ad_340m_LV (SPAdes) (version 2) | ecosystem: Environmental > Aquatic > Marine > Oceanic | place...
CATCAGTTGCCATCGGAGTGTTGAAGATGAAGTGTCATTCGCTGGTGGCTTGGGAATTGAGACGGAATTTGGCACGTTCTACGCCCCTAATATCACTCCAGATATCGAAACAGGTATAGGGAGCTGGTCACCGGAAGATTTCCTCAGAGCTCTAAAGCATGGCCGAACTCCAACAGGAAATTTTTATTATCCAACATTTCCCTATCGGGCGTATGCAGGGTTAATAGAGCAGGATGTACTAGATATGGCTGCCTATTTGCTGTCACTGGAACCTGTTAGGTACCAAGCGCCGGAACCAGAAGTGCCAAGATGGTTGTTTCGCTGGACTATAGCCGGTTGGAACAGGCTTGCTGATTTATCACAGGCAGAACGCGAATCCTTTGATGATGAATTAGTTGCTCGGGGTGCCTATCTAGCGAGAAATCTTGCGCATTGCGATGAATGTCACACTCCCCGCTCATATTTCGGCATTCTGGACACGAAAAGGGAATACGCCGGCTCTCAACTCATAGATGAAACGATAGAAGCAATCGATGCAGAAGCGCTGGCTGATTGGACGTTAAATAATTTCGACCTTTTTCTGTTAATTGGTTTGAAGCCCGAGGGTGAATTTGTCGGTGGAGATATGAACGAAGTTATTGAGCACAACACCAGCAAGCTAACAGACGAAGATCGTGATGCGCTAGCTGCTTATTTTACTCGTCATAACTAGCGGTGTTTATCCCTAAATCACCGCTACGGTCTCCCGCACAGGGTCCTAGTTTCAGGCAAAAGTAAGTCTAATCGGTATCTACACGATAGGCATCGTGACAGTTTCCGCAGGAACCACCGAATGCTCGAAACGCACCAAGTGTTGAGGCCATGTCGCCCGTCGCAGCAGCATCGGCAAAAGCACTGGCATTATCTATCAACGCTTGTGCTTTGGCTGCTATGTCATCCTGGTTCTCCCAGATAATGTCCAGGGCAGTGGTTTCTATGGCATCAAAGGCACTGGTATCGACCGCCAGCATTTCAGGTATCATGGTAGCCATCACGGCAATTCGCCGGGCATTACGCTCCGCCACCTCTGCATTGAAAGGAGCGCCCTGTGCCATGCCGGCAATCGGCCCTAAGTTATAACGTAGCGTCTTAAATAAAGACTTGCGCTGGTCTATAGCCGCCGCCGCTTGCTCTTCCGGGCTGGGAGCTTCCTGTGCAAAAGCCGTAAAAAACAGACCCGATCCGAGTATCAGAAAAGCAGACACCAAAGCTATATTTTTTTTCATTATTAACTCTCCAAACAGAAATCAAGATAGTGCATGGGTGCTCTAGACCTACGGTAACCCTACAGTTAATCTCGTTACTCAATTATAGGATAAGCGCTAGGCTAGTCAGAGGGTGGCTATATTACAAAGATTTTATAAGTGGCGCTAGGTCCTATTGGTAAAGTTATGATCATTGATTCCAGACTGAGGCTAAGTAGAATCATGGGCTCGCGAGCAAAAATAGAGTTTTTTGCTAGTTTTTTGGTATTAGATGTAAAACTGAAGTACTGTAAGCAGGACAAAATGCAATTTTCAGGGAATCAATTAATTCGGTTCTGATTTAATGTGTTAAACGTAAAAATAACAACAAAAACGATAGCAATTAAAAGAGGAATGTTTTCATGAGCAGATTAAACAGTTTAGTAGAAAAAGTCAGCGAGAATCTCCGAGATTACGCCTGGCTTTTGTTCAGAGTATTCGTTTCAGCGATGTTTATTACTCACGGCTCCGCCAAACTATTAGGTGAAAATCCACAACCCTTCACGGGAGGCGGCATGACAACAGTCAACATCGGAGAACTAATTTCAATTCCTATGCCTTTCGATATAAACGCGTTGTTTCTCGCTGGCAGTATAGAGCTAGTGGGCGGCGCCTTGATACTAATTGGATTATGGACTCAACTGGCAGCCCTTATAGCTGCTTTAGATATGGTAATGGCCTACTTAATTGCTCATCTCGCTTGGTTTCCGACGTTAAATAACGGCGAGTTAGCTGCCATGTATTTCTTCTCATTTTTGATAATTTTTTGTATGGGACCAGGGAAAATTAGTTTGGATGCCTGGCTCGAAGCGCGGCAGAAGGGAAATACGTCATAAGAAAATATTGAAGGTCTATTTAGACGCCAAATTGGCCGTTTTTTGGGGCTAGAACGTCAATAATGGATTGGGTAATGATCTGGTTTGTCCTTTTTAGAAGGTTATCAAGTCATATTTTTACTTTGTTAGTGAAGAGCGTCTAATTTGCTACTTCTTTCCAAACAAATAGACGGGTAGCTAACAGGTAACTGACAACTAGCCAGACGGCAATACCGATCAAGCTGGGCATAATTGCCAACAGTGACACACCTTCGTTGGCTATGTCCCGCATACCGGTAGACACAAAACTGAGAGGCAATACATTAGCTACCGGTTGCACGAATTCAGGCATTGATTCTATTGGGTAGAACACCCCTGAAAGAAAGATCTGAGGGAAGATGACGATATTTCCTATCATTATCGCGGCTTGTTGAGTTTTGGCGATACTGCCAAGACAAAAGCCGAGGTTAAGAAAAATAAATGTTCCGAGGATCACGACGAAAAAGAACGCAGCAAAGCTACCAATAATCTGCACATCCAATACTAAAACGGCAAATGCGATAAGCACGACTAGTTGGGTTAACACGATAGTCGTTCTTGCTAGCACTATTGCAGTAATGAAATCTTTTGGTTGAATAGGAGTGACGAACAAACGTTTCAGAATACCCTTTCGCCGAAATTCAATTATGTTGTAGCCGCTGCCGGCGATACTTAGCTGCATTAATGTAAACGCCATCAGTCCGGGGAGTAGAAAATCTAGGTAGCTCTGAGAACGGGCTTGAACGTCTTCGATGACAAGGCTGAACATTGGCTCGGTTTCGCGAAATTCTCGCTCAATTTCAATTAGGGTTTGCTCAAGTAACGGCATGACGAGGCTCAACTGCGCCAGCTGCGCCGCGTCAACTAATATTCTTAGTTCTACGCTCTGCCGATCCAGATTGGCGGTATTAAAAATTTCCGGAATCACCAATACCATAGTTTGATCGCCTTCCTCTAGTTCAGAACGTAGAAGATCCTCTGTGCCTATGGTTACATTAAAGACTAGACTGTCTTTTAGCTGTTGGACAAAATCCGCGGCGACTACCGAGTCCGATTCATTGACAACGCCGATATCAAGAGGTTCTTGTTGACCATTGTTCACGAACCCGAAGACAGTCATGAAGATAATCGGGAAAAACAGGCTGAAGAAAATCGACTGTCGATCTCGTAGGAAGATCATCAGGAATACCTTGGATAAATGCAGTTGCAGTTTACTGAGTATCACTTTTTTCAATCTCTGAGAGCGTGTCCGGTTAGTACAAGAAAGACATCTTCAAGATTCCCGTGCAGTGGCGCTTCCGGGGGTTCAGGAGCATGTAGCAGTATCAAGTTCTGTGGTGTGCCTTCCGCGACGATTTTGCCATGGTCCATGATAGCAATACGGTGACAGAGGGACTCCGCTTCTTCCATATTGTGCGTTGTTAACACAATGGTCATGCCGTTGTTATTTAGATCCTGAACTAAATCCCAGATATTTCGTTTCGCCTGAGGATCGAGACCAGTTGTCGGTTCATCCAGAAACAGCACCTTCGGTTCATTTACCAGAGCACATGCAATCGAAAAGCGTTGTTTTTGACCACCGGACAAATTTGCAGGTTTAGCCTTCGCCTTGTCTAGTAATTGTACTTTCTCTAACAAGGCAGTGGGATCGATGTCGCGGCTATAAAGGGCTCCGAAGAGAGTCAGCAGTTCGACAAGAGATAAATTATCGAAGTACTCACTGGCCTGCAATTGTACGCCTATGATTTCCTTTATCTTGTAGGGATACGATTGCACATCGATGCCATCAATTATCGCATGCCCTCCATCAATGTCATTAAGTCCTTCGAGCATTTCCAGCGTGGTTGTCTTGCCGGCGCCATTGGGACCGAGAATGCCAAATATCTCGCCCGTTTCGATGAGCAGGGAGACGCCGTCAACGGCGCGAAAGGTTTCGTTTTTGTTGTCGGGAAGTGGGTAGGTCTTCGTGAAATTCTCGATTTCGATGATTGGCATAAAATGCTTTGCCTTAATTTCTTGTTTTAGCCGCCCTGCAGGTTTGCCGAAGCAACGTACTTTATCTTATTAAAAGAATTAGGACTATCAAATGTTCAGTTGGACGGTTTTTGTATGATGAGAGCTACATTAATTACATACCAGTGTAGCCCGGTCCATATATTATTTTACCCGGTCGCCTGCCTGTGTGCCGACCTTGTTCTACGACGACCTGCCCATTGACTAATACGAACTTTATACCGATGGCATATTGGTGTGGTTCTTCGAAAGTAGCTTTGTCAATAATCTCATCGGCGTCAAATATAGCGATGTCGGCGTAATATCCTTCAGTAAGCAGCCCACGGTTATGAATGCCAAGCCGACGTGCAGTCTGGCTGCTCATTTTTCGCACCGCGTCTTCCAGGGTAAGTACAGCGCGTTCTCGCACATAATGCCCCAATACCCTGGCAAATGTGCCGTATTGGCGGGGATGCGGCGTTCCTTCTCCAAATATACCGACCGGTCCATCGGAACCAATGGCGGTAACCGGGTGCTGCATTATTCGATCTACATCGTCCGTGTTAATGGCGTGATAAACCGCCGTTGCTCCGCCACCTTTGAGGATTTCGAAGACCACCTCAGAAGCGTTCTCCGGAGTCGGATTCATGCCTGCCTCGACGGTGAGTTCCGCTAGATTCTTACCAGTCATGGACGGATCCCAAGTGTTGCGGGAAATAAATATGTTCTTGGGGTCACCACCTCCGCGATCGTAGAGAATCTTCAGTACAACTTCATTCTTAATGGCGGCACGCGTTTCTGGACTTTCAATACGTTCCAGCATACGGACACGACCTCCCTCCTGTGCCCATTGTGGAATTAAAGCGTTGATGCCGGTTTGAGAAGCTGTGTAAGGATATTGATCGATAGTGATATCGATACCACGCTCACGGGCTTGGTCAACTAGTCGTAAACTGTCAATGGACGATCCCCAGTTTTCGACACCAATAACTTTATGGTGAGTCATTTGTACAGCGATGCCGCTTTCTTCACCGATGCGAATGGTTTCATTAACTGAGTCGATCAGCTGAGCAGCTTCTTCTCTCATATGAGAGATGTAGATGCCGCCGTGTTCGGCAGCAACTTTGGATAACTCAACGATTTCTTCAGTGGACGCGAAACTACCGGGCACGTAAAACAATCCGGTAGAAAGGCCCAAGGCGCCGTGTTGCATGGCCTGCTGAACCATATCCTTCATTTGCTCCAATTCCACCAGAGTTGGGTCGCGATCTTCCGCTCCGATAATCTGGGATCGGATAGTTCCGTGCCCTACAAAGATCCCCCAGTTCGGGCTTATCTGCTTGTCGATTATGGTTTGATAATGTTCGTCAACGGGAAATGGTGAAGTTCCGTCATTACCTTCTGTAAGAGTGGTCACTCCCTGCAGCAAGGCGCTCTCAGCATTGGGCACATCCAAAATTCCACGCAGAGCATGGGTGTGGGGGTCGATAAAACCTGGGGCTACAATAAGCCCATTTGCATCGATAACCTGACTGCCAGTGTCGGATGACAAGTCACCAATGCGGACAATACGTTCACCATTAATAGCGACATCTGCCTCATACCAAGGATTTCCCGAACCATCAACGACTCTGCCATTGCTGATGATAATGTCATAGTTGTTTTGGGAATAAGCATGACTTATTCCCAAGGCCACCAGTAAGGCTAACAGACGATAAAAGCGCATTCTCTGCCTATTGTTACCAAATTCTTATGCGTTCTTCCGGAGGTAAATACAAATCATCTTCCGGTGTTACTTCGAAAGCCTCATACCATTCGTCGAAATTTCGGACGACACCATTTACCCGAAACTCTGAGGGTGAATGAGGATCGGAAGTGAGTCGCTGGATCAGAGCATCTTCCCGATACTTACGCTGCCATACCTGAGCCCAAGCTAGGAAAAACCGTTGATCACCAGTGTAACCGTCTATAACGGGAGCTTCTTCGCCGTTTAGTGACATCTTATAGGCGCGGTACGCTAACGATAGCCCTCCTACATCGCCGATGTTTTCACCCAGCGTGAAGTTCCCGTCGATAAAGTAACCAGGTACTGGTTCGAATTTTTCGTACTGCATGGCCAGAGCTGCCGTGAGCACTTCGAAATTAGTACGGTCTTCCTCGGTCCACCAGTTACGTTGGATGCCAGCAAAATCGGATTTTGACCCCTGGTCGTCGAAACCATGGCCCATTTCATGACCAATAACAGCACCGATACCGCCGTAGTTCACTGCGGGGTCAGCAGCCGGATCGAAAAACGGAGGTTGCAGAATACCTGCAGGGAACACGATCTCATTAAAGGACGAGTTATAGTATGCGTTGACGGTTTGGGGCGTCATACCCCACTCTTCCCGATTCGTTGGATTCCCTAGCCTACTAATCTCATCCTGGTAATTATACTCGCGTACGTTTTGAGCATTCTGAAAAAGGTTGTCTCGAGTAATGTCGATAGACGACAGATCTTTCCACTCATCTGGATAGGCTATCTTAGGGCGGAAGAATTCCAATTTTTTATTCGCTTCTTCTTTGGTCGCGGAATTCATCCAGTCGTTATCTTCGATGCTCTGGGCTAGTGATGCGCGCAAATTTTCTACTAATTGGGTCATCTGCTGTTTGGCTGATTCAGGGAAATGGCGCTCCACATATAGCTGCCCGACGGCTTCACCGAGACTGTTCAGCGCACCAACGCGTAGCACGCCTCTTTCCCAACGCTGACGTTGTTCCGGTACACCATTGAGTATTCTGGAATAAAAATGGAAAGCCTCCTCGTCGACTTCCTCCGAGAGTACGCTGGCATTATCGACAATGAATCTATAGGACATATAACTCTTCCAATCATCGACGGGCAGGTTACTTACAAGGTCGATAATGGGATACATGGCACTAGGATATGAAACATTTAGGTCTTCTAAATTCTGGATACCAGCGGCGGCAAAGTAGGCATTCCAATTAAATCCTGGGTATTCAGCTAGAAATTCTGCATAAGTCATCGGGTTATAAGTCAGATCTCGATTGCGTCGTTGATCGCGCGGCCAGGTATGTTCCGCAATCTGGGTCTCTAGTGCTAATATTTTATTAGCTTTTTCGATGGTGTCTTCGAGATTTGCAAAATCTAGAACACGAGCAATGTGATCAACATACTCTTTTCGCACATTCTCGTACTGCTCAGTATCGAGCAGGTAATAATCTCGGTCTGGCAAGCCCAATCCGCCTACTGATAGAACTAGCTGGTGTCGGTCCGGGTTACTGCGATCAGCTCCCACATAAAATCCGAAAGGACTTGCGGTATTATCAATCATGGCACGACCAAATCCTGCGACAAGCTCTTCTTGTGTGCCTATTTCGTTTAGTGTAGCTAGACCAGTAATTAGCGGTTGGATACCAAGACGGTTCAGAATCTCGGTTCCCATGTAACTCAGGTAATAGTCACTGATCTTCTGTCCTATAGAGCCAGCCACTGGCTCGGTAGAAGTTAAGTCATCAATGATACTGCGTACACGTTGGTCAGAACGATCACTGAGAACGGTAAATGAACCGTAGTTACTGCGGTCAGAAGGCAGCTCAAAGTCATCAAGCCACTTTCCGTTTGCAAAGCGGAAAAAATCATCGCCCGGTCTTATGCTGGGATTTTGGCTAGTGAGGTCTATTCCGAATTTGCCCAATTCTGGAGTGACCGGTACATCAGGTGCTAATTCTCCTCCAGTATCTGTCACTGGATCTGAAGCTAATATTGGGGCACCGGATTCTTCATTACCGCAGGCAACAAGCAAAACGTAAAAAGAACAAAGCGTAAAAAGCTTAAATGACGACATCATTTCGAGACCTCCAATCGTCTAAAACTAAAACATTAGCAAGAGTATACCTGAATTGGAGTCACCTGAAGGTTGCTTAAAGTGAAGAAAAAGGCATGCCCTTATAATTGGTGTGGGTTGTCTGTAATATGCAGAGAGGACAATCAACTCAGTTAAATGGGAGGAAGTTGAGCACCATGGTGAGCATACTAAACAAATCTGTTGCCACTGCTTGTGCAGCGTTACTAACCTTGGTGTTAATTTTGCCTGCGACCGCTCAGGAAAATGCGACTCCAAACGGTATTGCTGACGATCGCGCAGATGCCTACGCTTTTACAAATGCAAATATTTATCAATCTGACGGCTCCTTTATCAGCGGCGGCACTCTGCTTATTCGTGACGGACGTATCTTAGAGATTAATGAAAATACTTCGGTGCCTGGAGGGTTTTTCGAAATCGACTTGTCTGGGCGTTATATTTATCCTGGACTTATCGATATTTATACTGATTACGGAATATCTGAGATTGAACGAGAAGACAATAATGGGGCAGCGGAAAACCTTTTACCCAGTGATCAGGCGTTCAACATTAATGATGCAATACGTTCAAATTTTCGTGCCAGTACGGTATTTACACACGATGAAGAGGAAAGGGAAAAATATCGAGAGCTAGGCTTCTCAGCAGTCCTCAGTCTGCGCCCCGACGGCATCGCTCGTGGCACCTCCGCGCTGATTACTCTGGGGAACAGGAATGCTAATGAGTCAATTATCGCACCAGATATCGCCGCACACTATTCACTGGATAAAGGCTCCTCCGCTCAGTCAATGCCCTCTTCACTAATGGGTGCCTTTGCTTTACTGAGGCAGACTTACCTCGATGCTCAGTGGTTCAATGGTCAAGATCCAAGGCCGTTTACAGATGATTCTCTGGAAAGCTGGATCCGAATTCAGGCACTTCCTCAGATAATGGAAGTAGACAACTGGCAGGAAGCATTAACAGCAGACCGCATTGGTGATGAGTTTAATACCCAGTACCTGCTTAAGACCGCTGGGGACAGTTATCGTCGTGCCGATTTGATGAAAAACACCGGTGCAACACTCATTGTGCCAATAGATTTTCCCGAGGCCCCTAGCGTAGAAGATACTCTCACTTCTGATGAAGTTTCTTTAGAGGTACTTAAGCACTGGGAACTGGCTCCCTTTAACGCTTCTATTCTAGCGGAAAATGAAATTCCGTTTGCTATTACTTCAAGCGATGGCGAAGCCAATTTTTGGGATAGTCTGCGTATGTCAGTCAAAAACGGACTACCCCGCCAACTAGCTATTGATGCCATAACCCGCGTACCTGCGAGTATACTAGGGTTAACTGAATTACTGGGACAATTGACCCCTAATGCATTAGCTAATTTTTTGATTACTTCTGGGCCATTGTTTACTGATGATTCCATTATCCTTGAGAACTGGATACAAGGTGACCGCTATGTGATTAATTCTGATTACGACGATCGTGAAGGAGTATATGAATTAACGATTGAAGATCAAAATTTCCAGTTAGAGCTCAGCTTTGATGAAGGAGAGGCATTGGCAGAATTGGCGTTACCAGGTGATGAGACACAGCAGGCCAATCTAGATCTAAGTGATGATCTTATATCTCTCAGTTTTGTGATAGATAACGAAGGCAACAGGGTAAGACTTAGTGGCTGGCCCGACGGGAGTGGCTGGCGTGGTACTGGACGCACTCCGAGTGGAGCGCTAGTGGATTGGCAACTTACACGTAGCGGAAACCTAGAAGATGGTAGCACTGAGTCAATTGGCGACGAGTTAGCGGAGCTGCCGAGCCCGGTCCTATACCCCTTTTCTGCATATGGGCGACAGGTGGCCCCTGAGCAACAGGACTTTCTGGTCCGCGGTGCAACAGTTTGGACGAATGAGGATGAAGGAGTTGTAGTCACTGATGTCCTCGTTCTGGATGGACGCATAGCAGAAATAGGCGATGGCATCTCCGCTACTGGTGTGACAATAATCGATGGCGCTAGTAAGCACCTGACTCCGGGTATTATTGATGAGCATTCTCATATTGCGTTGTTCAATATAAACGAAGGACAAGCGAACTCCAGTATGGTGCGGATGAAGGATGTGGTGAATTCTGAAAATATTAATATCTACCGCAACTTAGCCGGTGGAGTTGTTGCTGCACAGTTATTGCATGGGTCAGCTAATCCTATCGGCGGACAGTCTGCCCTCATCAAAATGCGCTGGGGAGCCCCGGCACAGGATCTACTGATAGAAGAAGCAGATGAGTTTATAAAGTTCGCTCTTGGTGAAAATGTTAAACGTTCGCGCAATCCCGCTTCCATCCGTTACCCTCAAACTCGCATGGGCGTCGAGCAGGTATTTGTTAACGCATTTTCTCAGGCACAGGAATATGATAAGGCCTGGGATGAATACAATAGCCTTTCACGGAATCAGCGACGAAATACGGTAGCGCCGCGTCGCGACCTGGTGAAAGAAACAATGCTTGAAATATTAAACGGCGAGCGCTTTGTTACGAGCCACTCCTATGTACAGTCTGAAATCAACATGTTGATGCATGTCGCCGACAACTTCGATTTCAACATCAACACGTTTACTCATATTTTGGAAGGCTACAAAGTGGCAGACAAGATGGCTCAGCATGGCGCGGGTGGCTCAACCTTTTCAGATTGGTGGGGTTACAAATGGGAAGTTCGATATGCTATTCCTTATAACGCGGCACTGATGCAACAGGCTGGAGTCGTCGTCGCACTGAACTCCGACGATGCTGAGATGTCGAGAAGGCTTAATCAGGAAGCAGCCAAGGCTGTGAAATACGGCAATGTCAGTGAGGTGGATGCGCTAAAGATGGTCACTCTCAACCCTGCGATTCTGCTTCATTTGGACGACCGTATGGGCAGTATTCGTGAAGGTAAGGATGCCGACTTAGTGCTTTGGTCTGATCACCCCTTGTCGGTTTACGCTGTGGCGGAAACTACCTGGATCGAAGGGGTGCCCTACTATGATCGTCAAGAAGACATTTTGCTTAGGCAGCGGATTGCACGAGAAAGAGCGAGAATCATTGCGTCTATTGCTCGCGATGAATCCGGTGCCAGTACTGTTACTTGTTACTAGGGAGAGATAATATGAAAAGGCTAATAGCTAACATCACCGCGATATTCTCTGTCTCTTTTTTTCCAATAGCTCTTGCAATTGTACCGGTACCTGCCGCCGATCAAAGTGAGCCAATCGCCATCACTGGCGCGGTTATCCATGTTGGCAATGGAATGGTGATTAATGACGGAGTCATTACGTTCAATGAAGGATTAATCACAGCAGTTGGCACCGTAACCGAAGGAGTCGATCTCGTAGATCACCTACTAATTGATGTACAGGGTCGTCATGTTTATCCAGGCTTCGTTTTACCTAACAGCACGCTAGGATTGATCGAAGTAAACAGTGTGCGTGCTACTAGCGATGTTCTCGAAGAAGGTGATATCAACGCGAGCGTGCGCTCAGCTATAGCATATAACACAGATTCTGAGATCATTCCGGCTAATCGCTTTAATGGGATTCTCACCGCACAGGTGGTACCTCAAGGGGGTCTAATATCCGGATCATCCACCGTCTTCAAGCTCGATGGCTGGAACTGGGAAGATGCTATGCTTGCTGAAGATGTTGGGCTTCACATGCATTGGCCTTCCTATACACAACGACGTCGCAATCCAGAAACGGGGCTGTTCGAAACAGTTGATAATGAAAATTATGAAGGTCAGACTCAGTTATTGCATTCTCTGTTTCAAGACGCTCAGGCTTACACGGGCCAGCCGCTCAACCTCAACCTGCTAGCCATGCGACCGCTGTTCAACGGGGTGGCCAAGTTGTTTGTCCATGCAGACGAGGCTAAGCAGATTATTAGTGCGGTCCGGTTTGCGCGCAGTTATGGTGTTCAGGACATAACACTGGTTGGAGGAGCAGATGCCCTGTCTGTCAAGGATTTTCTGTTGGCCCAGGACATTCCAGTAATATATGAACGCATTCACGAACTACCGCTGAGGGATTGGCAAGATGTCGATACGCCATTCAAGGCCCCTTTTCTTCTTCACAATGCAGGTATCAAGATTGGTATTGGTGGCGGTGCCACCTCGATTGATCGGCAACGTAATCTGCCTTTTTTTGCTGGAACAGCGGCAGCCTATGGGCTCGATAGGGAAATAGCTTTGACTATGATTACGAGAGTGAATGCTGAAATTCTTGGTGTCGCTGAACGTGTGGGCACATTGGAAGTCGGTAAAGATGCCACCTTATTCATCTCAGAAGGGGATGCGTTGGATATGCGCACCAGCCAGGTGCTAGGCGCCTATATACAAGGGCGGGATATCGATTTATACGGGACACAGCAGCAGCTTTATGAACGGTTTCGTGATAAGTACAACAGTCAGCTGGAGCGCTAGTAAAGACTTGATCCCCCAATAGATAGTAACTAGGGAGAAACAGCGTTATACATAAGTCAGACTTGGCTGGGTGGTAGCTTTCAGACTTAGGATATTGTTGTCATGTTCTCCAAGGCACGGAATTTCAAAGGCTGGTATTCCTCACATTTCGAACTACTGACCAAGCAGATATATCTACCGATTCTCGAACAGACGATCTTGAATATGAATAAATCAATAAGACGTTTGTTCTGTGTTATTTGAACCTGAAATTAACGAGTTAACTATGGAAGAATTACCGTCTTTTGTATCCCACCTTGAATGTAGTTACACCGGTAAAACCTATCCAGCTGATCAGCTGCATGGATTGTCTGAAGCAGGTAAACCATTACTGGTTCGTTATGATCTCGATGCGTTGGGTAAGGCAGTAAGTAAACAAGATCTCCTTATGCGTTTGCCTGAAATATGGCGCTATCGTGAATTTTTACCATTCAGGAAATCTAAGAGCATTATACGTCTGGGTGAGGTAATGACACCCTTATTACCAGCAAACAAGCTGCAAAAGGAGATCGGTTGCGGCGAAATACTGATCAAAGATGAAGGACGGTTACCTACCGGCTCGTTCAAAGCAAGAGGCTTAGCGGTGGCGGTAGCTATGGCTAAAGAGTTAGGAGTGAAACGAATAGCAATGCCTACTAACGGTAATGCGGGAGCTGCTTTGGCAGCCTATTGTTCGAAGGCTGATATTGAATCCTTTGTCTTTTGTCCGCAAGACACTCCACAGGTGAACGTCCAGGAGATTGCTTACCAAGGAGCAAAAACGTTTCTCGCTAATGGCTACATTAATGATTGTGGAAAAGTAGTAGGCGATGGGAAAGATATTATGGGTTGGTTTGACTTTTCGACGTTAAAGGAGCCCTACCGTATTGAAGGTAAAAAGACCATGGGGCTTGAGCTGGCTGAACAACTTAATTGGGAAGTACCGGATGTAATTCTTTATCCGACGGGTGGCGGGACAGGCCTTATCGGCATGTGGAAGGCGTTTGATGAACTCGAGGCGATTGGGTGGATTGGCCCTAAAAGGCCGCGTATGGTGGCGGTACAATCCGAAGGGTGTGCTCCGATTGTTAGAGCTTTTGATAGGGGAGATAGGCACGCAGAGCCATGGCAGGACGCAAACACAATTGCACCAGGTATTCGGGTCCCGGCGGCGGTTGGAGATTTTTTAATCCTGGATGCTGTTCGCGAAAGCGATGGATTTGCAGCAGCTGTGAGCGATGAGAAAATATTGCAGGCACAAAGTGAGTGTGCGAAGAAAGAAGGAATATTGTTATGTCCTGAAGGTGCTGCGGCATTGGCGACCTTAAAGCAAGAGGTGACAACCGGCCGTATCAAGCCTACCGAGAAAGTCGTGCTCTTTAATTGCGCTACAGGACTTAAATATGAAATGTCGTCCCTTCATCGTTTAATAAATCTTTCAGAGAAAATTGACTACAACGCTATAAGTCGATTCTGATCAATCTATTTTACTAAGATAAGCTAGCCCGAGAAGCGATGATAAATAACTTGTCTGCTATACAAAGTTCTAAATATATAGGGGATAACCGAGAGGATTGCATGTGACAACACAAAAAAATGGGAACGGAATCGATCTTTACACCTGGGCAACGCCAAACGGACGCAAGGTATCAATAATGTTAGAAGAATTGAAGTTACAGTACTCTGTTCTCCCTATTGATATTACTAAAGGTGAACAGTACGCCGACGAATTTCTAATGATAAGCCCGAACAATAAAATCCCGGTTATTGTAGATCACGAAAATGAAACCCATTTGATGGAGTCAGGTGCCATTCTTATGTATTTAGCTAATAAAACCGGAAAATTAATGAGCCCGATTGGAGAAAATTACTGGAAAGAAATGGAATGGTTAATGCTTCAGATGGGAAGTATTGGACCGATGCTTGGGCAGACACATCACTTTGTAAAATTTAATCCTGGGAAGTCACCGTACGCAGAAGAGAGGTACCGCAAAGAAAATATACGTATCTACGGAGTTCTCGAGAAGAGACTTAAGGGCCGGGACTATTTGTGCGAAAACTACTCGATAGTGGATATTGCCACTTGGCCTTGGATTTCCCGTTATGAGTTTCAGGATATGAACTTAACTGATTATCCGCGACTAAAAGATTGGTATCTGCGGATAGCGGAACGGCCAGCGGTAATAAAGGGGTACGCAGTCCCAGACCCTCTTCCAGTTCCGATGCCAAACTAGCTATTGTTTAAACTAGAAAGTTGCAGAACTGACTAGATAACTGTAGCCAGCTTCACTTTAATCTGCATAGTTAACGCAAGCTATCATATATGCTATCAATCGCAATATTCCTCATGTTGGCGGCTCCCGGTCTTCTGGCCCCTTGGGCTTGTATCATGCCTATCCAAAACATGTCTTCAGTTGGATCAATCCAGAACCATGTTCCAGCCGCACCAGACCAATAATAGGTACCGGGGCCCTGACGCGAACCTGCTGCCTTTGGGTTTGAGATTACTGCGAAATCTACGCCGAATCCGATACCTTCGCGTCCAACGCGGTCTGGACCACCATTGATGTTCAGCTCGTCGCGCAAACTGTTTGTCCGCATAATACGGACAGATTCAGGTGTTAAAATACGTTTCCCGTCGAGCTCGCCCTCGTTAACAAGCATCTGAAGGAATCTAGCGTAGTCATGTGTTGAGGAGACTAAACCCCCGCCACCTGACTCAAGTCGATTGGGATCATCGAAACCAGGGCGGTCTGACCGTTGCGGTCTTTGGACTAGGCGATTCCGTTCTGAATCCCAATTGTGAACCTCTGCAAACCTTGCTTTATCTTCGGCCCTTACGTAAAAGTTTGTGTCATCCATTCCTAGCGGTTCAAAAATACGTTGTGCTAAAAAGTCACCGAATTTTAGCCCCGATAATTGCTGAACTATGTAGCCCTGTATATCAACGGCCACGGAGTAATACCATTGTTCGCCTGGTTGGGAAAGTAAAGGAATGGCTGCTACCTTATTTATCAATTGATCGAGATCATTGGATGCTAAGACGGCGTTTTCTCGGAAAGCGTTGTTGACAGGATCTCGTCCTCCCAACCCATAACCAAACCCTGCCGAGTGGTTCAATAATTCGCGCATAGTAGGTTGTCGTTCAACAGGAATGAGTTCAATGTTTCCTTCTTCGTCATAGCTTCTCATTACTTGGAGGTTTTGAAATTCAGGAACGTATTTGCTAATAGGATCGTCGAATTTCCATAAGCCTTCTTCATGAAGGATCATTAACGCGACTCCCGTAACCGGTTTGGTCATTGAATAAATACGAAAAAGGCTGTCTAGAGCCATAGGTTTTTGGTCGTCGGTTCTGGCAAGGCCTTCTGCCTCAAATGTCGCTACCTTTCCGTCTTTAACGAGAATCCAGGTCATGCCTGCCACATCTTGATCGGAAACAATCTTGGCCATGGCTGCATCAAGCGTTTCAATGCCGGAGGAGCTAAAGCCGGCTTCTTCAGGATCAAGCTCAGTTGTTGGCCATGTATTGTCCGCTTGTACGCTCGAACTAAAAAGTAATACGCTTGCAAATAGTGCGAGATGACCAGTAATTGTTTTGATGTTGAATATGTTTCAAATGGGTATTATTATACCTATGATGATACATGGTCTATTCCTGGCCAAGTAAAAACTTTAGATGGAGCAGGTTACTATCCTCAAGCAACTTCAAACTTTTTATTTGGAATAACTTTAAAATTTTGAAAATTATTTATTGCTAAAAAAAAATTTTTTATATTCGAAATGTGAAAAGAATATTAAGTTTTGTACTTATAGTTATTTTAAGCCTTCCTTCCATATTTGGCTTAAATCATTTTCTTAATGAAGATCATATTGTTTGCAATGAACAACAAACTCATATTCATGAACTCGAAATTGATTGTTTAACTTGTGATTATTTAAGAAAAAGTTTTGACTATTCTTTTAATGAATTTGAAAATTCAGAAAGTAATTTTTTAAATACAGCTGAATACAAAATTTTTCTTAGAGAAATATTCTCTTCAAATTTTATTAATGGTTTTGATTCTAGAGGCCCCCCAGCCAATTGTTAATTCTTATTATCAATTAAAATTTGAAATTTGATATAATCAGAATTCGCTTTTTTCGCTGCATCTAT
>Ga0208750_1000229_pt1 | contig 16497 bp, 11 predicted proteins | sample Knorr_S15_td_O2m_FD_185602 | JGI IMG/M metagenome (GOLD analysis project Ga0208750, IMG submission 185602) | Marine microbial communities from Southern Atlantic Ocean transect - Knorr_S15_td_O2min_ad_340m_LV (SPAdes) (version 2) | ecosystem: Environmental > Aquatic > Marine > Oceanic | place...
AGACCTGGACTTATTCCAGCGCTTCCAGATCCAAAACTAAAATCACCGCTAATCTCAAGTGTCACACCTTTAGAACTAGTGGTGACTTCTACTGGTGGGTCTCCCTTACTATCCTTCATTTCTGCTTCAATTTTTTCTACCATTTCATCCAAAGATGCCTTTACCTCTGATAACTTTGTAGCTTTTTTTTCAAATTCCCCCTCAAGCTCTGCAGCACCTTCTTTTTTAATTTTACTTCCCAATGATTTACCTGTAGAATTAGCCATCTCCATTATTTTTACTGGATCCATTGTAGATAGAGCAGCAAGAAGAACAAAAAAGGCAAAAAGAAGTGTCATCATATCTGCAAATGTGCCAAACCATCCTGGCAGACCTTCATCTACAAGGCTCATTCCTTTTACTATGCCAGATTTAAAGGCCTTCTTTTCTCCTGATGTTTTAGCCATTAATTATTATTCACCTTCTTTCTTCCATTCTGCAGGTGGTATGAATGAATTGAGTTTTTCCCTAACAATCAGGGGGTGTTTTTTCTGATGTATCAAGCGCGAAGCCTCCACCAGTAAAGACTGAAGTGTTGTATTAGCTGAAATTCTAACATTTATTTTATCCGCCATGGGTAAGAAAAATAGGTTAGCAAAAACAGCACCATAAAATGTCGTAATTAGAGCAGCAGACATCCCCGGCCCTAAAGAATCTGCGCCGCCTTCGCCGCCAAAACCTGATAACATAATAACCAATCCAATTAATGTTCCAACCATTCCCCAAGCAGGAGACATAACGCCCATTGATTTAAAAAGGGATGCCTGTGTTTTTTCCCTTATTTCTCTGTACTCTATTCTGGTTTCCAATATTTCTGTTAACTCATCCAAAGAATATCCGTCTACCACCATTTGCACGCCATCACGAAAAAAGAAGTTTTGAATTGAATCAACGTGTTTTTCTAGCTCAGCGGCACCTTTCCTACCAACATCAGCAGCCGCAACAGCTTCATCAACAAGTTCTCCTAGTTTTATCTCGCCTCCCTTTAATACTGCACCCATTGCAGCACCTAATTTTAAAACATCAGAAAGAGGGAAGGCTACAGATATAGATGCAAGCATCCCTCCAAATACAATTGCAAAACTTGGACCAGAGATAAAACCTCCAGTACTAGCACCAGCTTCAGCTGCAGCTAAAAATATACTACCGGCAATAGCTCCAAGGCCTAATACGATACCTACTAAGGTTGCAATATCCATAGAAATTTACTCCCTAACAAAACTTGTTGTTTTTAATCTATTCTCATGTAACGCTTTTAAAATATTACGAACATCATCATATTCAGGATCCATCCTTAAGGCAAGATTCCAATTAATTGTTGCCCTCTGCACGTCTCCAAGTTTATAGTATATTGACCCTCGCCTAGCATAGGCAAGGGCAAGGTTTGGATTTAAATCTAAAGCTGTTTCAACTTCTTGTAATGATGCTCGATAATCGCCTCCATAAAAATATCGAAGCGATCTAGAAAGATGCCTCATTGCTTCATTCATATTTTTTTCACCAACATTACTTGATAGCTTTAATGAAGCAAGAGAATCCTCAAGAAAATTGGATCGCTGCTCCATTGCAGATAACCTTACCATTAAATTTCTCATTTCATTATTTACCATTACTACAGAATCGCGAAGAGAACTAACCACAAAACTTGCCATTGCTAAAGTAGAATCAAATTGATCAGAGAATTCATCGTCAAAAACTGGCATATCGCCTTCTGATAATGGCGGCATAGGCCCTGATACGTCTCCAAGTACACGCCTGGCTCTTCTTGGAACAGCCATATCAAATCCAATGGTTAATGCTGGATGACCAGGCCAATAACGAAGCTTCCAGCTTGGCAATTTATCTATGTGGGTGAACCCAATGTTTAGGCGATAATCCGAGGTAAGGGGGATGCGGAGTCCCACATTGATTCCTATACCATCAAATTCACCCACAAAATCCAAACCACCCCATTTGTTAAAAAATGGAGTGTTTAAATGAAACCCTGCAAATACTCCCGCAGGAGTACCTGTAGAATCAGTAGCTGGAAGCGAATCTTGTGCGCCAAAACCCCCAGTACCAAAACCTAAAAAAGTCTGTAATTTATATGATCCCAAACTTTTTGCGCTGCTAACAACAGCAAAAAACGATAGCTGTTTAGGCGATAAGCTTAAGCCGCTTTCACTTTCAGAATTTTTAAATACTATATCTTGTAATCCAATAGATACGCTTATGTCATTGTAAGTATAAACTCTTTGCTGTAAATGAAAACCAAATTCAACAGGAGGGGTGTATGTAGATACATCTAGATTGGCTAGATTGGTTGTATCAGCAGTTTGTACAGAAGAAAAACCAACTGAAAAGTTTTTCCCAACTTCCATATCAAAGAAAATTCCTGCAGTACTATTAAAAGGGCTAAGGTTGTGGAACTCTGTTCCAAACCCTGTTCTAAATAAATATGGGGATCTCCCAACTGTGCTAAATGGTATTTTCATCATAACACCTGGTCGTGTATATGCTACACGGGTAGCTGCAAAGACTGTATTAAATAGACTAAATAGAACGGTGGCAGATAATAATAGCGCCCTAATCATTGATATATTTCCGCGCGCTTAATTTCCATGCGTGCAAGCTTTGCATACTCACTATTTGGATAATTATTTACTAATTTATTTAAAACAAATAATGATTTATCTAGCTCTCCTCTTTTTCGATGTAATAACCCTTTTTTAATCAACGCATCATCAGTGTGGTCAGAATTATTATTTTCAATCACCATATCTAGATAGACCATTGCATTATCAATATCACCAAGATGCTGATAAGAATCAGCCATCCAATAGATAACATTATCCGATATATTTTTATCAGCACTTATTAAATGTAAATTTGCAAAATATTTTATTGCTAATTGAAAATTATCCTGTTGATAAGCAAACACTCCTGCCATATAGTCCTTGCTATTAAATTCTTCAATTAACTTTTTAGATTGTTTCTCATTATTTGATTTCATAGCTACGATAGGTTCCGCTTGATTGTTTATCGGTTCTATTAAATGGACTGTTGGTTTACCATCAAGATTTATTCCCACTTCATCTACCATATTTGGTCTTTTATTAATATCAGTGATCATATTCTTTAACAATTGATTTTCTTGTTGTAAATCAAACAATTTTTCCTGGAATGAATTTTCTAATTTTGCAATTCGATTATTGATTCGCTCCAGACTGGCTAACATTTCTGAAGATGCAGCCATATAAATTGATCCACTTTTGGCTTTTTTTACCTGAAAATTAATTTCTTCGCTTGGAGCCTCAACTGTTCTATTATATTCTTCATCTCCTGTAGAAGGTTCAATAACTATCCCCAAATCAAGAAAAAACACTTCTGATATCGTAGCATTTGACTGTGCAGAAATAGTATTAAATAAAAATAGGAGAATTATTAATCTGCGAAAACAAATCACTTTTATTCGTATTCCTCCCAATCTATAACATATGAGTACCCTATAAATGATCCAAATGCATGCGGAACATATAATTCAAAAGCTCCTACAGAACCAGGAAGAAGTGTGGCATCTGTAGTAATTCCTGAATCAAATGTATGATATGTGCCTCTAGCAAAAGTAGTGAGAGTTTTTGTTTCACCACTCCAATTTTTACGGAAAACAAAATCCATCTTTACAAAATCTGCTCGTCGGCCTCCAATATTTTTCACTTCTCCAGTAAAAATTGTATTTCCTTGATTATCTTTTTTTTCTGTTATATTTCCAACTAAAACACAGTTGGCTGCATATTTTCTACCTGCACTTCTATTCAATGGGTCAGCAGATGTATATTTTGGCTCAGACAATCGAGGCATTGGTGGCGGAGAATAACTATCTCGAACTTGTTCGGGTACATACTCTTGGGTGTCTTCTGTTATTACATTATCTATCACCCGGACAACATTATCACGCTTAATAATAAGATAGCCTACTAGAGTTTCCACTTTAAGTTCTGATTCATCTTGATACACAATCTTACCAAAAACTGTGCTGCCATTTTTCATAATAATCTCTTTTGAATAAATTGCTAGAGGGTTTACCCACATTTTACTCAATGATTTTAAGTTTTCTAGCTCGGAACTAAGATGCTTAACCTCTGCAGATAGTTTTTTTATTTCAAAACTAAGTTCATTCATAATATAGGTGGACCCAGCATCTGCAGGTTCATCCTCTGCGGCAGATTCAGGTACCAAAGGGCCATCATTAATTGGGGGCGCAACTGCAGCAACGCTTTGCTTTTTTGTTGGAGCAGCAGCTGGGACTTCTTCTTTCACTACATTAGCTGGCGCAGTTTGCTGCAACGAAACCTGTATACCTTTTATATCATCTTCGCTAACTGTAACAGGGACATTTGCTTTTCCAAGCTCCCCTCCATCTACACGGATAAAATACTCGCCAGATAGAACTTTTTTAAATTTGAATTTCCCATTTCCTTTTGCTTTAGTGCTTTGCACTTCAAGCTCGCTATTATCTAATAATAAAACGGTTACTTTTCCAGCTTTGTCTCCATTGCTGTCAAATACTTGTCCAGAAACATCATAGTCTTTTGCTTGTACAAAGCCAAATATTAAGAGATAAGATACAGCTAGAAGAATGCTATTTTTTGGTCTGTGGATTGTCATGCCAATATTCCTCGGTTTTAATTAATAAAAGCAATTATAATATAGTTATGTCTTAATCATGCTTTTTTCTTCCCAATAATTGATTCCCACCGAAGGTAAATATATTACAGTATACTCACGCTATCAATAGAAGATGTTAATAAAGTGATTAAAAAAATATTTTGTATAATTAACAAAAAAACTGATAAATGAGAGTTGAAACATCAATATAATTAATTATTTCCAAAAATTATCAAAGGTCTTTTTCTTCCTATATGCAGCATCTTTAGAAGCTTCTGCCTCTTGTCGCAATCTCTCAGGCAATGCTTTACTTAATGAGTCTTCATAGGCTTCAATAATTAAATCATAATCTTTGTTATCCTTTTTCTCATAAGATTTAGCTATCCAATAACTTGCGAGACCATCTTCTTGATTAACCATAGATGCTTTTGAAAAAAATTCTATTGCATCCCACAAGGATGATTTGCTTCCTTTTTTGTACAATGACAATCCTTCAAGCATTAATAGCTCATAGCGTGCCGTTTTATTCATAGGATCAATAGCCAATACCTTTTTGTACTCTTTTATTGCTGTCTTTCTATTGCCAGAACTTTCTGCTTTTCTCGCAATATTTATATGAGCTGTAGACAAAATTGATACAAACTCTGGGCGCCTTTCTTTACTTAACGCAAGCAAAGAATCTTGTTTTGATACCACTTTCTCTGGCTCCGTGATTGATAATTTTTTCAAGCTTGGCTTAGATGGTGCGCAGCTATCTAAAATTATAAGAAAAAATAATATACTTAGAAATAAAACAGGCATACTTGAAAAAATAAATTTATCCTTCATAAAGAAATAAGCTTTTGTTGTTATAATATGTTTCATACAAATCTTCCATGGAATCTATGACATAGTATCTTTCTTGAATATTGCTATAATCATATCTAGTCATAATTATTTCTTCTATATCAAATGGTAAAAACTTTGATCTTTTGGATTCTCCTTTAGCGCACTGGATAACATTATTAGTTTCATCATATGATGATATAATTCCCGATCCATAAATTTCATAATCTATATCGTTGTTGTTTCTGCGATAACTGTCAGCGTTTCCATTATTTTTAATTAAGCCAAATTCATATGTCCACCATGCAAAATTTTGTAATCGTTTTAAATTATGAGCTACTAACTCTGGGCCAAGTTTTCTTTTATCAATTATTATCTCGTGACCAAGCCTCCCTACATCTGCTAAAAATTCAGCAAATTCTTTATTCATTAAAAAAGGTACATGTGCTTGTATGTCATGAAAAATATCTGGTTCTGGTGTATATCCTTCCTCATTTTTAATTTCCCGTTCATGATATTTTTTATCAAATCGAGGAGATTTTCTTATAATATCTGTAACGGGAAATTTCTTATTAGCATTTACTTCAAAAAATAATTCTTCATCTAAAAAGCCAGCGACTGGCAATAAAGACCACCCAGTTGAATTCTCAATTATTGGAGAAATAGCATTAAAATCAGGAAAACGGTCCCGAGGAATTGGCAATGATTTTATGCCTAGTAAATATTCTTTTGATGAATATTGGTCTAAAACTAATTCTAATTTAATATATAAATCTGACCAAATCTGGTTCTCAAGATTGGTAATTGAAGAATAATCCTGATTAATAAGGTATTGATCATTCTTTCCAAAAATATATATACCTTCAATAGCATGCGGTCTGAGATTACTAAACAAGTAATCGTATTTTTCATTATCTATAACCAAAAGCTTATTTACCTTTCAACAATCATTAATTTTACCTTAACCAAATATAAGTAATTGCGCTATTTCTTCGACCAAAATCTTTATCATCCGGCAACCCGCAATCAGATCTCATTTCCATAGATTCTTTATCAAACATGTCATAATTCTCACCAAATATTACGGCATTAAATCGCCCCTTTTGTTCTATACACCATTCTCTAACTGCGGTCTTTAATGCTCCTGTTCCATGTCCATGAATTATTTTAATTGCTCTCGTGTCTCCTTGAAAAATAAGACTACTTATTTCAGACTCTAATACAGCCATTGCATTATCAAGGGCAAAGTTTTTATGTCCAATATCTATTGTGGTTAACAAAATATAATTTTTTATAGTTATGAAATTGTAATTACAAAGTCACAATAATTTCAATATAATAAAAAGAACTTTATTATATATCTAAGTTATAATTTTATTATCATTAATATAAACAGGGACAATAATTATGCGAAAAATTATATTAGGGGAAACTGAGCAAGAAGTATCAACGATCAGCCTTGGAACATGGTCTTATGGTGGCGCAAATAAACAGGGGAAAATACCTGTGGGATGGGAAGGCCAAGAAGACAGTGATTCGATAAATGCGCTTAAACATTGTTACAAATCTGGAATTAACCATTGGGATACAGCAGATGTATATGGGAATGGTAGATCAGAAAAAATTATTGGATCACTTTGGAATGAAATTCCTAGAAATGAGATTTTTTTGGCAACAAAAGTAGGGTGGGATATGGGTAGTTATGAATATTTCTATCATCCTATTCATATGAGAGAACAAATGGAAAAATCTTTGATAAATTTACATACAGACTGTGTAGATCTTTTATATTTACATCACTGTAACTTTGGTAAGCACGGTGAATACTTCGATGATGCGGTTGAGGCCATAAGACGTTTCCAAGAAGAGGGGAAAACTAAGTTTCTTGGATTATCTGATTGGGATTTATATAAAATAATGAAATATATAGATGATGTTGATCCTGATGTTGTACAGCCATATCGTAATATAATGGATGATACCTATTTATCATCTGGATTAAAAAGTTGGATAGATGAAAAAAATGCTGGGGTATGTTTTTTTTCACCAATTAAACATGGCCTGTTAACAGGTAAATATACTGAACCGGTAAAATTTGGGGATGGTGATTTTCGATCTCAAGTAAGTGGGTTTAATGATGATATAGTAATTAAAAAAATGCAGAGAAATAAAATTCTTTTAGAAGAAAAATTTTCTGATCATCCCAATCCTGTTATGCGAGGAATTATTGATTCACTTTTCTTTGATTCTCCATCAGGATGTGTCCTACTTGGTCAACGAAATATTGAGCAAGTAAATATAGCAACTACATTGGGTGGGGTTTTATTAAAAGAAGATGTAGATTGGGTAAAATCACTATATAATAATACTTAATAGAAATAATCCTAAATATTATGAATATTGTTAAATATCTAAATTATAAAATATCATTTTATAAAATTTTACTACTGTTTTGGGGTTTATTCTGGCTATTAAATGGTATGGATAAATTTTTTAACGGAACATTTGTCCCTAATCCTAATCCTTATGCAACAAAATCTATCATTTACAATATGGATGGGGAACAAGTATACAAGATTCAACCTGTAGAACCATATGGTTGGTTTGGTGTTAATAGAGACGCTAAAATGGTTGGATATTTTAAAAGAATAAATTTACCAAAATGGTTAGCAATATTCTGTTTATACACAATAGCGACAATTGAATCAATGTTAGGTTTTTCTTTACTGTTGGTACTGTTTTTAGGGAAAATTCATTCTGATTGGAATAGATTAAATATGAAAATGGTTATAGGGATATTTTTTGCTTTTAGTATTTTTGATATATTGTTTGGTGATCGTATGGAACTCTGGGAGCATGGCACGTTTCTTATACTTGCTACAATCCATTATATTTATTTCCTTTTTGCTATGCCTGGAGAGGCATTTGATGTGCTCAAAGAAGGTTTATATAATAAAACTAAAGAACAATTATCTAAATAACTTAACCGCGTAAAGCATCAAAAAATAGGCCTGGCAAATGAAGTGGGCCTGGCTTCGCTTGAAAATAAGTAAACCTCCGAGAAACATTATGAGCTTGCTTGTTCGTAACAAACCATGGAGGTTTTGGAAACATATGAAACTCACCTTTTAACAGATTTCTTGGAAATGGGGAAAATGGAGCATACACGACAGTCTTTTCAGGCTTATCAAATAAACGGGTATTGTGAACTACGCCATTTCCACTTTGTATATCATTAATGGTGTGCCCTGGATATGCCCCCCATGTACATTCAGCAGTTAGAAAAGCCATTGCACACCAGGTGTTTACTCCGATTGAACCATATTTAAGCTCTGCGATAATATTTTCCAGATCTGGGCCTAATTCTCTGATTGTTTTTGGATGAATAATAATATTTGCTCCTAGCGTACCCCACAATTTTTCATTACAGAATTTTATTGTGTTAAGCAGATAATCCTTTGGTTTCTCTCCTGGCAAATAAGTTTGTGCAAGAGCCCCCACAAATACTTCATTTTGAAACAAATATTCATTATTACTTTTATGATCTATATCAGCAACCAATAATCTGGAAAGCTCTCCATTTCCATCAATATGCTCGCAATTATCATAGTTTTGTTTAATGCCTTCATGTCTATCTTTTGCACCCGGATAATATGGTTCTCTTAATTTAGTAGTTGAAATTGTAGATTTTACTTCTGCAAGCAAATCTTTTGATGAACTCCAATTTTCAGGCAATACTAACACTTGACCTGCAATACAATTAAAACTTGCATTATGAAGCTTTTGAGTAGCAATATTTTCCGCTTGGTATTTAATATCTGCTTTCGACCAGGGGCCCGGAACTACAATAATTGGTGTTACGCATCCGAGTTCTGCTGTGATTGATTTGTTTATTTTCGCTTCTCCACGTTTTTTTCTCTCAACACCTTCTTCCCCAGATCCGAATACAATCGAATCATATGTCTTAGCTCCACCTGTAATATGTATGTGATCTATTCGTTGATGATTACACAAATATTTACCAACATCTGCTCCGCCAGATACAATTTGAACATAACCTGCAGAAATAAAATCTTCAAAAATCTTTGCGAAAATATCTTTTAAGTAATTATTTACAGGGTGAACTTTTAATAAAGAAACAGACTTGTGTGCAAATAGTCTATCTAACACATCTAATGGGGGTATAGATGATACATTCCCTGCGCCAAGGACTAATGAAATATGGCCATTTTGAGAATCCGTTTTATAAACTTGTGCAATATGTTCATTGAAGTTGTTTTCATTTACATCCTTTTGCATCCATACTTCGGCTCTAATTCCACTTAATAATAAATGATGATAAATATTATAAGGGAAAATATTGGCAACTAATTGTCCATCTGATCGTGATCTAATTTTTCCAATGGGAGGATTTTCCCCTTTATCTAAAGCTTTTAAAGTCTCTACCATGCTTTCAATGCCATAGATAAGAGCCCAGGGTCCTGATGTCCATTCTTCTCCAGATAATGGTGAATCTTTAGGTATAGATTTTGCTTGAACAGCTGCATCTGCCCAGTCTTTTGCTACTTCAATTGTATTACTAGTTAGAGATTGAAATAATGGTATTTTTTTAGCTAATGAAAGATTTGCCCAATTATCTTTATTGGCATATAATATATCAATTGCCTTATCTAAACCTGAGTTATTCAAACTTATTTGTCCTCCTTATTTAATTTTATTTTAAATACAGCATTTTCCTAGTTTTAAAATATTTTTCTGAAGTTAAACGATAAAAATATACACCACTAGGAATAGAATTGTGATTATAATCATTTGCATCCCAACGGACCGTATGTTGTCCAGGTTGAGTTATCCTTTCATAAACTGTATTAATTAATCTTCCTTGCAAATCAAACACTTCTATTTTTATCATTTGATTTTTAGGTACGGAAAAATTAATTGTTGTTGTTGGATTAAATGGGTTAGGATAATTCTGTGATAGATGGAAATTAATTGGGATATTTTTTTCATCATCATTCGATAAAATAACTAAACTAGTATCAACTAATAGATGTATATCATCAATGTACCATCCGCTCGCAACTTCTGAAGCATCCGTTGAAATATGGAATCTTAGATACACGCCAGAATCAATAAATTCTGTAACATCTATTTTTACAGTATCGACAAAATTAATTCCTGATATAGAATACATAGATTCCCAAATGCTTCCATTGTCAGAAATTTGTATAGTTCCAATATCGTTTTCCCTTAAGAAACTACCTGTCCAGAATTGCAAATACGCAGAATTATAATCCGATAAATCAAATGGTTCCAATAGGGTAAGATAATCCGATTTGTTATTTTCATAATTCATATTTGGGGAATCATTCATTCCATACTTGACACCAGCGTTTACATAAAATAAGCCCCAATTCTGCCCAGTGTCCCACTGTCCAACAATTTCATCATCCCAGCTCGTAAGAATTGTTTTATTAATAATTTGAAACATTAAAGTGTCCGAATACCCAATATTTGCATTTGAAGAACTATCTTTGGCAGCAGCAAAATAATATACCTTGTCATTTCCAGAAAGATTTTCCCATTCAATATTTCCTTGCCAAAAATAACCATCTAGACTCATCGGTGTAACAAGTACTTCCTCTGGGTTAATCGAGTAATACCAATATAAAAAAACACTGTCAATTCCAATATTATCACTTGCTGATACAGAAACACTCGCATCACCTGAACGATCAATAAGATTGGGTAATCTTACTAGATCATTAACATCAGGAGCTATCATATCTCTACCTATACTAAACTGAAAAACCTCATCCGCATTGATTGGATTTGTCCAATTATAATAGCTGTTGTTTACAGAAAAATAATACTCAACTATAGCAGATTCATTTGGGGCAGGAACACTATAATAGAAACCATCTAATGTATCATTCATTTCCACCGTATTGTATTCACCGCCATTGAATCTATAATATAAAAAAGGCCCGTTGTAGTCAACTCCATTATTAAAAATACGTGCATGGAAGTAAATACTTGAAGTGGAATCTTCACTATCAGCTAATGGTGTATGATTAATAAAATTTAAATAATTAAGAGTTCTTTCCAAAAATACGGTTTGGGATTCATTCACATCGTTTGGAGCCGTAGAGCTGGAATTACTTCCAAATGTTTCAAGGCCTGTCCCTGTATACACCAATCTATAATCACCCTTATAGCTCAAACCCATATTTAATTCATTACTATATGTGAATATCAAATCAGCAGCAGCATGAGGGGTAAAATAATCTGGGTACTGATTTGCAGATGGATATCCAGGCTGATATATATCAAAACTCATTCCATCAGATATAGAATTTCCTGGCACGCCATGCGCTGATGAAGCTCCCGCATCATCTCCCCCCCAATCAGCATGTAAATAATTATAGAAAAATGCGGTTTGAGATGAATCTCCAGGGTTTTCATTTAAGTCCCATCCTAAATCCTGACCTGAAAGATATAAATTCCCTCCATTATCGAGATATTCAGTTAGCACCAATCGATCATCAAAATCTAAGGAGGGGAATACCCATTCAGTAAACCAAATCAAAATAGGACTATTTTGTACCATTTCATAAGATAGAGGGCCATTCATCCTATCCCACAAGGAATAAGGGATATTCATGCTGTCCAATATAGTAGTATAAAACTTATCAGTTGAGCCGCCATTATCATCGTCAACAATTAGTATCGGTGTTTTTCCAATATTAATGGAGAGCTCAAAAGAGTTTAGGTTTTGACCTCCTTGTTGAATTGCAATGTTAAAAACACATATTCCTACATTCACAGAATCATTGATAGAAAATGAAAAAGCTTGATCCAAAATAATAGTATCTTCTGGGGGAACATTAAGATTTAGTATTGTTCCCTCAATAATGTTAATCCTAGAATCGGCGCTTGTTAAATACACATTTACATTTTCAGAACCCATTATAGAATAATTATTTAAGGAAATATCCATATCAATAGTTTCACCTGGGTCAAATGAAGAATCTCCATTTCCATGCAACAAATCACTTGCTGAAAAATTTGCTAATGCCATTCTTACAGGAATCGTATTAAACTGATTATTAGTATATGTTACAGCATTATTTGCATTTACGCGCCCACTTCCTAAAAGCAAATAATATTCAGAGTTAATATCATAAATATTATCAGCAGTTGCTGATAGTCTAACCGCTAATTCGTTAGCAGTTAAATCAGGAAACTGTGACTTTATCAAGCCTGCCACCCCGGCTGCAACTGGAGAAGCCATGGAAGTGCCCGAAGCAGAAGCATAATCATTATTAGGATAAGCAGATAAAATTCCTGATCCGGGGGATGATATATCGACAGATAAATGATACGTTGAAAAACCTGATTTATAATCTCCTGATGCGGTGGAAGCAACGCTAAATACACTATTATAGCCAGCTGGATAAAATAATTCATTTTCATCACTATTTCCTGCGCTAGTAATAGATAGCGTTCCTAGCTCATATGCATAATGAAATGCATCAAGGAAATAGTTACTAAACCCTCCTCCTCCATAGCTATTATTAGTTAAAGCAGCACCCATATCTGCAGCATAAATAATAGCAGCAGCTGCATCTCCTGATAGTGAACCACTATTATCATTTGAAAATTTTAATGGTAAAATCTTACACTTCCAGCCCGGAGCCGCAACCCCTATCCCATTATTCGTAACAGCAGAAGCACATCCTGAAACGTGAGTGCCATGATCTTGATTATCTATTACTGGATTAGGATCATTATTGTTTTCTGCAAAATCCCATCCATGAATATCATCAACATACCCATTAAAATCATCATCAACACCATCTGTACCATGATATTCAACCCAATTCGTAAAAATATTATCTGCAAGATCCTCATGGTCTAAATCAACTGCATCATCTACAATCGCTATTATCACGCTAGTGTCTCCTGTTGTTGTATTCCAAGCTTGGCTTGCATCAATTACAGGGAGATGCCATTGGTTAGAATAGTAAGGATCATTGGGAACCGTAGTTTCGTATTGGATATATCTTGGCTCAGAATAGATGACATTATCTAAGTTGTTAAATTGCCCTGCTACTTTATCTGGGGAAATATTAACAGAATATCGGATTCTATATATACGATTAATATCAGGAAGGCGAGGATCAAGATTTTTTTTATAGGGAACTACAGGGCTAATATCATCTATAGCCATTTTTGACAATATGTCATCAATTTCTATTATTCCAGTAAATGAAGAATTTGGGGTAATAATTTTTGTATCTGGAGACAGCTTAATTATGAATTCGTTTGGAACAAATTCAAAATTTTGGAAATTTTTTGCATCAACTGATACACATAAAACTAAAAGAATAAATATAATCTCTAACTTTTTTGACATTTCCAATCCTTCCTATTGTCATGCCATTGTATTATTATTTTAGTTCAGCTTGCGCTGCGGCAAGCCTAGCAATTGGAACACGATAAGGTGAACAACTTACATAGTCTAAACCCGTGCGATTACAAAAGCTAATGCTTTCCGGGTCGCCTCCATGTTCTCCACATATACCAATTTTTAAATCATTTCGAACTTCTCTTCCTCTTTCAACTCCAATTTTAACTAGCTCTCCAACTCCCGTTTGATCTAGACTTTGAAATGGGTCATGTTCTAAAATCCCTCTTTCAAGATATTCAGGTAAGAATCCACCTATATCATCACGACTGAAACCATAAGTTGTTTGAGTTAAGTCGTTTGTACCAAAACTAAAAAACTCTGCTTTTTCTGCAATTTCATTTGCTGTCAGAGCAGCTCTTGGGAGTTCAATCATGGTTCCAACCAAATAGGAAAAATTTTCGCCAGATTCTGACTTAACTTCTTCTGCTATTTTTCGAACAAGCGCTTCTTGATGATCATACTCTTTATAAGTCCCAACTAGTGGAATCATTACTTCTGGAGCAACTTCCACGTTTTCTTTCATTAATTCAGCTGTTGCTTCAAATATCGCACGCGCTTGCATTTCCGTTATCTCTGGATATGCAATTCCTAAACGACACCCCCGATGTCCTAACATTGGATTTAATTCTTCAAGCCCTTTAATTCTATTTTCCAACACCTCAGAAGAAATATTTAATTCCTTCGCTAATTCAGTTTTCTGCTGATCGTTTAGAGTCATAAACTCATGAAGCGGGGGATCTAGCAATCTGATAGTTACAGGATAAGGAGACATTGCTGCTAAAATTCCTTTAAAATCTTCTCTCTGGAATGGTAATAATTTCATAATTGCTTCACGCCGCCTTGAAACTTCTGTTGCTATAATCATTTCTCTAACAGCAAGAATCCTCTCTGGATCAAAAAACATATGTTCCGTTCTGCAAAGACCAATACCTTTTGCTCCAAATTCGCGTGCTTGTTTTGCATCATCGGGACTTTCTGCATTTGCTCTAATACCGAGCCTTTTTACGCTATTAGTCATTTCCATTAATATTCCATAATACTTATTGGAACTCAAATCGGGTTCAATAAGATTTAATTGCCCTTTATATATTTTCCCAGTTGACCCGTTTAAGGTTAACCAATCACCTTCTTTTATAATTTCATCATTTATAAGCATCTGGTTATCAGCATAATTTATTTGTAGAGCTGAGCAGCCAACGATACAGCATTTACCCCATCCTCTGGCTACCAGAGCAGCGTGGGATGTCATTCCACCTTTAGCTGTTAGAACTGCTTTTGCTGCATGCATTCCATGTACATCTTCTGGGGATGTTTCATTTCGTACTAAAATAACGCTCAACCCTTTTTTAGCCCATTCTTCAGCAACGTCTGCTGAAAACACTACTTGACCAACGCCTCCCCCAGGTCCTGCAGGCAATCCTTTAGCTAATAATTCTCCTCCTTGCTCTGATAAAGGATCTACCATTGAATGCATAATTTCGTCAAGTTGGTCCGGCGAAACTCGTAATATTGCTTCCTCATTTGAAATTAGATTTTCTGACTTCATATCACAAGCCATTCGGATAGCTGCTGCACCATTTCTTTTACCAACTCTAGTTTGCAGCATCCATAGTTTCCCATTTTGAATCGTAAACTCAATATCTTGCATATCACGATAATGTTTTTCAAGTTTTAATCTTATAGAATCTAATTGGGTATAAACCTCTGGCATTGATTCGTCCAGACCAGAAAATTTATTTGTTTCAGTAGTTTTAGTACTACTATTTAAAGGATAGGGGGTTCTTATTCCAGCAACGACATCTTCTCCTTGTGCATTGATAAGCCATTCTCCGTAAAATACATTCTCACCGGTCGCAGGGTTTCTTGTAAATGCAACTCCTGTTGCAGAATTATCTCCCATATTTCCAAACACCATTGTCTGTACGTTAACCGCTGTCCCCCATTCATTTGGTATGTTTTCTATTTTTCGATAACTAATAGCTCTCTTACCAGACCAAGATTTAAAAACAGCTGATATTCCACCCCAAAGCTGAGAATTTGGATCGTCAGGGAAATCGCTCCCAAGAGTTTCTTTTACCTTAATTTTAAATTTAGTGCATAGGTCTTTTAAATCATCAGCTGTTAATTCAGTATCATCTGTTACCCCTCGTTCTGTTTTCATATTATCCATAATTTCTTCTAATAGTTCTCGTATCCCCTGTCCAGAATTTGGCTCTAAACCCTCAGACTTTTCCATTACAACATCAGAATACATTGTGATCAATCGACGGTAGGCATCATAAACAAATCTTGGGTTCTTAGTTTTTTTTATTAGTCCAGGAATAGTTTTTTCAGTTAGCCCTACATTTAAAACTGTTTCCATCATGCCAGGCATTGATTGTCTTGCTCCTGATCTTATAGATACTAAAAGCGGATTTTCCGTGTCACCAAATTTTTGATCCATAATCGATTCAATTTTTCTAATTGCATCTTCCACTTCCTGCTCTAGTTGGTTTGGATAAAGACCATCGGCT
>Ga0208750_1000234_pt1 | contig 16301 bp, 13 predicted proteins | sample Knorr_S15_td_O2m_FD_185602 | JGI IMG/M metagenome (GOLD analysis project Ga0208750, IMG submission 185602) | Marine microbial communities from Southern Atlantic Ocean transect - Knorr_S15_td_O2min_ad_340m_LV (SPAdes) (version 2) | ecosystem: Environmental > Aquatic > Marine > Oceanic | place...
GGATTATCTAGAGAACTAGCAAATATGAATGATTAATCTATAATAAAACAAAAAAATTATAAAAAAAAGTGGTAAAATAAAGTGTCAAGGTAGCACTCTGAGCCAACTGAGTTAATGACCCATTAATATTATCAATTTAGGTTAGTAAGAGTTAAGTTTCTCCATTTTACCTTAATGCCTCCGCCATCATGAATCTGTAAAGCTATTCTACCTTCACCCTTGCCAATCATCTCATCATCTATGCTTATCATTTCATATCCATTTAGCCAAGTAGTTACATTATCATTATAAACTTTTATAGTTAATTTATTCCAATCTCCCATCTTCAAGTACTTATCTTTTTCATTATCAGGTTTAATTAACCAGCCTCTTCCATAAGATTCATAAATTCCTGCTGTATGATTATTTGGCGGTGCTACTTCAACCTGCCAACCACTTATTTTTGTTCCATCAATTGTGGAACGAAAAAACACTCCGCTATTACCATTAGCTTCTTGCTTAAATTCAAGATTTAAAAGAAAATTTTTATAATAATCTTCTGTACCTAAGTAACCATATTGCTCATCTGCCCCGCTCTCACATATTAATTCTCCATCAGAAACATACCATTTTTCAGTACCATATACTATCCAACCATCTAAATCTAATCCATTAAATAACTCTTTTGATATTTCATTTTGACTAAAAGACGAATTAAAAAAAATAGCCAGAGTAAATAATAATAAAATTGATTTTAATCTCATGTTGAAGAATTTTATTTAGTCTAAAATAAATAATATCTTTCTATACAATAAATTTTTTTCAAATAAGTTTAATAATAAAGCTAAACGCTAATGATTCAAATTTTTATTACCGGAGGAACATTTGATAAAAGCTACAACTATCTAAATGGAGAGCTATTCTTTAAAAAAACTCATTTACCTGAAATGTTAGAAACAAGTAGATGCAAACTAGATGTTGAAGTTGAAACATTGATGATGATTGATAGCCTTGATATAAAATCCTCTGATATTAAAAAAATTGTTTCAAAGTGCAAAAACTCTAAACACAAAAGAATAGTAATTACTCATGGGACTGATACTATGGTAAATACTGCTGAGGCTATTGCTAAAGCAAAACTTGATAAAATAATTATACTTACTGGAGCTATGGTTCCTTATGAGTTTGGAAGTTCATCAGATGGGTTTTTCAATCTTGGATGTGCTCTTTCTTTTGTACAAACCTTTGAAAAAGGTGTTTATATAACGATGCATGGAAAATATTTCAATTGGAATGAAGTTGAAAAAAATAATAAAAAAGGTATTTTTGAAAAAAAATAAACTTAACAAGAATTTAATTTATTTAATAAGTTAAATTCGATTCAATTAATATTAATTTAAATTTAAAAATTATGAAAAAACTTATTTTTTTACTTTCAGTTTTAGTTAGTTTTTCTTGTTCTAACAATGCTGAAAATACACAAGCAGTTGATTCGGATCAATTAGTTGCAGAAATTATTTCAATATCTAATGATTATCAACAGGCTTATATTACTCGAGATTGGGAAACAGCTAGTAAATGGGTCTCTGCAGATTTAGGAACAACAATTTATAATTCAAATGGCTCTGCTTTAACAGTTCAAAATGAAGAAGAAGTGCTTAACTCCGCAAGAGGTTGGGATTTTGACACATTTGAAATATCAAATCAACAGGTGTTTATGTCTTCTGACATGGCAACAGCTGTAATCTCATTTGATGCTGATGGCAGTATTAATTTTGAAGATAGTGAGCAAAATGTCCCTTATGCAACTAGAGCTTCTCAAACTTGGGTAAATGAAAATGGAGAATGGAAAGTAATGCATTCACATTGGTCTCCAAGAACAAACTCACAAGGAATTCCACAACAAAATTAAATTTTTGTTTTTGTAGATTGAAAAAACCCCCGTTTATCGGGGTTTTTTATTTTGAAAGAGCTTCTAATCTCTTAAGTAATGGCGGATGAGAATAATGAACAAAAACAAATAGTGGATGAGGATACAAATTAGAGAGACTGTCTACTGATAATTTCTTTAGAGCCAATTCCAGTGATGAACCATCATATGTAGCCTTTGCATATTCATCTGCCTCAAACTCATTTTTTCTGCTATATACATTTGATAGAATCCCTGTAATAAGTCCAATGGGACTATAGAGAAAACTAAAACCAATTAGCCCTAAATGAAATGACATCTGACTAGATCCTAAAGCTTCTGCTATAATTGGTTGATTCATACACATTTCAAAAAGAAAGCACATAATTCCTAGTTCAAGAATACTAAAAATCATAGATAAAAAGATATGTTTCTTTTTATAATGTCCCACCTCATGAGCTAACACAGCTACTAATTCTTCTTCTCCATGTTTTTCAATTAGTGTATCATATAAAGCAATTGTCTTTTTAGGGCCTAATCCACTAAAAAATGCATTAGCCTTTGTGGATCTCTTTGATCCATCTATAACATAAATATTCTTTAATGAATAACCGACTTTTCTAGAATATTCTTCAATTTTCTCTCTAAGAGAGCCTTCATTTAAAGGAGTAAGTTTATTAAATATTGGAACAATTAGTTCTGCATAAAACATATTCATAAATATCATAAAAGCAGAAAGTCCAACCCACAACCATAACCAAAATCCTTCTTCAAAAATACTTAACAGATATATAGCGGCACCTAAAAGAGCACCACCAATTAACATACTTAAAAAGATTCCTTTTATTTTATCTAAAACAAAGGTTTTTAATGTTGTTTTATTAAAACCAAATTTCTCTTCAATGTAAAATGTGGAATAATAACTAAAAGGCATACTAATTATAGCATTAAAAATAAACAGTACTAAAAAGAAAATAGCTGTTTGAATAAAAGGGGAAGAATAATCAGCAGCAATATAATCACTTAAAATACCAAAACCTTCAAACCATAAAAACGCCAAAGTAATTACTATGCTAACTGTAGTAGAGACAAATGAAATTTTCCCTGTTTCAATTTTATAGTCTCTAGCTTTAGCATAATTTTTTTTGTCATAATATTCTTTGAGATTTTCTGGAATTTCATCTTTCCAATTCTTATCATTTATATAATCTAAAATTGTTGAAAAGAAATATTCAAACAAAACTAGTGCAATAAATATCCACAAAAATATTTCTGGACTCATTCTGAAAATTTAAGAGAACAAAAATAAACAAATTGTTCTGTAATTTATTAAATTAGTTAAAGAATGCAACCTATAATTGACCAATTAATTCATTGGCCAGTAGCAGAAACACTAAATAAGTAAAAATTATGTACAAATATTTAATATTAACCGTTCTAATTTTATATTCCTGCAACATGAAAAAAATTGAAATTCCTGAGCCTAGGGCAGAAAAAATTGATAAGATAATGACCATACATGATCATCAAAGAATTGATGAATTTTACTGGTTAAATGAAAGAGATAATCCAAAGGTAATTGAATATCTAAATGCTGAAAATACTTATAGAGATCAGTATATGCAAGATTATAAAAATCTTGAAGAGAAGATCTTTACTGAAATCAAATCTAGAATTAAAGAGGATGATTCTAGCGTCCCTTATCTTGATAATGGATATTATTATTATACTCGATATGAAAAGAGCAAACAATATCCGATTTATTGTAGAAAAAAAGAAAAACTTTCATCACCTGAAGAAATACTCATTAATGTAAATGAAATGTCAAAAGGTCATGAATATTTTAGAATTGGGGGAATTGATATTAGTCCAAACAATAAAATTATGGCTTATTCTGTAGATACTATTAGTAGAAGACTATATACAGTTCATTTTAAAAACCTCGAAAGTGGGGAAAAGAACTCCTACACAATAGCCAATACAACAGGTGGAGTTAGTTGGACTAATGATAACAAAACCCTATTTTATAATTTAAAAAATCCAAACACCTTAAGAACTGAAAAAGTAATGAGGCATGTTCTTAATTCAAATACAACAGACGAACAAGTATTTTATGAAGAAGATGAAGAGTTTAATCTATATTCTTATAAAACAAAATCTGGAAAATACATTGTTATAAGTTCAGGCAAAACTATTTCTGATGAAAAAAGAATTCTCGACGCAAATAATCCTAATGGAGATTTTAAAGTATTTCAAAAGCGTGAAGATGGCTTAGAATATTCAATTAGTCATCTAGATGACAAGTGGTATATTAGGACTAATTATAATAATGCTACAAATTTTAAACTTATGATTTGTAGTGAAAATAATACTTCAATAAAAAATTGGAAAGAATATATTCCTCATAGAGAAGATGTGTTATTTGAAGGTTTTGAGGTTTTTAATGATTACCTAATAATTACAGAAAGAGAGAATGGAAATAGAAAATACCATGTCAAATCAATAACCAATTCAGAATTAAATCATTATGTTGAATTTGAAGAAGAGGCATATTCAACGGGTTCTAGTGTAAATGCAGAAATAAATTCTATAAAATTTAGATTCAGCTATTCATCTTTAACTACTCCATCCTCAATAATTGAATATGATTTAAAAGAAAAAACAAAAAATGTTTTAAAACAAAATGAAGTGTTAGGTGATGATTTTGATAAAAATAATTATAAATCAGAATTGATTTGGGCTAATGCAAGAGATGGTAAAAAAGTTCCTGTTTCTTTAGTATACAGAAAAGATTTATATAAAGAAGGTGAAAATCCTGTTTTACTCTATGGATACGGATCATATGGCTCAACAAATAGCGCAAGATTTAGTTCTGTCAGACTAAGTCTATTGGACAGAGGGTTTGTTTATGCAATTGCCCATATCAGAGGAAGTCAATATTTAGGAAGATCATGGTATGATGATGGAAAGATGTTTAACAAAAAGAATACTTTTTGGGATTTTATTGATAGTGCTAAATATTTAGCCAAAACTAATTATGTGGATGAAAATAAGATTTTTGCAATGGGTGGAAGTGCTGGTGGGCTTTTAATGGGTGCAGTAGCAAATATGGAGCCAAAGCTATTTAGAGGAATAATAGCTGGTGTACCATTTGTTGATGTAATAACAACAATGCTAGATGAAGATATTCCGTTAACAACATTTGAATTTGATGAATGGGGAGACCCAAAGAATAAAGATTCATATTTTTATATGCTTTCATATTCACCATATGATCAAGTCGAAGAAAAGGATTATCCAGCAATTTTTATTACAACAGGATATCATGATTCTCAAGTACAATATTTTGAGCCTGCAAAATGGATTGCAAAGCTAAGAGACAGAAGAACAAATGCAGAACCATTACTTATGTATTGCAATATGGACGCAGGCCACGGGGGTGCTTCTGGGAGATTCGAAGCATATAAAGAAACTGCAATGGAATATGCTTTTTTAATAAGCTTATTAGATTAAATATTATGAATAAAAACATATTGCTTATTATCAACATATTGCTTTTTGTCATTGTCATATTAGCAGGATATAATATGATTGTATTTGGTTCTCAATCCTCAAAGGCAGATGATCAGTGGATCTATTTATTTGATGGAACTACTACTGAAGGATGGAGAGCATATAATGGAGAATCATTGCCTAGCAAGTGGACAATAAAAGATAGTGTATTAACATTTGACACTAATTTGCAATTAGAAAAAGATATGAAAGGTGGTGGTGACATTATCTACTATCTTGAAGAATTTGAAAACTTTGAACTATATCTAGAATGGAAACTTCCAGAAGGAGGCAATAGTGGTGTATTTTATCATTTAAAAGAAGGTTTTAATACTCCTTATGAAGTAGGTCCTGAATATCAGCTATTAGATGATGATGGTTGGGAGAAAATAAATAATGCAACCCTTGAGCAATGGCAAAAAGCTGGTGCAGACTATGCAATGTATTCTCCTAATAATAACAAAACTATTAATTCGGCTGGTAAATGGAATACATCAAAGATTATATTCACCCCTGAAAAAGTAGAACATTGGATAAATGGTGAAAAGATTCTTTCATTTGTTCCATGGTCTGAAGATTGGTATAATAGAAAAAGTAAAAGTAAATGGAAAGATGCAGAGAAATATGGTGCATTTAAAAAAGGATATATTGGACTGCAAGATCACGATAGCCCACTATGGTTTAGAAATATAAAAATTAGAAAATTATAGTTATGAAAAACTACAAAAGAAGAGATTTTATAAAGAATTCTCTTGCATTAGCATCATTAACTATCTTACCTTTAGATATGCTGTCTAATACAAAAAAAACTATGATTAGAACTGCACATATAGGAGTTGGCGGAATGGGTAAAGCTGACTTAGAATATATATCTTCACATAAAAATGTTGAAGTAGTAGCTTTATGTGATGTCGATAGTGATATTTTAATGACAGCAAGCAAGTCTTATCCAAAAGCAAAAACCTATAAAGATTATAGAATTCTATTAAATGAAATGAATTCTAAAATTGATGCAGTAATTGTGTCCACTCCAGATCACACTCATGCTCCAGCCTCGTTAATGGCTATGAAGATGAACAAAGCAGTTTATTGCCAAAAACCATTAACTCATCATGTAAGTGAAGCTAGAGAAATGAGAAAAATTGCTGAAGAAAAAAATCTTGTTACCCAAATGGGAATTCAAGTTCATTCATTCTATGATTACAAGCTTGCTACTTTATTAATTCAGTCAGGAATCATTGGAAAAGTAAGTGTCGTTAGAGCATGGTCTCCTAAAAACTGGGGATATGACGGGCCAAAACCATTGGGAAGTGATCCTGTACCAAAAAACCTAGAATGGAATTTATGGCTTGGGACTGCTACCAAAAGACCTTATAAAAAGGATATTTATCATCCATTTATGTGGAGAAAAATGATTGATTTTGGTTGTGGTACTCTAGGAGATATGGGAGTACATATTTTTGATACTCCCTATAATGCACTTGAGCTGGATGTGCCTATGACAATAAAAAATAAATGCAGGAAACCAAATGGAATTGGTTTTCCTGAAAAAAATTATGTTACTTATAAATTTCCTGGAACAAAATATACTACTGATACATTAAAATGGGTATGGGAGGATGGAAAAGGTGCGCCAAAAATTCATAAGGATTTAAAATTACCTAACAATGATAAACTACCAAATCAAGGAGTAATGTTTATTGGTGAAAAAGGAAGATTATTACTGCCTCATTTTATGGAATTTCCAAAACTAATAGTTAATGGAAAATATAAAAAAATTGACGTTTCTTCATTTGAAAAAAGTGGAGAAATTACAAGTAATCCTATTAGAGATTATGGTAAAGAGTCATATACACACTATCATGAGTTTATAGATTCATGTCTAGGAAAAGGAAAATGTTCAGCGCCATTTTCATATTCTGCAAGATTAACTGAAACTATATTACTTGGAGTAATTGCCGGAAGATTTCCAAATAAAACCCTTCATTGGGATAATACAACAGCAAAATTTCTTGAACAAAAAGCCAATAATTTTATAAATTCTCCATATAGAGAATTTTAAAAATTACTATTTATTTTATTATCTAATATCCTCTAATGTGAAAATACTCTATAAACAAATATGGCATCTTTTATCACTATTTATCTTGTTATTAGGAGTTAATTTTTTTATAAAATATAATGAAAATGTCTTTTATGGAAGCTTATGGAAAATAGATAGTCAATCGTGGTTATATCTAACTATATTTTTTGCAATTGCACATCAAACATATGTTTTAATTTGTTGGAGATATGAATTATTTTATAAAGGCTTAAGTAAAATTTTTGCTAAAAATGCTTTTAAAGTTTATAAAATTGGTTTTACTATGCTTATACTTTTAAGACCAATTTTAATTATCATTTTATCTATTTCTAATGCAATGACAATTAATATAGGAAACAATCTATCTTATTTAATTTGTTTAATTCTACTTATTCCTGGAATTTATGGTCAATACTCAGTATTTAAATACTTTGGTATAAATAAAGCTTTTGGATATGATCACTTTGAGCCAGAAAAATTTAAAGATGTCCCATTTGTAAGAAAAGGTATTTTTAAATACACCTCAAATGGGATGTACAAGTTTGTTTTCTTATTGTTATGGATCCCAGGAATTTTATTTCAATCTAAGGCTGCGTTATTAGCTGCGTTATTCCAACATATTTATATATGGGTTCACTATTATTTTACAGAGCTTCCTGATATGAAATTTATTTATGGAAAAACTCCTATTTGATAACTTTAAAGATATTTTACCAACTAATTAACCTTTTATTGGAGTTTTAGTTTTTTCAGGCAAAACTCTATAACCCATATTATATAAAGTAAATCCAAATATATCAGCGTATTGCTCTATTCTTTTACTAACGGGTGTACCTGAACCATGGCCAGCATTAGTTTCAATTCTAATTAACATTGGGTTTAATCCTGAATCTTTTTCTTGAAGTTCAGCGGCAAACTTAAATGAATGTGCTGGAACTACTCTATCATCATGGTCACCAGTTGTAATAAGAGTTGCTGGATATATTGTGTTTTTAACTACGTTATGAATTGGTGAATACCCTTTTAAGTATTTAAACATTTCTTCTGATTGCTCAGACGTACCATAATCGTATGCCCAACCAGCACCAGCTGTAAACTTATGATACCTTAACATGTCTAAAACTCCTACTGCAGGCAATGCTACTTTCATTAAATCAGGTCTTTGTGTCATTGTAGCACCAACTAATAGTCCTCCGTTCGAACCGCCTCTAATTGCAAGAAAATCTTTAGATGTATAATTATTTTCAATTAAATATTCCGCAGCAGCTATAAAATCATCAAAGACATTTTGTTTATTAGTTTGAACTCCTCCATCATGCCATTTCTTTCCATACTCCCCACCTCCTCTAATATTTGGCACAGCATAAACACCACCTTGCTCCATCCATACCGCATTTGCAACACTAAATCCAGGTGTTCTACTAATATTAAAACCTCCATATCCATATAAAATAGTTGGATTTTTACCATTCAATTCAATACCTTTTTTATAAGTAATTATCATAGGAACTTTAGTGCCATCTTTAGATAAATAGAAAATTTGTTTAGAAGAGTAATTACTAGAATTAAAATCAATAGAAGGTTTCCAGAACTCTTGATAATCTCCAGATTTAATATCTAATTTATAAGTAGTCGCTGGAGTATAATAATTAGAGAAAGAAAAATACAACTCCTTTTGATTATTCTTAGCACTAAAACCTGATGCTGTTCCAATCCCTGGAAGATTAATCTCTCTTAACAAATTACCCTTATAATCATATTGATAAACTTTAGAAATAGCATCAACCATGTATTTGGCAAAGAAAAACCCACCTGCTTTAGATAAACTAAGAACAAAATCAGATTCAGCAATAAAATCTTTCCAGTTAGATTTATTCAAATCACCAAAGTCAACAGTAACCACTCTATTATTTGGAGAGTTATCATCTGTAAATAAAAAAAGTTTACTTCCTAAATTATCAATCAATGACGTATTAGAATCATAGTCATTAACTATAGTTTTAATTTCTGAAGAATTTTTTAAATCTTTAATAAAAAGTTTATTTCCAGACGTTCTTTTTGCAGCATCAATGATTAAAAATCTATTATCATTTGTTACAAAGCCTCTTACATATCTATTTTTTTCTTCTGGAGTTCCTCCAAAAATCAATTTATCTTTTTCTTGAGAAGTTCCTAGTTTGTGAAAATATAATTTATGTTGATCTGTTTTTTCTGAAAGCTCACTTCCCTTTGGTTTGTCATAAGAAGAATAGTAAAAACCATCATTATATTTCCAGCTTACTCCAGAGAACTTAACATCCACAATAGTATCTTCAACAAGCTTTTTGGTTTCAGTACTAATTGTAATAATTTTCCTCCAATCGCTTCCACCCTCTGAAATACTATATGCTAACATAGTCCCATCTTTAGAGAAACTTAATCCTGCAAGTGAAGTTGTGCCATCATTTGAAAAAGTATTTGGATCTAGAAAAACCTCTAAATCACTAGATTCAGAAGATCTATATAAAACACGTTGATTCTGCAAACCAGAATTCTTAAAGTAATAAGTATAATTACCTTCTTTAAATGGTGCTGAAATCTTTTCGTAATCCCATAGTTTCTTTAATCTTTCTTTTAATTCCTCTCTAAAAGGTATCTTATTTAAATAATCAAACGTAGTTGTATTTTGACTTTTAACCCACTCCCCTGTTTCTTGAGATAAATCATCTTCAAGCCAACGGTAATTATCTATTACTTCACTGTCATAATATGTATCTACAACTGGAATCTTATTAGTTTTATGGTAGTCTATTGAATTATTAGAGCTACATGAAAAAACAAACAATGAAAAAATGAAAATAAATATTGAAAAAGACCATTGTTTCCAATAGGTTCTGTAGCACATTTTAATTTTAAAAAAATAATGTAATTTATTCATAACTAGAATTTTAATGTTTGAGTTGAGACATACAAGGTAAATATAATATAGAATTTATATTGAAAGGGATATAAAATTAATTATATATATTAAATTTATATGAATCAGTCATAATTAAATATATAAATAGATGATCAACTTAGATAAAGTGAGAAGTAACTTTCCTTCATTATCATTAAAAGATGAGAATGAAAATCAAATAATTTATTTAGATGGACCTGGAGGAACTCAAGTTCCATCAAGCGTAATTGACGCTATATCCAATTACTATAGGCAATCCAACTCAAACACTCATGGAGAATTCATAACAAGTAAAGAGACTGATTCTATTATGGATTCTATGCGGGAAAAAGTAGCTCAACTTCTTGGAGCAAAAAACAAAGAGTGTATATCTATAGGACAAAATATGACAACCCTAAACTATAGTTTATCAAGAGGATTATCAAAAATTATTAAAAAAGGTGATGAAGTAATTATAACGGAACTTGATCATGAAGCAAATAGAGGTCCCTGGAAAACTCTTGAGAGCTATGGAATTAAACTAGTAGAAATAGCCCTTCTTCAAGATGGTACTCTAGATTACAATGACTTTAAAAATAAAATTAATAAAAGAACTGCTTTAGTAGCTATGGGAATGTCCTCGAATGCCTTAGGTACTATCAATGATTTTAATTTTATAAAAAAAATAACCGCTAAATATAACTCTTTATTATTATTAGATGCAGTTCATTATGCTCCACATTTTTCTATTGATGTCAAATCATTAGATTGTGATTTTCTGATATGCTCTGCATATAAGTTTTATGGGCCCCACGTAGGACTTTTATATTCTAGACCTGGCCTTTTAGACACCCTAGATCCTGACAGACTTGTAGTTCAAGAGCAGTTTGCTCCATATAAAATTGAAACCGGAACTTTAAATCATGCTGCATGTAATGGTGTTTCAGCTGCAATAGACTTTATTTCTTCAATTGGAGAAGGAAATTCATATAGAGAAAAATTAGTCTCAGCATATAAAAAAATAGGTAATCATGAGTATGAATTGGCATCAAACTTATATTCAAATTTAGACTCACTAGATAATGTAACAATTATTGGACAAGATTTTTCCAATAAAAATCGAACGCCAACTGTTTCATTTATTCATAAGAAATATTCAGCAAATGAAATCTGTAAAAAACTTGGAGAAGTTAACATTTGTGCCTGGGACGGTCACTTCTATGCGTTAAAAGCAATTCAAAAATTAAATCTAGAAAAAATTGGAGGTGTAACGAGGCTTGGAGTTTCTTTATATAACTCTCAGGATGAAATTGATAGAACTGTAAAAGTCATCTCAAGTCTTTAATATAATCGGTAATAATACAAAAATCCACTCATTGAGTGGATTTATTTTTGGTGGGCGCGAAGGGATTCGAACCCCTGACCCCTTGGGTGTAAACCAAGTGCTCTGAACCAACTGAGCTACGCGCCCCAAGGGTTGGTCTGCAAATATAAATTAGTTCTTGAAACTGAGCAAAGATTTTACTTCTAAAAATTATATAGCCTCAGCTACTATAAATGTACTTCCGCCAACAAATATAATTTCATTTTTATTTGATTTACTAATTGCAGATTCTATAGCATATTTTACTTCTTTATATGATTTGCCAATTCTATTTTTTGATTTAAATAAATTTTGTAGTTCTAATTCATCCAAACCTCTCTCAATATCTGGTCTAGTAAAATAGAATTCTGCAGATTCTGGAAATAAATCTATAATTGAATCTATATCTTTATCCTTAACAAATCCAAGAACAAAATGTATTTTATTACAATTCAATAATTCAAGATCATTTATAATATTAGACAGAGCATCTTTATTATGAGCAATATCACAAATAATAAGTGGATCTTTACCAATTATCTCCCATCTGCCTCTAATTCCAGTATTTCTTATTACATTTTTTAAACCTTCAAAAATGTTTTCCTCACTAATATTAAAACCTGTTTCAATTAATGAGCGAATAACTTGAATAGAAGTTTTAATATTCTTACGCTGATATGATCCATTAAGGTCACACTCATATTGATTTTCAATTAATTCATTTGCAAAAAATATTTCTGAGTTTTTTTCTTTGGCAATATCTACGAATAGATTTGAAATGTTGTTTTGTTTTTCACCAATTACCACTGCTTTTCCTTCTTTAATTATTCCTGCTTTTTCTTTAGCTATTTCTTGAATTGTATTTCCTAAAAATTGAGTATGATCAAAAGAAATATTAGTAATAACTGAAACCTCTGGAGAAATAATATTTGTAGAATCAAGCCTTCCTCCCATACCAGTTTCAATTACAGCAATGTCTATTGATTTCATTTTAAAATATTCAAATGCTAATCCTACAGTCATCTCAAAAAAAGAAAAGTTATTATGGTTAAAAAAGTCAATGTTTTCCTTGAAAAAATCAACAATAAAGTCTTTTTCAATCATCACTCCATTGATTTTTATTCTCTCTCTAAAATCAACTAAATGAGGAGAGGTGTATAGACCTACATTATATTTCGATTCTTGTAATATTGAGGATAGCATATGTGCAGTAGATCCTTTTCCATTAGTACCTGCAATATGTATTGATTTAAAATCTTTATGTGGATTATTTAAATGATTAGTTAATTTTATAATATTATTTAAATCTTTTTTATAAGCTGAAGCTCCAACATTTTGATACATTGGCAACTTACTAAACATCCACTTTATAGTTGAATTATAATTCAATAACCTAAACGAAATTTCTAAGAATCATGAATGTTGCCGCACCAGAAATAAATCCAAGAAAAGCAATCCATCCTATTTTTTTTAAATACCAAAAGAAATTAATTTTTTCCATTCCCATTGCAACAACACCAGCTGCAGAACCAATTATTAACATACTTCCACCAGTCCCAGCAGAATATGCAATAAAGTGCCATAGTTGATCATCTATAGGCTCTGTAAACATTCCTAAACTAGCAGCGACTAATGGAACATTATCAATTATAGCTGAAGCAATACCCATTATTATTACTAAGGTATCTAATGAAATAGTTTGCTTAAGGTCTAATGCTAATTGGAATAATATTCCTAAAGATTCCAAAGCCGCAACAGCCATTAATATCCCTAAGAAGAATAAGATACTTGGAAGTTCAATTTTTGACAATGCATTATGTACAGGACTAACATAGCTACTTGATTTTAACAGCTCATCATGATCAGATGATGTGATCTCACTTAAACCGAATTTAGAATTCGAATAAATTTCTGCAAATATTGAGACTACACCCAAACCTAACATCATTCCAATATATGGAGGAAGATGGGTTACTATTTTAAAAACAGGAACAGAAATTATTGCTAATAGTCCAATAATAAGAATATTTCGACTAAATCTATTCCTAGTATCATCTTCAGATTTTTTTAATGTAATATTTCCTTTAAACACTGGTAGTAATGAAGCTATACCAGATGAAACTACCATACATACAATTGAAGGAATTAGTAAATGAGAAATCAATTCAGGAGTAGTAACCTTTTTTCCTATCCAAAGCATAGTTGTAGTAACATCTCCAATTGGTGACCATGCACCACCTGCATTTGCTGCAATTACTATCAATCCTGCGTACCATAATCTAAGTGACCTATTTGAAACTAATTTCTGAAGAATAGAAATAAGTACTATTGTAGCTGTTAGATTATCAATGATAGCTGATAAAACAAATGCTAGTATAGAGAAAACCCATAGAATTGCTATTTTACTTTTAAATTTTATTAAATCTCTAATCACTGCAAAGCCATTAAAATGATCAATTATCTCAACAATAGTCATTGCTCCAATAAGGAAAATAAGTATCTCAGATGTTTTACCTAAATGATGTAATAGAGTGTTTTCTAATAAATGCTGTTTTTCTTCTAATGGAAAATTTAAAAAGCCTTCAACTAGACCATGCGAACCCGGGTCAAACCAGTTAGGAAAATCTTCTATTCCTAAAGCTATAATTGCCCATAAAATTGTCATGGTGATAAGAGCTGGAACTAGTTTATCAACCTTTATAACATGTTCAATTGTTATGGCAAAGTATCCAAGAATAAATATGCCTATTATAAATAAATCCATTTAATTAAAAGAAATTAATTAATACAATATAAATCAAAAGTTATATAATTATAAATATTTAATATTAAATTATTGATAAATTTTTCCTGAAGAATGATTTTTAGATGCTCCTGTCACAGAGCTTAGGCAGTTATTTTCATTTCTTAACCTTAATACTCCTAAAAAACCAAAAATTAATGCTTCCTTAAAATCAATCAGAATATCATCTGGAATATTAATGTGATTCTCTAATCTATTTGTAATCAATTCAATTAAAAATTTGTTTCTTACTCCCCCGCCAGTAATTAAGATAGTTGAAGCATTGTTTTTAATTGCATTTTGTGTTTGGATTGCTATATGCTCAGAATATGTTCTTAAAATATCTGAAACTTGAATATTATATTTATCAATTATATTATATATAATATTAATCACCCACTCTATTCCAAGAGATTTTGGATTAAATTTTGAATAGTATTCAATTGAATTTAATTCATCTAATAACTTTGATTCAATTTTACCCTCCCTTGCAATTAATCCATCCTTGTCAAAATCATAACCAATAATATTAGAGTAATGATTTAAAACAGTGTTGACTGGACAAATATCAAATGCTGTAATTTCAGAATTACATTTGTATGAAATATTAGAAAACCCACCTAAGTTTAAGCAGTACTTATAATCTGGAAATAATAATTGGTCACCAATTGGTACTAAAGGAGCTCCTTGACCACCTAATTCTACGTCCTGAGTCCTGAAATCACAAACAACATTTATATTTAAATTCTTAGATAGAAAAGGTAAATTTCCAATCTGATAAGTAATATTTTTTTGAGGTTGATGTAATATAGTATGACCATGGCTGCTAATTGAATCAATCCTATCAATATTAAATTGAGATATAAAATCCTTAATATATAAGGATAATAAATTAGTATAATCAACATCTAAATTATGTAAATCAGCCTTACTTAAATTTATAGAATTTAATAATCTCTTCTTCCATTGGTCTGTATAATTATACGTTATTGCATTGAATATCTTATAATTCCATTTGTTATTGAAACTAAAATTAGCATAGCATAAGTCTACACCATCTAAAGATGTTCCTGACATTACACCAATTATGTGATAAGAATCTTTATACATTTAATTAAATATAAAAAAAAAGGCCCTTACAATAAATTGTAAGGGCCCAATAAGAAGGCGGCGACCTACTCTTCCACAATTAGTAGTACCATCGGCGCTAATGGACTTAACTTCTCTGTTCGGAATGGTAAGAGGTGAGCCCCATTGCTATAGCCGCCCTAAATTTTTAATCGAATTTCGATTATAATATTTTAACATATTGAAAAAAATACATGCTCAAAAAAAATAGTTATCCAATAAGCCTATGGGTAATTAGTACTACTCGGCTATGACATTACTGTCTTTACACCTGTAGCCTATCAACGTGGTAATCTTCCACGACCCTTTAAAGAAATCTCATCTTATGGTGAGTTTCGCGCTTATATGCTTTCAGCGCTTATCTCTTCCCAACGTAGCTACTCTGCGGTGCTCCTGGCGGAACAACAGATACACTAGAGGTTGGTCCAACTCGGTCCTCTCGTACTAGAGTCAGATCCATTCAAATTTCTAACGCCCACAATAGATAGAGACCGAACTGTCTCACGACGTTCTGAACCCAGCTCGCGTGCCACTTTAATGGGCGAACAGCCCAACCCTTGGGACCTTCTCCAGCCCCAGGATGTGACG
>Ga0208750_1000239_pt1 | contig 16188 bp, 12 predicted proteins | sample Knorr_S15_td_O2m_FD_185602 | JGI IMG/M metagenome (GOLD analysis project Ga0208750, IMG submission 185602) | Marine microbial communities from Southern Atlantic Ocean transect - Knorr_S15_td_O2min_ad_340m_LV (SPAdes) (version 2) | ecosystem: Environmental > Aquatic > Marine > Oceanic | place...
CTTGTCTGTGCAGATACATCACTTCCTCCGATTGTGGGCTATGCCAGGACAGCAACAATAAGCGCATCTAATGAAATAGATCAGCAAATAAAGCGTGAAAGAAGTCTGGCATATTACAAGTACCTTTCTTCCGGTACAGGGCCATGGGTGAGTGTAATCCAGGACATTGATCAAAATCCCGGATTTGGGGCATTCTGGGGAGAGGTTAATTCAAACATTCATAAAGCTTTGGGTGTTATTGGAGTGCTAACCAACGGCTCGGTGAGGGACCTCGATGTGCTCTCGGAAGGGTTCCAGGTACTGGCAGGAAAAATTGGGCCGGCCCATGCTTACGTGCGCATAGAGGAAACTGGAATTCCTGTCAGCATTTTCGGCATGGAGGTAAATCACAACGACCTGCTTCATGCTGACCGGCATGGAGCGGTAGTCATTCCAGCAGAACTTTCAGAGAAGCTCCCGGAAGCAATTGATCTGATGATCAGTCGAGAGAAGGTAATCCTTGATGCATGCAAAAGAGAGGATTTTAATTACCAGGTACTGAGGCAGGCAATCATGGAATCTGCTGAAATTCACTAAACCGGCTTAATATGATTTTTGCAAGAGGATGCTTAACAGTCTTTTTTCTGCAAAAACATAAATGACTAAACTTGTCCAAAGCCGGCATTAATTAATCCGTATCCAGAATAATCAGATCAACTGATTCCTGCCATGCTTCTTCAAAGAAATAGTTTTTTATCTCAAAAAAGCCTGGTCAGTGATTCAATAGCCTCAGGATATTCATTGTCGAAACAGTAATGCAGATTCTGGAAGCGCTTACGGAGCCTGGCGACTTCTTCACCAACACTTCTTCCATTTGCTGCCTCAGCAAAGAGTGAAGCAAATTCCCTGAAGTCATCCTCCTTCATTCCGAAACGTGTCATTTCTGCTACTCCCATACGAAGGCCTGAGCTGGAAGTAAAACTTTCGTCTGTAGGGATTGCCTGGTAGTTGACAATGATGTTACTGGCTTCAAGCTCCTCTGCGATAGTAGTACCTTGTGCATATCCGACCACAACGACAACCTGGTGTGTCTGGGTGTACCCAAGTTCAGGATTTCCCTGCACCTCAAGTCCTTCATCTGTAAGTGCTCTGGCAAAGGCCTTGGCGTTTGCCAGAACCTGAGTTTGGTAAGATTCCTTAAAGGCATTCATTTCAAGGGATGCCATCAGCATTCCAAGCAACGTTCCCAGGTGATGGTTGCTGACTGCTCCGGGGAAGGAACGCCGCTGAATTGCCTGCCATAGTTCATATTCAGGATTTTCCTCCTCAAATGCCGCCCCGATAATCCCCCTCTGTGATCCGAAGAGAGTCTTGTGAGTTGATCCTGTAATGATATCTGCTCCTTCTGAAAAAGGATCCTGAAAGTGAGGCCCAATAAGCCCTATAACGTGTGCCATGTCATACATCAAAACTGGCCTGACAGATTTTGCTTCAAGCATCTTTCTAATGGCCTCGACAGGTTCCGGATAAAGAATCATGCTCTTGCCCAGGATAATCAGTTCAGGATCATAGCTATCAAGCAATGCTTCTGTTTCCTGTAGATCTATGCAGTAGGGATCGTCCTTGAGTACAGGAAAGTTAATGACAGCATATTTTTCAGTTATCGGATTTTTTGCAACATAATCTCGAAGTGCGCCCATGGGCTGTGAACTCAGGTGTCCCCCCTTGCCGATATGGTTGTTCATCACCAAGGGAAGACGAGCAGGTTCACTGCGTCTTTCGGTTCGGTTTCGGTAATCAACCATAGCGCTGAAAACTGTCATGTTTGCCATTTGACCGCTGATCATTCTTGACTCTACAAGAGAACATCCAAGGAATTCTCTCATTTCCTCAACAAGACGTTCCTCCACCCACTCGATAAATTCTGTACCCTGGTAGTAAAATACTTGCTGTTCGAAGGCAGCGATTAGTTCCTTGTGCTCGGCATAGCGTCCACAGGGATCGGTGATCTGAAGGAGTCTGACCAGCGAAGACTGTGTCATTTCAGATGGAATCAGGTTTATGCAGTTCTGCTGTCTCCACTCATGGTTTTCCAGGCTTTTCTTCAATAATAATGATACATTCTCACCGGAAACTGCTGAAGAGGTTCTCTGGGTTTCCGGCTTATTGTTTAAGGGAATTGCACGAAAATATGGAGGAGCTTCTGAGCGACCATGCCATAACACCAGCTGAGAATCAAGCCGGCGCCCGCGTACTTCCACCTCAAGTTCCTGCTGAGAGGGAATCTGCGCGTCTATATATGCCAGCGCAACTGCCCTGCGGTCATGCTCGTCAGTGATGCTCATCGTAGCACCTTCTCCTTCGAATTTCCAATATGGAACCATGGTCCCGCTGGTAACCAGGCCTACTTTTGTGCCGTTCAGAAAAACAGCGTCGCCCTGACGCACAATACCTTTATCCGTCAGTGCAAGCGGCAGGATGCGCCTAGGCAGAATCTCTGAAGACTGATACTGTCCCTTACGCAGTTTACGGACTTCTTCAAACTGGTTCCTGAGTGCCTGACGGCCGACAAAATCACCTTTTCTTCGTGAAAAGCTGACTGCCACTGAGGTCAGAGGGAAAGCGAATGCAGGTATCTCCCTACCTTCCTGGTCAATTCCGAATTCATGTCCATAAAGCGGCATGCCTGCTTCAAGTCTAAGGGTATCCCTAGCACCAAGACCGGCTGAAACAATGCCTTCATCTGATCCTGCCTGGTACAGACAGTCCCAAACCTCCTCAGCCTTTTCAGAAGGTATGAAGAGCTCAAACCCCAGCGGTTCACCAGTGTAGCCGGTTCTTGCTACAATTATTCTTGTGCCGGCAAGCATAATTTCAGAGATGCTGTTGCGGAAAGTTTCTGGCATGCTACCGTCATCCAACAGCCTGGCAAGGATCCTTCCTGTCAAAGGCCCCTGGAATGCAATCATGGAAATCTGTGAAGTTTGGTCTTCCATTGAAACATCATAGGCTTTTGCCTGTTCATGTAGATGATTCCAGTCCTTTTCACGGTTAGAAGCATTCACCACAAGAAAATACTCATCTCCAGGACGGTAAAGGTAAGCATCGTCAAGCAGGCCACCGTTACTGTTGGGAATCAAGGTGTACTGAGCCTGCCATGGTTCAAGCGATTCGGCATTGTTGCTAAGCACATGCTGCAAAAAGGCAATTGTGTCCTTACCCTGAATACGGAAGCGTCCCATGTGACTGACATCAAATAAACCACCATAGCGCCGTGTGCCCAGATGTTCTTTTAAAATTCCGTTCTCATACTGCACTGGCATTTCCCAGCCGCCAAAATCCACCATTTTTCCTCCGTTTGCGGTATGCCATGAGTGCAGTGATGTCCTGAGAAGATTTTCAGTGGATTTATTTTTTTCAGTCATAATTTTATATAATGGATTTGAATTTTAACTCAAATAGTTGCCATCCTTTGAGCTTTAATTCAAATTAAATTTTTTAGAATTATCGGAGCTGCTGCCTGAGAGTAATCATTTGTTTTATAGAGCAAAAAAACTTGATTCACCCGTATTTCTCTCCTAGAATTAGTGCGATTTACAATACCATTTATCAGAAAAAAAATACAGGAGAATATATGAGTAATATAATCGGGAACTATGTTGGAGGATCCACCGTAAAGCTGAATGGCGGTGCTCATCAGGATGTTTTTAATCCTTCTACCGGTGAAGTTTCCGGACAGGTTCAGCTTTCAACTTCTGAGGACCTTGATGAAGTTGTTAAGGTAGCAAATGGTGCCGTACCTGAGTGGTCAAGAACTCCTGTAGGAATGAGGGCACAGGTCATGTTTCGCTTCAAACGTCTACTTGAGGAAAATGCCGACAGAATTGCCAGTACTATCAGTAGTGAGCATGGAAAAACACATGATGATGCACTGGGGGAGGTAACCAGAGGATTGGAAGCCGTTGATTTCGCCTGCGGAATTCCACACTTGATGAAGGGTACTTTCAGTGAACAAGTTTCCAGTTCAATTGACATGTATTCCATACCTCAGGCACTTGGTGTGGTAGCTGGCATTACACCTTTCAATTTCCCGGCAATGGTACCCATGTGGATGTTTCCTAACGCAATTGCCTGCGGAAACACCTTTATTCTAAAACCTTCTGAAAGGGACCCCAGTGTCTCGCTTATCATTGCTGAACTGTTCAAGCAAGCTGGCTTGCCAGACGGAGTTTTCAACGTGATACAGGGAGACAAAGTTGTTGTGGATGCCATACTGGACCATCCTGACATTGCGGCTGTAAGTTTTGTGGGCTCAACTCCTGTTGCAAAATACATTTACTCCCGTGGAGCGAGCAACGGTAAACGTGTTCAAGCACTGGGTGGTGCAAAAAACCACATGGTGATTATGCCGGATGCAAACATGGACCAGGTAGTGGACGCGCTGATGGGTTCTGGGTACGGTTCTGCAGGTGAACGCTGCATGGCGGTTTCGGTACCTGTTCCGGTCGGTAAACAGGTTGCGGATAATCTGATGGACCGCATGGTTCCATTGGTTGAAGAACTGCCTGTCGGACCGCCGGATGACAGCAAAGCCGCGATGGGTCCAATTATAACCAGGCAAAGCCTTGAAAGAATTGCCTCACTGTTACAAAGCGGAGTGGACCAGGGAGCAGCCCTGCTGGTTGATGGCAGGGGCCTTTCTGTACCTGGCCATGAAAAAGGCTTTTTCATTGGTGGCTCCCTGTTTGATCAGGTGCAACCTGAAATGGATATCTACAAGGAAGAAATATTTGGACCGGTACTGTCAACTGTGAGGGTTGACGATTATGAAGATGCGATAAACCTGATTCACGGTAACCCGCATGGAAATGGCGTGGCAATTTTCACCCGTGACGGAGATGCTGCTAGAGATTTTGCCAGCAGAATCGAAGTAGGCATGGTTGGCATCAATGTGCCCATTCCTGTGCCTGTGGGCTATCACAGTTTCGGCGGGTGGAAACAGTCTCTTTTCGGTACTCATCACATTTATGGTCCGGAAACCATTCATTTTTACACAAGGTTGAAAGCAATTACTTCGCGCTGGCCAGCAGGAATTAAATCCGGAGCCCAGTATAATTTCCCTACAATGAACTAAGCCTTGCAGACTACACCAATAATTTATGTGACCATCCAGGCGCAGATAGGCCTCGTACAATTCTAACCAGCAAATTAAAAAAACTTAATGACACCATTGGACTTCATAACATTAGCAGATTTAGTTCCAATCATACCTGAGATAATTGTCCTAGTTACTGCCTGCACGGTATTGCTGGTTGACCTGTTTGCGCCGCAGAAAGAAAGATCATTTACATTAGCAGTAACCACCATCATCGGCCTTCTTCTGGCAATTATTTCTGAAGTGCAGCTGCATGGAAAAGATATTACAGGATTTTACGGAACGGTTGTGTCAGATGATTTTTCAGTGCTGTTTGAGCTGATTTACTTGAGTGTTGCGATCGTAACAGTCTTTCTCTCAAGACATTATATTGCTGAAAATGAAATCAATTTCGGAGAATATTACGTGCTGCTTCTCACTGCTGTTTCCGGAATGATGTTCATGACTTCCGGACTTGATTTACTTGTAATATTTATCGGACTGGAAATAATGTCAATTTCCAGCTACATCCTGGTTGGCATAAAACGCAAGGTAGCCCGGGCTAACGAAGCTGCACTTAAATATTTGCTGCTGGGGGCCTTTTCAACTGGATTTCTGCTTTACGGAATATCCATGCTTTATGGAGCAACAGGGAGTACTATCCTTCCACAAATAATAGATGAAGTTCAGAAAAATGGAGCTGATAATCCGCTTGTGATCGTTGGCATGGCATTAGTTGTTATTGCAATGAGTTTCAAGATTGCCATTGTACCTTTTCACATGTGGACCCCTGACGTTTACACAGGTGCACCTACACCTGTAACGGGCTTCCTGTCTGCTGCAGCCAAGGCAGCAGGTTTTGCAGTTTTCGTACGTGTGCTGCTGACAGGCATACCGCTTGACGGAGCGAACTGGGAAAACGTCTTGTGGATTCTGGCTGTGCTTAGCATGACTGTAGGGAATTTAATGGCTCTTCGTCAGAGTGAAGTAAAGCGTATGCTGGCATTTTCTTCGATTGCCCATGCCGGATATGTACTGGTAGCAGTGGTGGTCGGCAGTGCATCAGCAATCAGCGGGGTAATTTTTTATTCCATTGCCTATGCCGTGATGGGAACAGGAGCCTTTGGAATCTTAACCATCAGGGATGCCGGTCGTGTTCCACAAACCTATGATGACCTTGCGGGCTACGGCAAGCGTAATCCTTTTCAGGCACTGATGATGACATTGTTTATGTTTTCCCTGATTGGCCTGCCACTAACAGGAGGTTTCATAGGAAAACTTCAAATATTCAGCGCAGCACTAGATGGTGGTTGGGTCTGGCTGACAGTAATCGGAATACTCAACAGTGCGCTATCTGCTTATTACTATCTTCGAGTAGTAATGTTCATGTACATGCGTGAAGGAGCCCTCCCGGAAGGAACAGAATTATCTGTAAAATCATCAGGATTTGCCTTGACAGGACTAATCGGAACCACAGTGGCAGTGCTCTACCTTGGTGTTTTTCCGGACAAGCTCATTGAGCTTGCTTCATCCTCCATTCAAGCACTGCTCTAAGTACCTGCAAAAAACTCGACAAATTTTTTAAAAAACTTTAGCCTGACCGTATCGAGAAACAGTCCTCCTTCCGGAAAGAAATGTTCTCTATTCCAAGCTTTTCATTTGCAGGAAGACGATGTTAGATGTAGGCACATTTTTCATGAATTCTACAGTACTTTGTCTCAAAACCGGAGATAGTTCCTCATTCACTGCCACTGCAAAAGGGAACCTTGATGATACTGCACTTGATATTTGGACGATTGACCAGAACAAAAATCTTCAAAATATAATTAACGATATCACGTCTGAATAACATGAAGTTTCCTGTCTTTGTATTCAGTATTTCTTTAATTCGTCTCTTCTGCATTGCAGCATTATTTCCTGGTTTGATGCTTCAGTCAGGATGTTCCGTTACCGAGATTCATCATCAGATACCTCCATCACCATATGCAATTTCGGGAATTAGGGGACTTTACCTTGAAAAGTTCAAGGGTAAGCAGTCCGTAGTATTCAGCAGAATACTTATACATGAAATAAATCAGCTCTCCAGCCTGAAATATTTTGCCTTTCTTCCTGAAAACGGGAAAAAACAGGTGGCTGTAATTAGCGCCGAAGTACAGAGTTACAAAGTAAATGATCAGCAACAGTTACTGCAGCAGACTCACATCAGTCTGGTAGAAAAAGAAGTGGTGAAGGAAAATCCCTCAGGAATAAATGTTGTTGGCCGTGCATTTGAATTTGTGGAAAAACCATACCCTGTACGTTCAATTGACAGAACACTTCATCTGGAAATTGCCTTTAAAATCACCAATTCCACTGGAGACAAAATACTTTTTTCCAATCTGGAAAAAGCGAGTTTAAAGCAGAGCTACACAGGAGAAGAAAGCATACTGCTGATCCCTGATACAACTGACGAAATGGTTCATCTTGCTCAATTGCTTATAAAGAAGTTCTTAGATCAGATAAATCCTGAAAAAACTGAGAAAATTGTTGTTCTTGAAAAAGGAAGCGAGCCTGTCCCATGGACAATAGGTTTGCTTGATTTCGGACATCCACGCATCATTCGTTCAAATCATTTTGCCACGGGGGGAAGGTATGACCTTGCTCTTAAGGGCTGGAATTATGTGCTTTTTGAACCTCGAACTTATCCCGAATCAGAAACTTTTGAATTTACAGATAATGTTTACACTAGACTCAAAAAGGCCAAATTACCATCTTCTACTTTAAGTCCATTGCTGGAAATTCACGGTAAAGAATTTAACATAGAGGAAATCGATGTTGTGCTGATGGGACTGATTTCAAACCAGGACTATAATAGATACGCGCAGATCATAAAATCACACTCCAGCCGCTCCCAAAAAAACAACCGTATGAATTTAGCAGCTGCTCACTATAATATAGGTTCTGTATATCAGTTACGAAATGAAATGGAATTGGCAGCATATCATTTTGCACAGGCTAATGCTTATAATCCTGATGAAAAATATGCCCTGGCATGGAACGACATTCAACACATCCTCGGGAATTATAATCCATTTGATGCTTTAAATGAAAGAAATGTTGAGTCCGCCGGGAAACTCCCTCCTCCAGATGGTGCCCTGCTGCAACCGTCGAACATAAATAATCCTTAATCTTGATTAGAATCAGTTTTCGGTTTAATTTTCCAACAGTTAAGTTTCAGATTTGCAGAAAATCAATACCCTCCTGAATAATTTGTGGATATTTTAATGATGAAATTTGTGTTCCTAGTGTTTGTTGTCTCGTCATTGCTCTGTATTCCTGTGCATGCAAAAGAGATTTTTATCACTGCATCAGCGAAAATTTACAGCGATGATATTGTTGAGGCCAAGGAGATGGTACTGAAAAATGCTCAACTTAAAGCTGTTAAAAAAGGAGTGGAGATATTTTTGGTAAAAAAAACTATCAATGACAATTATCAGGTTATCAGGGAGCAGATCTATAATTTCAATCAAAAATTCATCAGCAATTTTGAAATAGTTAACCAGGATATCGATCTTGACCAACGATATGTTGAAGTTCAAATCAAGGCCAATGTAGCAGAAGTAAAAATTCAGCAGAAACTAAAACAGCTGGGCATCCTTCACGACAGAATGGGTTACAAAAGTCTTATGCTTGTTTACCAGGAAAGGACTGCCACGGCAATTCCTCGTGATCATGGAACAGTGCAAAACACAATTCCGGCAGTGCAGGAGACTTTCGCTGAGAATGGTTTCCGTACGTTTGATCAGCAAACAATGAGGCAGGTATATCGATTACTTGACCAGGATAAATCAGACAGACTGCCTGTTGACATCCTGATAGCGCTTGCTCTGAATTATAACGCTGAGATACTGGTGATCATGGAAATCATTCCCGGGAAACGTGACAACCTTAAAGGATCATTTTATCAGGTTAAATCAACTGTGCGTTTCAGTGTATTTAATACAGCTGACGGACAGCAGATTGCTGAAACTGTGGTTGAGGGAACTGAAAGATCAGTTAATAATCCTGATGAAACCCAGTGGCAAGGTTTGCTGCAAATTGCGGGTAAACATGCTGTTTTGGAAAGCTTGCGCCAGTCTATTGAACAAATCAATCTGTTTTATCAAAGATCAGGTGAAATGGAGCAAGTTTATACTATAGTATTCAGTGGTTATTCTCCTGGAAGGGAAAGCCTGATAATTGATTATCTGGAAAATACTGCTGAATATCGTCAGCTTGCAGAATTGAAAAACACCTTTGGTCATCTTGAGCTTGAATTACTCACATTAAAACGAAAAAGCACTTTGCGCAGAAGAATTACCAGTGACCTGCTCAAACAGGAAATTGAAGTTGCCACCAAAACGCTGCCAGGCAATCACCTTTTTTTCATCAATCCCAATCCAATGGAAGAAATAGAACTCCCTTCAGACAAAGAATCTGAAACATCAGACGATCCCGCTTCAGAGGCATCAACCTCCCAGTAGTAATTACTCAGTGAAGTGACCTTAATTGATATGCATATTTCCTCAGCATATTGAACAAAAGATATAGCAATTAAATAAATTCCCTGAAAAAATCTGAAACCGGCAGGTAAAAATTTAACATCAGGAAGGCAATGTTAAAACAAGCACAAATGCTCAAGAGTATTATTTGGCTGTGATAACCCGCCATTGTGCAATAGGTTGTCAGGATTTGCAGGAATTACTTTGTATTTAATTACATGCCGGTAGATTTAATTATTTTTCATGATACCTGATTTCCGTTCCACAAATTCTTTTTCAGAATAGCTTGGTTGAGCATAAAAATGTTCAAGAAAAACTTTAAAATATCAAAACCTTGTTTTAGACAATTGAGGACCTAAATGCTAAACTTAACATCTGTAAATTAGAAATTCTTCCTGATGACAAATGAACTAAAAAATCCCCCCTGCTTTGCCTCCAGACTTAACTCCATGGGGGAACGTCTGGATCTATGGTCAGGAGAGAACAATGTACTTGGCTGGATAGCCAGGCAGGGGACGATCAAGGGCTTGAAGCTCGTGGATTTCAACAGTCCGCAGCACCTTGAAGGATTAACTGTAAAAGAGGTAACATCCGCCCTGGAGAATGTTTCCCTTAGAACAGGTGCCGTCTGCACAAGATTTCCTGCAGAGTTCGAAGGCGGAGCGTTTTCAAATCCTGAACCATCAAAACGCAGAGCTGCCATTAACTTGGTGTTGAACGCGGGAGAATGGGCCATGGATTTAGGAGCCAGGGAACTGGTTGTATGGTCTGCATTCGACGGATATGATTATTCACTGCAGGCTGATTACGAGGTGATGTGGAACCACTGCACGGAAGCCTTCCGCACCGTTTGTGATTCGTTTCCTGATCTCAAAGTTTCACTTGAACCAAAGCCCACAGAACCACGCAGGTTTTTCATACATAACACTACTGGAACGGCAATGCTGATGGTAAGAGATATAGATCGGGAAAACATGGGACTGACCCTCGATTTTGGTCATTGCTTGATGGCCACGGAAAATCCAGGACAGTCCGCCGCACTGGCAGGGCAGGAAGGCAGGCTATTCGGGGTTCAGTTGAATGACGGATTTGTTAAACCAGGCAGTGAAGACGGACTTGCACTGGGAACTGTGCACCCCTTAATGACCCTTGAATTCATCTACTGGCTGAAGCGATTTGATTATCAGGGGCATATCTATTTTGATACTTTCCCGAAAAATGAGGACCCTGTGCGAGAAGCGGAATACAACATTCGACGCTTCTGTAAATGGTGGAAGCAAGCCAGTTCCCTAGATGAAAAAGGCATTAAGGAGATGCTTGTTAAAATGGACACGATGGGCATCCTTGAACTTCTGGAAGATCAGTGACTTCAGAACTGCTTGTGGCTGGAGCGGCTAACCTTGACCGGATGATGTATGTTGAAAGAATTCCGGAACAAGGTGAAACAATCATGGCGCTGAATTATGAGGAGCATCCCGGAGGTAAGGGAGCAAACCAGGCAGTTGCTGCGGCGCTTTGGGGCATGAAGGTTAATTTCATTGGTCGGACAGGAGATGACGAGCCTGGAAAAATCCTTAAAAATTCCCTTGAGAATGCAGGCGTCAATACAAAATACCTTTTACATGGACCTACTCCATCAGGCATTGCCCTGGACTTCATAGGCCCAGAAGGAAATTATCAGGCAGCTGTACTGGCAGGCGCCAATTCAGATCTTGACAGTGCTGATTTGCCAGAGGATTCAATTTTCTGGGAATCAATCGGATTGACAGTAATGCAGCTTGAGTGTCCGCATTCTTTCACCGAAGCACTGGGGCTGAAATCTAAAAAACAAGGTATACCGGTTCTACTGAATGCCGCACCTGCGGTTCCTATTCCAAATTCATGGTGGGACTGGATAGAAATCCTTGTAGTAAATGAAGTTGAAGCATTTAGTCTATCAGGGATAAAGATAAATCACATCAAGGACTCCTTTGCCTGTCTGGAAATTTTGCAGCAAAGATGCAGAAAAACTGTGATTACCCTTGGTGAAAACGGACTAGTTTACGGTACAGGTTCTGTGGTTAAACACATAGCTGCACATCCTGTAAAAGCAGTTAGCTCACTCGGGGCTGGTGACGCATTTGTCGGAGCAATGGCTGCAGAACTCTGTAAGGGAAATGATCTGGCAAAAAGCACTTTTATGGCCAGCCTTGCTGCAGCGGCTAGTGTTACTTCATCAGGTGCCCAGACGTCATACCTTACACCCCACCAACTAAAAAACCATCCTGCACTGGGAGAACCATACATGTCTGCATTAAATTCAACCGTAAATTCACCATCATAATCTTCATATATGATATTGGTATATTTACCGTAAAAAAATTTCACAACACTGCCTTCATCAGCTTATACATAGACTGACAAACCTAAATAAAATAATTCTATCCTTAAATAAACTCAGTAAAATGTCATTATCCACTTAAGCGGGATGATAAAATCTTGAAATCTTTTTTGAGATTGCTTAATGTGATGCTTGATCTTATTTAACCAAGATGCGGGATTAATTGTATATTATTTTAGTAAATAGGTATTGCGCAAAAAATGAAGAAAATAAGTTATTCAGTAATTGTAAAATGTAAAACAATAACGGCACTGTTTTGTTTTTTGTTTTTTTCATTTTCCATTAAGGCAGAAACTATATATGAAATGGATTTCTCTTCGGCTTCGGGAAACGTCAAGGAATGGTTTTACAATAAAAACTGGGAATTCCATGAAGACATAAATGATATGAATCTGCGTTTTGAGAATGGTAGCCTTGTGATCGAACCCACCAAGGATCAAATTGGGGTGATTAATCGTGAGTTTGAAAAGAAAGATTATTTGAATGGAGAGATCAAATTGCGCATCGAATGGGGTGTGGATCAATACCCAAAAGGAGCCGACTGGAGCGGCCAAAAAGAAAAGACCCGTAATACACGTCAGGCCATTTCCTTCATGATTTTATTTGGCGACAGCAAGCTTGACAGCGGGTTCTTCCTGGCACCGGACCTTCCATACTACATCAGTTTCTTTCTTGGAGAAAATGAAAAACCCGATCAGGTTTATTACGGAAACTACTGGCAGGAAGGTGGACGTTATCTATGCATACCCTGCGACGGCACTAAAGGAAAAACTTTTGTTACAGAGGTTAATCTCTCAGAAAAATTCAAGGAATTATTCGGGAAGGAGCCTCCGCCTGTTTCTGCACTGGCCATTGAGGTGGATGTACAAAAAACTGAAAGCAGCAACGGCAGGCACTCAAAGGCATTTTTAAAGCAAATTCAATTGTCCCGATAATCAAATCCTCAACTCTTGCCCGCAGTGGCCTGCCCCTGAAGTTCAAAGAATGAATCCTCCTCGTACTGCGTACGAATCTCCAATTCAGCCTTGATCATACGAGCGACTTTTGCTGGCTGTCCGCGTATCACCTTGTGACTGTAAATCGAGGGGACCATCGGATGTGTAAGAGGCATAGCATCGGCGGCAGGGTAGTCGCAGATCAGAAGCCTGCGTGGTTTGTTGGAGTGGTTTGGCGGTCCGCCGTGCACCATCCATGTGTGCATCAGACAAACATCGCCAGGCTTTCCAGTGATTGGTACGGCACTCTGTTCAAGTTCAGTGTTCAGACTGGGATCAACCTTTCCTGTAAATTTTCCATCCTGAAAATGGCTGTAGCGTTTTCGGTGTGAACCAGGCACCAACAAGGGACATCCGTTTCCTTCAGTCATTTCATCCAGCATCAGCAGAGCCGTAACCATATCGTCATTGGTGTGCGGATCATAAGGATGGTCCTGGTGAAAGTCCACCCTTGTCTGCATTCCGGGAAGCTTGATATTAACCTTGCAGTGATGAAATTTTACATCCGGACCAATAAGGTCTGCCACCATGTCCGGGATCACGCCATCGATCAGGACTTCGTAGTATGCCTCGGAAATGTCTGCAGGATTTGCCACCCGGCGCAATCTGGGCTGCTCCGCCGAATGACCAGCTTCCAGGTCAAACCTGGCCTTTCCGTCGGGAGTCTTGCCGTAGTTTATGTCATGATCCCTGCTTTGCTCAATCCACTCATCCAGTTGTTCAGACAGATCATTAAGCTGCTCGACTGTGGCACCATTTTCTGCAATTACAAATCCGTTTTCCCAGAATTGATCAACTTGTGCTTTACTCAACATATTGTGTCCCTAAATTTAAAATTTATTGAATTTCACTTATTATAGGAGAACCGTCAATACTTAAAAGAACATTATACAATTCAGGACGGCGATCTCTGAAGATTCCCCATCCGCTACGCAATTTTTGAATCTGGTCAAGATCAAATTCTGCCAATAAAATCTTTTCCTCGTCACGTCCAGCCTGCTCAAGCAGCTCACCTTTTGGCCCTGAAATAAACGAGGAACCATAAAAAGTCACATCATATGAATTTTCGGATTTTCCCGAAATACCTTTTTCAAAACCAAACCTATTTGAAGCCATGACAGGCATGATATTGGCTGCTGCGTGGCCCTGCATTGTTATTGTCCAGTGCGGGCAAGAATCATAATCCGTATCAGTCGGCTCAGATCCGATTGCAGTAGGATAACAAAGTATCTCAGCACCTTGCAATGCCATTACACGGGCTGCTTCCGGAAACCATTGATCCCAGCAAATTCCTGCACCAATTTTTCCAAATCGAGTATCCCAAACTTTAAATCCGCTGTTCCCTGGAGAAAAATAAAACTTTTCCAGGTAACCTGGACCATCTGGAATATGTGATTTGCGGTAAACTCCCAACTTCTGGCCATCCGCGTCAATAATGGCCAGCGAGTTGAAAAATGTATTCCCGGAACGCTCAAAAAAACTTACTGGAAGCACAACATTCAATTCTTCCGCTACACTACCCATTCTTTCGAGAACCGGGTGTTTTTCAAAAGGGCGTGCCCATTCGAAAAATTCTGGATTTTGTTGCTTACAAAAATACCTTGTTTCAAACAATTCCGGAAGCAAAATAATGTTTGCTCCTTGCACTGCTGCTTCCCGGACAAGATTTTCTGCCTTATCAACATTTTCTGCATGATCCTCAGAACACGCCATCTGGATTACTGCAACTTTTACAAGTCTCATTTTGTACTTTTTCTTAAATTATTTTCACAACAATGGATCTCATTTAAGTGAAAAGACATCAATAAAGACGCTTTCATGGTTCTGAGCTAGACCTATCCCTCAAAACCCTGCAGAACATTGACTACATTGACACCCAGTTCATTGATGTTATAGCCACCTTCCATCACAAAAAGTGTCGGGAGTTCCAATTCTGCAATTAACTTTCCGATACTAAGGAAATCTCCTGATTTCAATTTAAAAAAGCTGATTGGATCCTTCTCAAAAGTATCCACACCCAAGGAAACAACAATTATTTCTGTTTCAAAACTTTCTATTTTTTCCAAGCTTTCTTTTAAGCAGTCACACCATTTTCCGAACTGTGTCCCGGGAGACATCGGCCAATTGAATGTGGCACCTTCACCTGCATTATGACCAGTTTCATCCTGATATCCAGAAAAATGAGGGAAAGCATCTCTAGGGTGCCCGTGCAGTGAAATGTAGAGTACATCTTCCCTTTCATAGAAAATATCCTGTGTTCCGTTTCCATGGTGAAAATCAATGTCAAGAATACACACTTTTTCAATCCCGTTGTCTCTGAACCACTGTGCTGAAATTGCTGCATTGTTTAAAAAACAATATCCTCCAAACATATCAAGTGCAGCATGGTGTCCTGGAGGACGGCAGAGTGAAAAAACTCCTTTTTGGTCTCTTTTCAATAACAGTTCCGCTCCGGTCAATGCAACGTCCTTGCTTACATCCGCAGCTTCCCATGTACCTTTACTGATTGAGGTTTCAGAGGACATTGAATAATAACCAACTTTGCCTTCTATAAATTCAGGAATGCGATGTGACATGCGGCGAGCAGGCCAGCAAGTAGGTATTGCTTCACCTTCAAATCCTGTCTGCGACCATTCGTCCCATGCGTTTTGCAGGAATTCAACAAATCCAGCATCATGTAGAGCCAGGACAGGATCCATACCGAAATTTCGTGGTTCGATGACTTCACCCAGTTTTTCACTTTTTACTCTTTCCAGAACAATATCAGCCCGGGAAGGACTTTCAAATGGGGCCACCAGCTGACCACCGTATAATTCTGTTTTGGCGTTTCTCAGTCGATGTTTATCAGAAAATACCGTGATCATTTTTTACTTAAACATAATTTGGATGATATTTAACTCAGAAACTCTTGACACCCCATCACGTAATTTTATCCGAAACAAAAGCATGAAATATCAGCATTAACAGCAAAGATGACCTGATAGGCTTCCTGTATTCCAATACAGTCAGGGAATTTCTCATTCCCAAAATGTCTTCCAGTCTGGTTCCGGAGCAATCTGCGTCAACTCACGATTAAACGGTACGATATCAGGATCAAGTTCTTCGTCCAACTCCCGGGCGTAACGGTGTCCGGAATAAACAGCCGCAGCGATGGTTGATGGAGCATTTGCATCTCCTATG
>Ga0208750_1000243_pt1 | contig 16038 bp, 12 predicted proteins | sample Knorr_S15_td_O2m_FD_185602 | JGI IMG/M metagenome (GOLD analysis project Ga0208750, IMG submission 185602) | Marine microbial communities from Southern Atlantic Ocean transect - Knorr_S15_td_O2min_ad_340m_LV (SPAdes) (version 2) | ecosystem: Environmental > Aquatic > Marine > Oceanic | place...
CTCACAATAACAAATTACGATCTCCTGAGTGGGTAATAGTCCCCAATCTTTTAAGTTTTATTAAACTAAATGAAGAGCTTGCAAATGTTTTAGGCACATATGCTAATTCTAAAGTTGTCGGGGTTTCTTTAAATACATCTAGATTAAATGAAGATGAGGCAAAAAACTATATTGCAAAAGTTGAAAAAGAAACAGGGTTGCCGGCTGCTGATGTTATCAGATTTGGCGGTGAGAAAATATTTGAGAAAATAATAGAATAATTATTTACAATGATAATCAGCGGCTCTAGTAGCAATTTGAGTATTTGGTTTAACATTAACCTTATAGCCTAAAGAATTAGCCCAACCCTTTGTAGCAGAAATTAATTTGTTGGATCTATATGCTTCGTCTGAATTATAGTCCATATCTATCTCAACTTTGACACTTATTTGCTTTGTTAGCCATTCCGCGACTAATATACTATATTCAGCCTCTAGCCAAAGACGTTTCCACATATCATCAATGATTGTAACAGATGACTTACTTAAAATATAATGAACTCCTCGAGTTCCAAGTTTGTATGCAATTACACTTGTATAATTTGTTTTTTTACCAACGTTTTGGGAATCTGATCCTACATGAATTTTAACAGAGGGAAAATCTTTGATAACAGATAAAGTATGACTAACAGGATCAATATTGTTCCCTTTAATATCCTTAAATAATCTCATGCTCTAAAATAAATATTATTTGTAAATTACACCTTTAACAAACAATTAAATAACAACTAATGAAAAAAGTTCTTCCAATTTTATTATTGACTCTTTCAGCCTTTACGCTTCACTCTCAAAGTGTAAATAAATTAAAAAAAGAATTATTGAATTCTCTTGAACAAAAATCTTCTGCTTTAATATCTGTTAGCGATAAAATATGGGAGGCAGCAGAAGTTGCATTTAGAGAGGATAAATCAGCAGAATATTTAATACAGTATGCAGAGGAGAATGGATTAAAAGTTGAGAAAGGTTTAGCTGGTATGCCAACTGCTTTTACGGCAACATATGGAGAGGGAAAACCTGTAATTGGAATTATTGGAGAATTTGATGCTTTACCTGGTCTGTCTCAGACATCAGTTCCATATAGAAATGAATTGGTTGCAGGTGGTGCTGGTCATGGATGTGGACATAACCTTTTTGGAACTGCCAGTTTAGGTGCTGCTATTGCTATAAAGGAGTTAATTGAAAAAGGAGCCTTAACAGGTACTGTTAAATTTTTTGGGACCCCAGCTGAGGAGAAATTTTTTGGAAAACTTTGGATGATAAGAGAAGGTATATTTGATGATTCAGATATTATTATGGACTGGCATCCAGGAGATAATACTGAAGCAAATGTTCAGCCATCATTAGCTCTAGTTGATTTTATGGTTGAATTCACTGGGCAATCTGCTCATGCCTCTGCTGACCCATGGAATGCAAGGAGTGCTTCTGATGCTTTAGAATTATATACTAATGGAATTAATGCATATAGAGAACATGTTAAACCTTCAGTAAGAATGCACTATCATATTCAAGATGCAGGACAAGTTGTTAATGTTGTCCCAGATTATTCAAGAATTTGGGTTAGAGTAAGAGATATAACAAAAGAAGGTTTAGCGCCTGTTTATGATCAGGTTAGAAAAATGGCTGGGGGTGCTGCGATAATGGCAAATGTTGATCATAAAGTTTCTTTAATTTCAGGAATTCATGATCTTCTGCCAAATCGAACAGGTGGAGCAGTTATGCAAAAAAATCTTGAAACTCTTGGTGATATTCATTACTCAAAGGAAGAAATTGATTTTGCCATTGAAATGCAAAAAGCTAATGGGAAACCTACATTAGGTATTGATGGAAAAATTAGACCATTAAGAGAAACACTTGAAAGTCCTGGAGGAGGTTCTACCGATGTTGGAGATGTGAGTTATAATGTTCCAGTAGTTAGTTTAGCAGCGACAACAGCACCTAAAGGTGTTCCATGGCATTCTTGGTCAGTAGTTGCAAGCTCAGGGATGTCTATAGGACACAAAGGAATGCTTCATGCAGCAAAAGCTCTTGGAATGACAATGATTGATATATTTAAGGATAAAAAATTGAGAGAGGAAATAAAGAAAGAATTTGATGATAGAATTGGTGAATATGAGTATGACCCATATTTAGATCCAGGCCCACCCCCTATAGATTATGTTGATTAAATCCAAGACCTTTCTTTCATTTCTTTTGTTATATGTTTACCAAGATAGAGAATGGCAATCATATTTGGAATTGCCATTAGAGCAAAAGCAATATCAATAATTCCAATTACTATCTCAACTGTTGCTAGAGCTGAAAAAATAATTGCTATTATATATATAATATTGTAATACTTCCCTTTTTCAGGTTTTGTTAAAAACCCATAGCATTTTACACCATAATATGAATATGTTAATAGGGTTGAAATTCCAAAAACGGAGATCATGAAAATCAGTAAATAGTCGCCAAATCCAAAAAATAATCGTCTAAACGCTTCAAGAGTTAATACAATTCCATTTAGTTCTTGAACTTCATAAGCACCACTTATAATTATAATTAAACCTGTTATTGTACAAATAAGAATTGTATCTAATATTGGCCCCAACATAGCAACTAATCCTTCATCAGTACTTCTTTTAGTAGTTGATTGTCCATGATAAATTGGAGCCAGTCCAACACCACTTTCACTAGAAAAAACTGCTCGTTTTATACCTATTAATATAAGCCCCCAAAAACCACCTACTACTGCAGAGTTAAAGTCAAAGGCATTTACAAAAATTAATTTAAATGTTGAGGGAACTATTGAATAATTGGAAATTAAAATAAAAAGACCAATCAAAAAATAAACTACAACCATAAATGGCACTAGACCAGATGTAATTCTTACAATTGATTTTAATCCACCAAAAATGACTAGTGAAGTTAAAATTGTTAGAGAGATTCCTATAATTAATTTCCACCAAAAATCTCCCAGATCAATCAATTGACTGGGGTTAAGAACATCAATATATGATTGTGTAAGCTGATTAGCAGTAAATGCAGGCAGTACTCCAAAAAGTCCAGCAACAGAAAACCAGATTGCAAGAGTTTTTCCATATTTTTTTATCCCAGCTTTCATATAATACATCGGTCCAGCTAATGGTTCTTTGTAGCTTTCATTGTCTCTCATTTTTATAGAGAGAGAACAAGAATAAAATTTGATGATTGATCCAACAAGCGCAGTTATCCACATCCAGACAAGAACTCCAGGACCACCTTGATGAATAGCTATTGACACTCCAGCAATGTTCCCAAGTCCAACTGTTGCAGCTAATACCGCAGACAACGCTTGAAACCTAGAAATACCTTTCTGGGACTGATCCTTGGATAAAAGAAGCCTGAAAGCTTTATTTATTTTTAATAACGGTTTAGCTTTTGATTGAATAGTTAGATAAAGCCCACCTCCAATTATCAAAATAAACATAACCCAATTAAGAGGGTATAAAATAGAATTTAAGTAGCTTTCTATAGAACTAAATATTTCAACCATTCCGAAAATTAATGATTAAATTTTGAAAAGAATAGATTCTTTTATACTTTATGAATTAAATAAAAAATTATGCAATCAAGAAGAGCGTGGCTAAGATCATCATTGGGAATTGGAGGATTTCTTCTAACACCATCTATATTAACTGCTGAAGAAATAATAAAATTTAATCCAAGATCATTAGCGAAAAAAATAAAACTAAGTTCTAACGAGAACCCTTATGGACCATCTCAGAAAGTTCTAAAAGCTATTACAGAATCATTTGAAAATGCTTGTAGATATCCATATGAATATATGTTTGAGTTACAGAAAAAACTTGCAATAAAACATGGTGTTGAACCAGAAAGCATTATTATAACAGGTGGCTCAACAGAAGCATTAAAGTTATCAGGGCTTGCAGTAGCCAATCAAGAAGGTGAGGTACTTGCAGGCCAACCAACTTTTCTTGCACTAGCTGATTATGCAAAATCTTGGGGGGCAACAGTTAAGTGGATTCCAGTTGATTCAAATATGGGTTATGATCTTAAATCAATTGAACAAAATATTTCTAATAAGACAAAAATGATTTTTCTGTGTAATCCAAACAATCCAACAGGAACATTATTAGACAAAAACGACCTAGTTGAATTTTGTCAAAAGGTTAGTAAGAAAACGGTAATTTTTAGTGATGAGGCATATTATGACTATATAGAAGACACAGAATACCCATCAATGGATTATCTGGTTAGAAAAAATCAAGATGTTATAGTTTCCAAGACCTTCTCTAAGGTATATGGATTAGCGGGACTACGAATAGGTTACCTAGTTATAAGGCCTGAGCTTGCAGATAGGTTGTTTGGTAAATATACTCCATATGGAAGAGAAAAAATTGTTGCTCAAACAAATGTCCTTGCTGTAGCAGCAGCCACTGAAGCTCTTAAAGATGAGGAATTTTATAACTTTTCATTAAAAAAAGCAAAAGAAGTACAATCAAAAATTTATAAACTTCTTGATTACCTTAATTTAAAGTATGTTAAATCAAGTACCAACTTTATTTTCTTCGAATCTAAAAAACATATTGATGAACTAGGTGCTCAAATGCTTGACAAGGGAGTAATAATAGGTAGACCTTTTCCCCCATTTTATGATTGGTGTAGAATAAGCACTGGAACAAGTGAAGAAGTTGATAAATTTATTAATGGAATGTTAGAAGTTTATAGCTAGTTTTTATAAACTATATATGTTGCTTTAACTCCAGTAGCAAGATTCCAACGGTTATTTCCTACAAGATTTCCGATATCGTCATACACTCTTACTTCAGCCGTATTAGGCCCAGAGCTTCCTTGGTTTAATGCAACAAAATCGATTACATTAAATCCAGTTTTTAAATCTAGTTTAAACCCAACTGCTCTTTCAGAAAGAAGGATAGCCGGCAACACAATCTTATCATTAACTAAAACCTCTATTATATCTCCATCCGGATATTCATGATCTCTTAAGACAATATTAATAAGGTCCCCATCAGTACTTATTTCCCCTAAAAACATATCAACCTTAAACTTATTTATATTTTTTTTAGATTCATTTGCTTGAGCATTTAATCTAGTTAGATAGTATTTAGTATTATCAATAAAGTCTTCTGATGAATTTTTATTCATATCACTATCTGGAAAAAAATCTTTTACATCTTTGTTTTTTAGTTTTTTTAAAAAGGGGTTACTCAAGTTACTAGGTTTTAAGAATGATTTTTTCTTTTTTGGTTCGGAAGATAATTTTACACCTTTTGAGGAGCTATTAGAATTATCCTGCGCAGACACTAATTGAAAAAATGATGTTGTAAACACCAAATAAATTATATATTTACTATAATTCATAATAACTCGTTTTATTATACTAAGATACATAGTTTTACAATGCAATTAAATAATATTGATTGGCTCATAATAGCTTCATTTTTTGTTATCTCTCTTCTTATCGGAGTAATTGTTTCAAGAAAGTCTGGTAAAAATATTACAGAGTTTTTTTTATCTGGAAGAAAAATGCCTTGGTGGTTATTAGGAATTTCTATGGTTGCTACGACATTTTCTGCAGACACTCCTAATCTTGTTACAGATATTGTTCGTACAAATGGAGTTGCTGGAAATTGGGTTTGGTGGGCATTTCTATTAACTGGAATGTTAACTGTTTTTATATATGCGAAGCTGTGGAGAAGGTCAAAAGTTTTAACAGACCTTGAATTTTATGAATTAAGATATAGTGGAAAAGGTGCTGCATTTCTTAGAGGATTTAGAGCATTTTATTTAGGAGCTGTTTTTAATGTTTTAATTATGGCGAGTGTTTGCTTGGCAGGTATAAAAATAGGTGGAGCTTTATTGGGATTAGATCCAGTTGAAACTCTCCTAATTTCATGTCTTATAACTGTGACATATAGTTCTATAGGTGGTTTAAGAGGAATTATAATAACTGACTTTTTTCAGTTTATTCTTGCGATGGGAGCAACTTTTTGGGCTGCATATGAGATAGTTAATTTACCTCAAATTCAAGGCTTATCTAATCTTTTATCTCACCCTGATGTTATACCTAAGCTTAGTTTAATACCTGATTTTGCGAATCGAGATCTTTTTATTGCAGTCTTTATAATTCCAATAGCTGTGCAATGGTGGTCAGTTTGGTATCCAGGAGCAGAGCCTGGTGGCGGAGGGTATATTGCACAAAGGATGCTATCAGCAAAGGATGAAAAAAATGCTATATGGGCAACATTACTTTTTAATTTCATGCATTATGCTGTTAGGCCTTGGCCATGGATATTGATTGCCCTTGCATCAATTATCGTTTTTCCTGATCTGAATTCTCTTCAAGAAGCTTTTCCAAACACAATTGTTGGACATGATTTAGCTTATCCTGCTATGATATCTTTTCTACCCTCAGGACTACTAGGCCTTTTAGTCGCATCGTTAATTGCAGCATTTATGTCAACAATATCTACTCATTTAAATTGGGGATCTTCTTACTTAGTTCATGATTTTTATAGAAGGTTTTATGTGAAAAATAAATCAGAAAAACATTATGTTTTTATTGGAAGAGTCTTTACTGTTTTGCTTATGGTTGTATCTGCTTTTTTTGCCCTGTATCTTAATAATTCGCTTCAAGCATTTGGGATAATTTTACAAATAGGCGCTGGAACAGGTCTTATATTTATTCTTAGATGGTTTTGGTATAGGATAAATGTATATAGTGAATTAACGGCAATGATTGTTTCTTTTTTCATCGCTTTATGTTTTGAGTTTTTCCCAAATGATTTTTCAGTTGAACAAAAGTTAATATTAGGCGTAACCTTAACTACAATTTCATGGATTATTGTAACTTTTATGACTCCATCGTCTTCGATGGAAACCTTACAAAACTTTTATAAGAAAATACAACCAGGTGGTCCAGGATGGAAAAAAGTAATAGAGGTGTCAGAAAGTAATGGGGTTAACATAAGTGGTAAAAAAGAAAAATGGGATGTCCCTAATGGTATTTTATGTATGGTCTTTGGAAGCTCATCTGTTTATAGTATTTTATTTGGGATTGGGTATATACTATATGGACAAATTAATCTAGGATTTACCTTTCTAGGTATTTCGATTCTATCTGTTTATTTACTTATGAAGTTTTGGAAAAAAATGTCAACTACAAGGTAATTTAGCCTAAAATCATTCCAACCATAGTTGCCGATAAAAGAGAAACAAGAGTTCCGGCAATCATTGCTTTAAAACCTAATTCAGTTAGAAGCTTATATTTTTTAGGAGCAAGTATTCCAATCCCTGCAACTTGAATCCCTATTGAAGCAAAATTTGCAAAACCACACAACATTATAGTTGCCATTATAACAGATTTCTCATATGTTAAATGGATTACGCTAGTTAGATCTTTTAGACTTGCTAACTCGATATAAGCAACAAATTCACTTGCAGCAATTTTAACCCCTAAAAGTTGACCCATTAATGTCATATCTTCTTTAGCGATTCCAATTAACCACATTAGAGGTGCAAAAATATATCCTAAAATTAATTCCAGAGAAAGAGACTCATAAACAGTATTGTTTTTTATCCAATCGTTTATGCCAAATAAATCTGCACCTTGAAATAGTATTCCATTTATTAAAGCGATAAGTGCAAGAAATACTAGTAACATAGCCCCCACGTTAACAGCCATTTTTATTCCATCTCTTGTTCCATTTGTTATAGCAGTTAATAAATTATCCCCAGTAATTTCTTCATTCACTTTAAAGTCTTTATTTATTTTTTCGGTTTGAGGATACATTAACTTTGAAATTACTATTGCTCCAGGGGCAGCCATAACAGATGCTATTATTAAATTTTTTGCAACTTCTACTCTTTGAACAGGATCATCGCCACCTAAAAAACCAATATATGCAGCAAGAACACTTCCTGCAACAGTTGCCATTCCACCAGTCATTAAAAGAAAGTATTCTGATCTATTCATTTTGTTTAAATATCCTTTAACAAGAAGCGGCGCTTCTGTTTGGCCAAGAAAAATATTTCCTACTACTGCAAGACTTTCTTGTCCGGAGATATTTAATAATTTGGTAAGAAGCCAAGCCATTCCTTGAACTACTTTTTGAATTATCCCATAATAATATAAGACAGATGTTAAAGCAGAAAAGAATATAATAACTGGGAGAATCTGAAACGCAAAAATTGCTCCATACTTTTCAGAGTTAGCTAATTCTCCAAAAAGAACTTTAGTCCCCTCATTAGTAAACACTACAATTGCTAAAAACACTTCCCCTATTTTTTCAAAAAAGATTTTAACTGCATCAACTTTTATAACACCAATAGCAATAATCAATTGACTTAAAACACCAATGCCTATTGTTTTCCAATCAATATTTTTTTTATTATTACTTAGTAAGTAAGCTATAACCAATATTGTTGATATTCCAAGGAATCCTCTTGTAATTGAAATTAGTGAAATGCCATCATGTGGTATTAACTCCATAGCTATAGTTTATTTTTTACCATCCTTGTTTGTCTTTGTATGAGTCATCCCATCTAGAAAGAATAACTTTCTGACGAGTATAAAACATAACTCCTTCTGATCCTTGCATATGTAAGTCTCCATAAAAAGATTCATTCCAACCTGAAAATGGAAACATTGCCATAGGAGCAGGAACACCAACGTTAATTCCTACCATACCGCATTTAATGGATGCTCTAAATTCTTTTGCTGAAGCTCCACTAGTTGTGAAAATAGTCGCTCCATTACCATAATTTAATTTGTTCAACCATTGGATAGCTTCTGTTAAATTTTTTGGGTTTAAAATAGACAATACAGGCCCAAAAATTTCTTCACTGAATACTGTCATGTCAGGGTTAACATTATCAAATAAAGTTGGTCCTATAAAGTACCCATCATTATCGATAAGTTTTCTTCCATCGTTTATCAGTGATGCCCCGTTTTTTTCTACTTTTTCAATTATTTTTGAAATTCTCTCTTGTGAGTTGCTATCAATAACTGGTCCCATTTCAGTTTTTTCATTTTTTATTGGGTCTCCAACAATAAGTTTATCAATAGCTCCACTAACCTTTTCTTTTAATGACTCTTTAACGTCACCAACACCAACTAATAAAGAACCAGCCATACATCTTTGTCCAGCACAGCCAAAAGAAGAACTCATTATTGCTCTTAATGTTGAATCAGGTTCTGCATCTCCCATTACTAGAAGAGCATTTTTTGCAGCACCTCCAGCTTGAACTCTTTTACCATTGAGTGATGCAAGAGAATAAACATGATGTCCAACAATAGATGATCCGACAAAACTTATAGCACTGATTTTTGGATGTGTACACAATCCATCAACAATTTCTTTACCACCATGGATTAGGTTTAAAACTCCTTTAGGCAATCCAGCTTTTTCAAAAAGCTTTACTAGTTTGACGGCAGTTAAAGGAACCTTTTCACTAGGTTTTAAAATAAATGTATTTCCACACGCTATTGCTAAAGGGAACATCCACATTGGCACCATTGCAGGGAAATTAAAAGGGCTTATCCCAGCACAAATTCCAAGAGGTTCTCTAATTGTTGTGGCATCAATATTAGGGGCAACCTCTGCTAGACTTTCACCTTTTGAGAGTTGAGAAATGCCACATGCAAATTCAACAACTTCAAATCCTCTTTGAATATCACCTTTGGCCTCAGCTAGAGTTTTACCATTTTCTGTTGAAATTATTTTTGCAATTTCTTCTAAATTATCTTTTAGTAAAGACCTGTAATTAAAAAGAATTTGAGCTCTATTATTGGAAGGCAAACTAGACCATGAAACAAAGGCTTTTTCTGCAGCTTCAACAGCTTTATCTAATTCTTTATTACCGCACATTGGAGTTTTTGATATTATTTCTCCTTTTGCAGGATTATAAACGTTAGTATACTTGTCTTTATTAATTGACAACCATTCACCATTAATCAATGATGGAACAATTTCATATGATTCAGAGGGCATGCTTTATCTTTTTTATTCTTTTGAAATATAGAAAAATTAAAAGAATAAAAATAATTATCATTGATTAAAAATCTTTATGTACTAATGATAAATATTATTAGATTTGGAAAAAATTATCTTCAAAAGAAATTTATGAAAAAGAATCATTTCCTCTCATTACTATTTCTGTTTTTAGCTGTCTCTTGTAACAAATCAAAAGATACTATAGATAATAATAGCTCAATTACGAACAACAACAGTAATAATATAAATACACCAGTAGATACTTATGTGTTTAATAATGAGCTTACATGGTCTGATGAATTTGATGTGGATGGGTCAATATCTCTTGATAAATGGAGTATAGAAACAGTTGCCCCTAATAATGGAAGCTGGTGGAATGGCGAGCTTCAGTATTATACCGACAAAGAAAATAATATAAAAATAGAAGAGGGTCTTTTAAAGATTACAGCTAAGTATGAAAGCTTTAATGGTAAGAATTACACTTCAGCAAGAATTAATACTCAAGATAAATATGAATTTACTTATGGTAGGGTAGAACTTAGAGCTAAACTTCCTAATTGGGAGGGTATGTGGCCTGCATTTTGGTTACTTGGAGCTAATTATGATGTAATTGATTGGCCCTACTGTGGAGAATTAGATATTTTAGAACATGGAGATTATGTAAAAGATTCTACTGTAGATGATCCTGGCTTAATTTCATCAGCAGTTCATTATGGACCACTTGATCATAAATCTCAATATGCAAACATCCCAAATACAATTTTTATGGCTACAGGTCAAGAAAATTTTGTTAGAGCTGAAAAAATTATTGAAAACCCTTTTGATCAATTTCACACATATGCAATTCAATGGGCTCCTGATAAAATTCAATTTTTTATAGACGATGAAATGTATTTTGAATTTCCACTTCAAGCTCAACATTCGCCTTTCGATAAACCATTTTTCTTGATATTAAATTTAGCAGTTGGAGGCCACTGGACAGACGGATATGTAGCGCCAGGATTTGATCAAGCAACATATGAAATAGATTATGTTAGGATTTATCAATAAAGTTATATTTCTCATCCCCTTTTTAGCCTTTGGTTCTATCCAAAATGATACAATCAACAAAATTAATCTTGATGAGGTTGTGGTTAATTCTGGTAAAATTGTCTCAAATAAAAAAAATATCCCTTTGTCAATTTCATCAAAGGATTTTACAAATGATCAACAATTTTCACAACAATTATCTTTGCAAGAGTACTTATATAATATTCCTGGTGTTTTCTCAACATCGGCAAATAATTTTGCACAAGATTTAAGGTTATCGATTAGAGGTTTTGGAGCAAGATCTTCATTTGGTATTAGAGGGATTAAGGTTATAGTAGATGGTATTCCGCAAACATCCCCTGATGGTCAGACTCAATTAGACAATCTTCCTCTTGGTCTTATGGAATCAATAGAAGTTATAAGGGGCCCTGCAGCTAATCTTTATGGAAACTCATCAGGAGGAGTAATTACAATCAATACTATTTCTGGAGATACAAACAATAAAACCAACTATAAGGGAATGATAGGGTCATATGGTTATGAATCAGACGTTAGGTTAAAAACTTTTAATTGGGATAAGACAAGTTTAGTGTTTTATTCTGATAATAAAGAGTCAAATGGATATAGAGAATTTAGTGGATATAAAAATAGAACACTTAATTTAAAATTAAGCCATCGCTTTTCTGAAAAATCCAATATAGTTTATCAATTAAATTATACAAACAGTCCTTATGCATATGATGCTGGTGGTTTGAATATTGAAGAGGTAACATCAGAAAGGACAAAAGCTAGGCAAAAGAATATTGATTATAAAACAAAAGAAACAATTAAGCATTTAAAGACCGGATTGTCCTGGTCGCTAGAAATTGATGATGCAATTGATATTCAATCTTTTGCTTATTATCAACACAGAGATTTCTACTCATTACTCCCATTCAACTCTGGAGGAATTGTTTCTCTAGACAAAAATATTTTTGGATTAGGGTCTAGACTTCAAAGTAAAAAATTAAAAGACAGTCTTATTAAAACATTCCAACTAGGCTTTGATTATAATTATCAAAAGGATCAAAGAGATAGATATAGAAATGATTTTGGGGAAGAAGGAGAAAATGTTTTTTCACAACTTGAAAAGTTCTCATCTTTAGGGATGTATGCTCTTCATCAAACTGAATTTGAAAATGGACTCCTACTTAGGCTGGGGTCAAGATTTGATTCAAATAAAATATCTACAGACAATACAAATGAGTCTATAGTTTTGAATAAACTAAATCCTTCATTTGGCATAACATATAACACGAATAATGAATCAAACTTTTTTATGACAATAGGTACAAGCTTTGAAACACCTACTTTAAATGAGCTATCAAATAACCCAACTGGAGGAATGGGGTTTAATAAAGATCTAGAGCCTATTTCATCATTAAGTTATGAGTATGGTTGGAAAGGTTATTTTAATAGTTCATCATTTGAAATTATTGGTTATAACATATTATCTTCTAATGAAATACTCCCATTTGAGGTAGAAGAATACCCAGGTAAGAATTTCTATAGTAATGTTGGAAAAACATCCAGAGTAGGTCTAGAATTTAGTTGGAATTACTTCTTGCCATCAGCAATAATAAACTTAAGCTATACTGTCAGTAATAATGAATTTAAAAGTTATGAGTTAAATGGCTCTCAATTAAAGGGAAATAAGATTCCTGGAATACCAAATCAATTATTTGATCTATCTGTTCTTTATAAAACAGATGAAGATTTCAATTTAAAAATTGATTACCAGTTTGTGGGGGAAAGGTTTGCTGATAATTTTAATTTAACAAAAATTGATCCTCATTCACTATTAAGTTTTAAACTGTCTAAGCCTTTTTATATAAAAAAAATAAAGTTAACTTACTTTTTAGGAATTAATAACTTGCTTAATGAAAAATACTTTGATAACATTAGGTTGAATGCATTTGGGAAACGATACTATGAGCCAGCCCCTAGTAGAAATTTTTATTTAGGCTTAAGCACTAATTTGTCTAAAATAGGATGGGTCAGTAAATATTTCTAAATTAATCAAACATGACAATAAAAAGACATATAAAATACTCTAACCAAAAATCTATAAAAAAAGCACTTAGTATAGTAATATTGGTTTTATCAATTTCTTTTGTTTTTTCACAAAATAATGAATCTCCATTTATTTATGTTCTTGGCAATGTTCAAGATGCAGGTTTACCTCATATTGGATGTGATGAAAAAATTTGTATTAATGCATTTAATGAAAAAAAACAATATTATGTAACATCTTTAGCTTTAGTTGACACAGAAAATAAAGAATATTCTTTATTTGACGTTACTCCTGACATATCAGATCAATTAAGAATGATAGGTAATGATATATTTAGTGAGTTTCTACTCCCAAAAGACATATTTATTACCCATGCCCATATCGGTCATTATGCAGGTTTAATGTATTTTGGTCGTGAAGCCCTAGGATCAAAGGGTGTTAAGGTTAATGTTTTACCTAGAATGTATGATTTTATTAGTCTTAATGGACCATGGTCGCAACTAGTAAGCCTTAAGAATATAGCATTAAATAAGATCAATTTTAGAGATAATATTGAAATTAAACCTAATTTAAGTGTTGTTCCTATTGAAGTTCCACATAGAGATGAATTTTCTGAAACTGCAGCATTTTTAATACTTGGACCTAATAAAACCGCACTTTTCCTTCCAGATATTGATAAATGGGACAAGTGGTCAATGAATATAGTGCAAATGCTCTCAAATGTTGATTATGCCTTTATTGACGCTACATTTTATTCAAATACAGAAATAAATAGGAATATTGAAGAAATTCCTCATCCTTTAGTTATGGAAACCATAGATTTATTGTCTGATTTACCTTATGAACAAAGAAATAAGGTCTATTTTATTCATATGAATCATACAAATCTTATGATTGATATTAATAGTGATATATCAAGGAAAGTTCTCCAAAAGGGCTTTAATATTGCAAGATTAGGTCAAAAGTTTCACCTATAACTCACCTTTTTGCATTTGTTCTGCTATGTTTTGAACCTCATCAAGCACTCTCATTAGGTTTCCTCCCCATATTTTAGCTATTTCACCATCGGAATATCCTCTATTTCTAAGTGCTGAAGTTACATTTTTAGTCTCAGAAGCATCTTTCCAACCCTCTATTCCACCACCTCCATCAAAATCAGAGCTAATTCCAACATGATCAATTCCTATTTTATCTACCATATAATCAATATGGTCAATAAAATCTTCAATATTTGGGGGTGGATCCTCTCTATCAGTAAGATAATTGCCTAAAGCTACTGTCTGTATAACACCTCCATTTTGTTTCACCCACTCTAATTGTTCATCATCTAGGTTTCTTGAATGGTCTCTTAGGGCTCTAGCGGATGAGTGTGAGGCCATAACAGGTGCTTTGCTTAGCTCTATCATTTGACGTATTGCTTCTTTTGAAGGATGAGAGATATCTATCATTATACCATAATAATTAAGCAATTGAACCATTTCTTTCCCTAATTCGCTTAACCCATCATGTAAATAAACGCCATCTCTCTCCCCTGTATTAGAATCAGAGAACTGGCTATGCCCATTATGTGCTAAGGACATATATCTTGCACCTTTTTCCCAATACTTTTTCACATTTGACGTGTCAAGCCCTATTGGATAGGCATTTTCTACTCCAATCATAGCTATTTTTTTACCTTTTTTATGAATTCTGTATACATCATCTGAATTTAATGCTAGCTCTATCTGATCTTGCGCATAGTCAGATACAAGTCTATTTATGGCATCAAATTTAGCCATTGCATTATCATTTGCTGCCTTATAACCTTCTTTATCAAGATTTCCTTGTCCTGTATATACGATAAACCAAGCTACATCAAGCCCTCCTTGTATCATTTTAGGTAAATTAACCTGCGTATCAGTATTCATTGTATAGTTCAAGGATTCTGTAAAATTTTCTACATTAATATCATCATGTGTATCCATTGTTATTATTGATGTTTCACTGTTTGAACACCCATAAATTGTTAGAATCGTTAAAGTAAGTAATAATTGTAGTGTTTTCATGTGTTTTTTAATTTTCAGTTTATTTTTAAAATTCTATTTATCAGTTAGTTAAGTGTACAATTTCATTTGTGGCATGGTATTTGTTTTAACGTGTGTGTACATTAAATATGTAACATGAACGTTCATATGAAAAATATACAAACTAAATATAAATTAAATTTTAAAACAATGAAAAAAGGATTATTAACCGTTTTGGCTGCCTCACTAGTTTTTGTGGGATGTCAAAACTACGACGATCAATTTGATGATTTAAATGCTCAAATTAGTGCATTAAAGTCTCAAGTTGACGGTTTATCATCTTTATCTGGTCAAGTGGCTTCACTTTCTGGGACTATTAGTGGTCTTTCAGCTGGTGTAAGCGCTGCTCAAGCTGCTGCTGCTGCTGCAGGCGCATCTGCCGATGCTGCTACTGCTGCTGCTAATGCTATCACAACAACTCCTGCTACAGACCTTTCAGGTCTTGAAGCATCTCTTGCTACATTGCAAACGGAGGTTGATGATATACAAGCATCTTTAGCAACTGCTGTGACTGCTGCTGACATTGCTACTCTTCAAGCTGAGCTTGATGGAATAGAAGCAGATGTAGATGAATTACTTGCTACAAGTAACATATATACCGGAGATCTAACTATTTCGAGTGCATCAACTCTTGATGCTGCTGTTGCTCAAGGTAACAACATTAACATTGTAAATGGTGCTGTAACTATTACTCAATCAGCTACAATGGATGCTACTAAGCTGCAATCAGTGATCGATAAGATCTTTACCGTTACTGGTAATTACGTATATACTGCAAGCACAACTAATGTGACTGCAATGACACATACTAAACTAGCTTCTACAGGTGACCTTACTTTAAAAGTAAACGGACCTATTGA
>Ga0208750_1000244_pt1 | contig 16008 bp, 16 predicted proteins | sample Knorr_S15_td_O2m_FD_185602 | JGI IMG/M metagenome (GOLD analysis project Ga0208750, IMG submission 185602) | Marine microbial communities from Southern Atlantic Ocean transect - Knorr_S15_td_O2min_ad_340m_LV (SPAdes) (version 2) | ecosystem: Environmental > Aquatic > Marine > Oceanic | place...
GGAAACTGGATAGTTCCTTACAAAGAAAGAGTAAATTCCGTTCTGGAATCTTTACTTCCTGAAGACAACAGTATTCTTACTAAAGCTATAAGTTATTCAGTTTTAAACGGAGGAAAAAGATTAAGACCTCTCTTAGTTTATTTATCTTCTGAACTAGGCAAGTCCACCAGCGAAGCTCAGGATTTAGTCAGTTGCGCTGTTGAACTAATTCATTGCTACTCACTGATTCATGATGATCTCCCTTCAATGGATGATGATTCACTAAGAAGGGGCTTGCCAACCTGTCATAAAAAGTTTGGAGAGGCTATAGCCATTCTGGCAGGAGATGCTCTTCAACCTATGGCATATTCTTTATTAATCAATTCAAATGAAATAGAAGATAAATTAAAAATAAAGTTAGTCGCTTTGCTAAGTAAGGCTTGTGGCCAAAATGGAATGGTTGAAGGGCAAGTATTGGACATTTCAGACAATAAGTCTATTTCACTTGAAGAGCTAGATTATATGCACAGTAAAAAAACTGGGAGCTTAATAAAAACTTGTCTTGAGATGGGTGGTTTAATCTCTTATTTACAGGTAAATGATATAAATCTCCTTAAAGAATATGGAGAAAAGATAGGCCTTGCTTTTCAGATTCGTGATGACATTATTGATCTTGAATCACCTTCAGAAGTGAGTGGTAAAACTCAAGGCGCTGATGTATTAAACCAAAGGGTGACTTATCCGAAGGTGATTGGAATGGAAGCTTCTAAGAAAAGAGCAATTGAACTATGCAAAGAAGCACAAGAAATAGTAACAAACTTATCAGGAGATCCTGTTAAATTGATTAAACTTTCTGACTTTATATCAAACAGGCACTATTAGTTTTGAAGATTTTTGAAGAAATACCAATTAAAGAACCTTCAGGTGAATTACTCGGGGCGGTAAACTTTCCTTCAGACTTGAGAGAGTTGGGCTTAAAAGATCTTCCAAAATTTTCTGATGAATTGAGAGAGTATCTTCTTTATAGCGTTGGACAGACAGGAGGTCACTTTGGAGCAGGCTTAGGAGTTATAGAACTGACAGCTGCTCTACACTATGTTTTTGATACACCTAAAGACAAGATTGTCTGGGATGTTGGACATCAGGCCTATCCACACAAGCTAATAACTGGCAGGAAAGAGGCGATGGATACGATTAGACAAACCAATGGATTAGCACCCTTCCCCTCTAGATCAGAAAGTGAATACGATACATACGGAGTTGGCCATTCAAGCACTTCGATAAGTGCTGCTCTAGGCATGGCTGCTGCTGCCAGATTAAAAGGAGAGGATAAAGAAGTTGTAGCCGTTATTGGTGATGGGGCTATGACAGCCGGTATGGCGTATGAAGCTCTTTCACATGCAGGTTCCATTGATGAGAATATTCTCGTTGTACTTAATGATAACCAGATGTCTATCTCTGAAAATGTGGGAGGTCTTAAAAATTATCTGGCTAAGGTTTGGGCAAGCCCTCTTTACAACCAGATTAGAAAAGGAGGAAAAACCGTTCTTCGCTTTATCCCAGCTGCAAGCAGGATAGCTAGAAGAGCCGAGATCCAAGCTAAAGGGCTGCTTACACCTGGGACATTGTTTGAAGAACTCGGACTATCCTATATTGGACCTGTCAATGGTCATGATCCTGTTGCAATGGTAAAGATATTAAATGAACTGAAAACTATGGGCGGACCAAGACTTCTACATGTCATTACTCAAAAAGGTAAGGGATTTCTACCTGCTGAGCTAGATCCCATTGGGTATCATGCCATTAACAAAATAAAACCCCTGAAAAGGCAAGAAGAGGGAGAAAAACTTCCAACTTTCTCTCAAATCTTTGGAGAGTGGTTGTGCTATAAGGCCGAAAAAGAGAGTCTTCTGACAGCTATAACTCCTGCGATGCGTGAAGGATCTGGCTTGATTGAATTCTCCACAAAATACCCTGATAGATATTACGATGTCGCTATAGCAGAACAGCATAGTGTTTCATTGGCTGCAGGAATGGCCTGCGAAGGACTCAAACCAGTAGTAGCTATATACAGTACTTTCCTACAGAGAGCTTATGACCAACTTATACATGATGTAGCCCTACAGAACCTTAATGTGTTGTTCGCAATTGACAGAGCTGGCTTAGTTGGAGCAGATGGCCCGACACACCAAGGAGCATTTGATATTTCTTATCTGCGTTGTATTCCTAACATGATAGTCATGACACCCTCTGATGAAAACAATACCTGGAAAATGTTAAATACAGGGTTTAATTATCAGGGACCTGCATCCATAAGATACCCAAGGGGCTCTGGGCCTGGAGCTAAAGTAGAAAAAAATGATTCAACAATAGAATTAGGCAAGAGTTCATTAATTAAAGATTCTGAAGATAAGAAAATAGCGATTATGAATTTTGGCTCTACTTTAGGTTTGGCAGTTGAATTGGCTGAAGATTTCAGCTCTTGTCTAATCGATATGAATTTCGTTAAACCTTTAGATCACAAAAGAATTAAAGGATTGGCTGAAGAATATAAACTCCTTATAACTATCGAAGAAAATGCCATTAAAGGAGGTGCAGGATCGGCTGTAGCTGAATTCTTAGCTGATAACAATTTAAGAGTTTCTCTTCTAAATTTTGGAATATCTGATGAATTTGTTCAGCATGGAAGCCAAGAACATCAGAAGGTAAGCTCAGGTTTAGGAAAAGAAGAAATTACTGAGAAAATTAGAAAACGATTAGACCAATTATAAATAAGAAATCTTTAGAAAAGATTCTCGTAAGAAATATTGGAAAAAAAGGAAAGGCTGTGAAGAAAATAAAAAATACCAGCAAATACTATAGCTGAAAATAAACCAGCCATTACATCATCCATCATAACTCCCAAAGCCCCTTCAGAACGATCAAAGTGACCTATCACTGAAGGTTTCCAAATATCAAAAATACGGAATAAAACAAAAGATAGGAGAATCCAGGGCCAAGGGGATGCAAATAAAATTAAAGGAAAACACGCAATCCACATTCCTACAAATTCATCCCATACAAAGATTTTTGCATCTTTTTCTTCTCCCATTGTTTTCTTGTATATATACAAACCAAAAAAGAAACTCGAAATGAGTAAAAATAGATAAATTAAGACAACAAATATAAAGGCAAAAGGTTTAAGAAAAGGAAATATTAAAAAATAAAAGAAAATACCAGCCATCAAACTACCGGAAGTTCCTGGAACCCAAGGAGAAAGGCCTGAACCGAAGCCAACTGCAAACCAAGTTAAAAGGTTTTTATAATTCACTAATCATAATTTTATTTTAAAAGTGCTGGTAACCAGAAGAAGCGTTTAGGAATTTACCTTTCTGGGTAAAAATACTTACTTTATCACCTTTGGTTATTAACCCAATTTCGTAGATAGGGACATTTACCTCTTTGGCGAGCCTTTCTATCTTCTCTCTATTTGATTTATCTGAAGTAAAAAGAATCTCGTAATCATCTCCTCTATTAATCTCATCTAATGGTAAGGAGTTAGACGAGAAAGTCGGAATTTTTTCGAAGATAATTACTGCGCCAACTTTACTTGCTTTACAGATATGATCTAGATCTTGAAACAGGCCATCAGAGATATCTATCGCAGAAGAGGCTGTATCCAATAGTTCAGAACTCACCTCGAAGCGTATTTTTGGTCTTAAATACCTATTTTTATCGAGTCTTGTTAAATTACCGCTCCTTAAGTTATCAAGAGCAGAGGAAGCGGCACCAATGCACCCAGTGACATAAATGACCTCTCCAATTCTGGCACCTTCCCTAGTTAAAGCCTTCCCTGCATCCACATATCCTCCAACTTGAATGGTGATGGATAAATTGCCTCCTTTAGTGGTATCACCTCCTATTAAAGGAATCTTTAGTTCAGCTGAAATATCTTCTAGTCCTTTTTTAAAATCTAATAGCCATTTAGGATCATTCTCCTTGAGGGAAAGGGCTAAAGTAAACCACGCAGGGGTCGCCCCACATGCAGCTAAATCACTGAGAGCTACTGAAACGGATCGGTATGCAATATCAGAAGCATGCATTGAATCTAAAAAATGCACCCCACCAATAGAAGTATCTACTGAAATTACGCTTTCTTTACCTTTTGGAGTAGATAGAACTGCTGCGTCGTCACCAACAGGAACCCTGATGCCTTGTTCCTTTAAATAAGCGGAGCCGACATCAGAAAAATATTCCTGTATTAATTGGTGCTCGTTTAAAGGATCAACACCTTTAACCAAATTTAATTTACTCAGGTATAGATTCGAATAAACCGGTAGCTCCCATGCCACCGCCAACACACATGGTAACTATGCCGTATTTACCACCTCTTCTTCTAAGCTCTCTGGTTAAATGCCCCACTTGTCTAGAGCCTGTCATTCCAAAAGGGTGACCTATTGCAATAGAGCCACCGTTAACATTAAGATTTTCAGTTGGTAACCCAAGTTGATCTTTAATGTAAACCACTTGAGAAGCGAAAGCTTCGTTCAGTTCCCAAAGATCAATATCATCTACTGTTAGATTTGCTGACTTTAATAATTTAGGTATCGAATAAACTGGCCCTATACCCATTTCATCTGGCTGACATCCTACAACTGTGAATCCTCTGAAATAAGCCAAAGGTTTAACTCCAAGCTCATTTGCTTTATCTTCACTCATAACCATAGTTACTGATGCGCCATCTGATAATTGTGAAGAATTACCAGCCGTTACAGAACCTTCCTCTGGATCAAATACTGGATTAAGGCTAGCTAGCCCTTCTAGTGTAGTTTCTGGTCTGTTGCAGTTATCTTTATCTACAACAGAGTCAACTTCCTTTTCTGCTCCAGTTTCTTTATTCACCAAAAGCATTTTAGTTTCCATCGGAATAATCTCATCATCAAAGAGACCTTGATCTTGTGCTTTAGCACATCTTTCTTGGCTTGATAAAGCATATTCGTCTTGTGACTCTCTGCTAACCCCATACCTTTTTGCCACTGTCTCAGCTGTGGTACCCATGGCGTGATATATTCCTGGAGCTTCTTCTGCCAGTTTTTCATTAACATACATGTGCATATTACCTTTGCCTTGAGTTGTGCTGATTGACTCTACTCCACCAGCAATGATGCAATCTGCAAAACCACTCTGTACCTGAGTAGCTGCCATAGCAATCGTCTGAAGACCTGAGGAACAGTATCTGTTTACAGTTGTCCCTCCAACCTCAATAGGAAGTTTAGATAACACTGCAACATTTCTTGCAATGTTGTGTCCTTGTGCTCCTTCAGGCGCACCACAACCTAAAATCATATCTTCCACCATTGAAGGATCTACTTCGGGATTCCTATCCATTAAGGCATCAACAATATAGGCTGTCATATTGTCTGCTCTGGTTTGATTAAAACCACCTCTGAAAGACTTTGCCAGACCAGTTCTGACACTATCTACTATTACTGCTTCAGCCATAATTTCTCCTTAAAAACTTTTTTATTTATATCGGGCGACTGATGTTAGGTTAGAGCGCAAGAATTGGCAAGAAAATAACATATCTTCATAAGCATTATTTGTTTAGCGAGTCTTTAAACCAATCCGGAACAATATCAATGTCATACTTTCTTGCTAATTTGACAACCAAAGGAATGGTAATAGGAGAAAAAGGTAACATAGTAAGAGCCCCAAAACCTAGCTCCTTTAACACTATATTTAGCTGTTTGTTGGCCTTTTCTAAATCTTCTTTTGTAGTATTTCCTTGAGTAAAGGAATAATAAGTCTTTAGCATTTCTCTAGAGCTCTCAGTGTCATGGTTTAAAGTAACTTTAAGTAAAGTTAAAGCCCTTCTTATATTCCTGCCTAACATTATGTTATTAAGATTTTAGTTTCTTGTTTTTTATAAATATTCATTAGATACTAACAAAGAACACAAAGTATTAACAAAAACATTCGGAGCCTTAAAAATGAATAAATCTTTCCCAATATTTACTGTGGGTGCAATAGTAATTGTAGTGCTAATTTACTTCTTTTATGACAGTGAAGAGCCTGCTCAAGAAAATGTTATTAAGGGGGAAATTAGCTCTTCAATAACTTCTTCATCCTCTGTAGGGCTCATAGACGATAAAAGAATCATTGAAGCTGAAGGTGAACCTGAGAATTGGATTGCTCACGGAAGAACATATGAAGAGCAAAGATTTTCTCCCTTAACAAAAATTAATAAAGAAAGTGTCTCTGACTTAGGACTTGCCTGGTATAAGGATATGGGAACTAACAGAGCTCTAGAAGCTACACCAATAGTTGTGGATGGGATTATGTTCTTCACGAGCACTTGGAGTCGAGTCTATGCAGTAGAAGCAAAAACAGGTGAAACACTATGGTCTTTTGATCCTGAAGTCCCTGGAGAATGGGCAAGAAAAGCCTGTTGCGACATAGTCAATAGGGGTGTAGCTGTTTATCAAGGGAAAGTATTCTTTGCCAGCCTGGATGGAAGATTATTTTCGTTAAACGCTGAAACAGGAGAAAAGATATGGGAAGTAGATACCGTAACTGATCGTACCAGAGCCTACACGATTACCGGGGCACCTAGAGTAGCAAAAGGAAAGGTCTTTATAGGTAATGGCGGTGCTGAATACGGAGTAAGAGGCTATGTAACAGCTTACGATACAGAGTCTGGAGAGAAAGTATGGAGGTTTTTTACTGTTCCGGGAGACCCATCATTAGGATTTGAAGATCCGGCCATGGAAATGGCTGCTAAAACTTGGAAAGGCACGAAATGGTGGGAGTTTGGTGGAGGAGGAACTGTTTGGAACTCAATTGTCTACGACCCAGACTTTAATAATGTCTATTTAGGGGTTGGCAATGGATCTCCTTGGACAAGGGAAATCCGATCTCCAGGTGGAGGAGATAACCTATTCCTTGCTTCGATTGTTGCTGTCGATGCAGATACAGGTAAGTACAAATGGCATTATCAGACGACTCCTGAAGACAACTGGGATTACACGGCTGTTCAAGACATGGCTTTAGCTGATATGGAAATAGATGGAGAAAAAAAGAAAGTCCTTTTACAGGCTCCAAAAAATGGATTTTTCTACGTTATTGATAGGTCAAACGGTAAAGTGCTAAGAGCTCATCCATTTGCTGCTGTTACTTGGGCTACTCATGTTGACTTAGAAACAGGCAGACCAGTTGAAAATCCTGAAGTGGATTATTCTGAGGATGGATCTTTTGTTCTGCCAGGACCTTTAGGAGCTCATAATTGGCAAGCAATGTCAGTTGATCTAGATGCCGGCCTTGTATACATACCTGCTCAAGAAAATGCCTTCTTTTATGCGATTGATGAGAATTATAAGAAAACAGGAATATACAAAAGAAATCCGGGTAGATGGAATATGGGCATAGAAATGAGTTCTTTAGCCCAAAATGTACTTTCGAATCTAGAATCAATGCCCGAACCAGGGGGTTTTCTTAAAGCTTTTGACCCTTTAACTGGTGAAACTAAATGGTCTGTACCTATTCCGCATTACTGGAATGGAGGGGTTCTAGGCACAGCTGGAGGACTGGTTTTTCAAGGAGATGCCTTAGGCATGTTCTCTGCTTACGATAAAAAAACGGGAGAACGTTTATGGGAATTTAACACCTACACTTCTATGCTTGCTCCTCCAATTTCTTTTGAAATAGATGGAGAGCAGTACGTTTCAATCCTAACAGGATCCGGTGGAGGAGATCTGTTTGGAGGAGAGCCTCTACCGCCTATAGAAATACAAGCTTCTCTTACCTACAACAATTTTGGAAGATTGTTAGTTTTTAAACTAGGTGGTAAAGAGAAGCTTCCTATACCTGATGTAAGAGATACAACTATCCCTGAACAGGTCCTAGCAGATGCCAGTAACAATCAAATCCGTAATGGAGAAAGTAATTACAATCAATACTGTGCCGTATGTCATGGCTTTGTAGTGAAATCTGCTGGGGGACTACCGGATTTAAGAAAAATGACTACAGGTACCCATGATCTATTTAATAAAATAGTGCTGGAGGGTATCTTAGGAAGTAATGGTATGGCAGGTTTTGCAGATGTGCTTTCGGAAGACGAGGTAGGTAATATTCATCATTATGTTAGGGCCAGAGCGCATGAAGACAGAGAGGTTGCCTTAGGAAATATGGAAGCACCTCAATTCACGTGGTATGGAGTAGAGGACTGATAGATTAATTTTCGAACTTAGCCTTGGGAGGTAAACTTGGAGGAGATACCTCTTGAAATTCAAAAGAAGGATTTCCTTCCTCGTTGCTACTAGAAGCAGATTCTTCGTATGGATTTGCCCTTTCATCAAATTTATCAGCATCTAAAACCCCATAAGTCTTTCTGCCATTAAGCTGTGTTCCTTCTTTGAGCTTCAGTAAAGCCGATTGGGCAATTTTATGATTTTCTTCACTCCAGACTAGGCCGAAAGCTCTTGGTTTTCCAAATGGTAGGTCTGCCTCGTCTATGTATCTTATCCAGAAATAAATTTGCCCTTCCCTTTTAGTAAACTTGTCTGGCTCATCAATAGAGACCCAAATAAGTCTGAATTCTTCAGGAATTTCTTGCGTTGATGGCCATCCTAATACCTGTTTATACCCAAGCCATGTTAATACATAAAAAAATGCCATTATTAGAACGACCGTGGTTTTTAATTTATTAGAGAATCTGGAATAAAGGCAGAAAATTAAAAGTAAGGCCGTTAAGGCTACATAAGCCAAAACCAACATAATCCTTTCTTCAATCACTTTTGTTTTCTACAGGAGGATTTCTGCCTAAAGCTTTTGTAAGTAACCTTTTTTGAATCTGATTTACATTGGAAATATTTTTTTTGGAATCTACCGAGAATCTAACCGCTGTTTTTTCATCTCCAACTCCTTCCAATTCATGACTTCCGTAGTAAACAAGTTCAACTTCAGGATTCAGTTTTTCTACCTTAACATCCACAGTTAAAGGCTTGTCGTAATTAGCTTGATAATGAAGAAGATTAACCACATATTCTCCTGATTGGAGAGCTCTAACAGTGACTGTTTCTTGATTAATGGGATTAGAGATCATGGCTCCATCAACATTCATCTTATCTGCAAAGATTCCCCTGTCATCCCTATCCAAATGCATCAGTCCAGTATCTCGGTTGTGATACCAAACTAATCCACCTTGCGGACTTTCGACTATGGCATCTACATCATCAGGATGTTGATCTGGCCATCTAACCGAAATGAGAATCTCCGCTTTGGAATCTATCTTGCCCCCATCACTGGGATCTGAAATCAACATGAAAGCGATTGCAAACATGAAGGCAAAACCTAAAAGAGAATTGAAGAGCAAATCGGTAAAAGCATCTTGACCCTCGGTGTTACCAAGAATTCTGTGTTTCATTTGAATCCTTTAATCAAGGTCTTTTGAGGTAAGACTATTTATTAACTTACTGAGTGAAGAATCAAGTAAGAAGTATTGGAATTTGAGAACCGTGCTGGTAACCAAGCCTGAAAGGGTTGTGTATAAAGCTACTGCCATGCCCCCGCTCATCGAAGAGAGCAAAGGCTGTATTTTTTCTGGATCAAAATCTTTCATTTCGCCAATAGGCAAAAGCATTAAAATAAAGCCCACAACTGTCCCAGTTAAGCCAAGTTTTAATAAGATATCTGAAATCATGTGACCCAAAGCATGCCTATTGGATAATTCGTCTTCAAGTATCTTTAAAAGGCTTTGCCTCCCCGTTGAAGTCTTCGACTCCGATATCATTAAGAAATCAGAAACCTTGCCGCCTCCTTTCATTTCGGAATCTAAATTCCTAGCTACATACATCCAATGCATAGTCGCAACCAGATAGATTGTCAAAATGACCATTGAAATCTTACTTTTATCTGACACTAAGATCAGATTTAAAAAATTGAGATCATAAAGGACATAAAACGCAAAAATAATTATCGTCAGCAAGATAATTGATCTTTGTAAAAGATATTGGGGCTTTTCTTCTTTTAACACTAAAGGTAGTTACTAATAGTAAGTAAATAAATTGGATTTGCTTTTAGTAGAATAACTAATTATTGGAAAATATAACAGTTTCATAAATGAATAAAACTGAAAGAGCACTTTTGATATCTGAGTCTTTGGATACACTCTATCCAAACCCTCCTATTCCATTGAAACATGAATCAATATTTACTCTGCTCATAGCGGTTATCCTTTCGGCTCAATGCACTGATATCAGAGTTAACAAGGTTACCCCTTCATTGTTTAAAAGGGCTAATGTTCCGCAGAAGATGATCAAACTCGGAATTAAAGAAATAGAAAAGATAATTAAGCCATGTGGTTTGTCTCCCCAAAAATCTAAATCAATTTTTGAGTTATCAAAAATTTTAGTCAAAAAACACAGAGGCAAAGTGCCTGAGTCTTTTGTGGAACTTGAAGACTTACCCGGAGTTGGGCATAAGACGGCCTCCGTGGTGATGAGTCAAGGCTTTGGTCATCCAGCCTTTCCTGTTGACACTCATGTTCACCGCTTAGCTCAAAGGTGGAAATTAACCAATGGCAAAAATGTCAAACAAACAGAGAAGGATCTAAAAAGAATTTTTCCTGAATCTGAATGGAACAGATTGCATATTCAGATTATTTTGTACGGAAGAGAATTTTGCACAGCCAGAGGCTGCGATGGAACCTCTTGTAAGGAAAAGCCTTGCACAATCTTAAACTCAAACAGAAAACGTCCAATTAAAACCAAAAAGCCCTAAATTAAGCTCTGAGATGTTGTGAATCGTTGGGTATAATTAGACTCCTCAAAAAAATTATGACCACAAATTATCAATCCATAAAAGATTACGACCCCGATCTCTGGAAGGCTCTTAAAGGGGAGTTAGGTCGTCAAGAAGATCACATAGAGTTAATTGCTTCAGAAAACTATGCATCTGTGGCTGTTCTTGAAGCTCAGGGATCAGTTTTAACTAATAAATATGCTGAAGGGTACCCTGGGAAAAGGTATTACGGTGGTTGTGAATTCGTAGACATTGCAGAAAGTCTGGCCATCGAAAGAGCAAAAGAACTTTTTGAAGCTGATTTTGTTAATGTTCAACCGCATTCTGGTTCTAGTGCAAATCTGGCTGTTTATATGGCTTTGTGTGAACCGGGCGACGTGATTCTCGGTATGAGCCTTGACCACGGAGGTCATTTAAGCCATGGAACCAGTGTAAATTTTTCTGGCAAAACTTATGAAGCTGTTCAATACGGGCTGGATGAAGAAACCGGGGATATAGATTATAAACAAGTTGAATCCTTAGCAAAAAAACATAAACCTAAAGTTATTATTGCTGGCTTTTCCGCTTTTTCAGGAATCGTTGATTGGGAAAAATTTAGATTCATTGCCGATGAAGTTGGGGCTTATTTATTCGTGGATATGGCTCATGTAGCAGGACTGGTAGCTGCTGGTCTTTACCCTTCGCCCCTTCCATTTGCCGATGTGGTTACAACTACTACACATAAAACTTTAAGGGGTCCAAGAGGAGGTCTTATCCTGGCCAAACACAATGAAGAAATACAAAAGAAAATAAATTCATCGGTGATTCCAGGATCGCAAGGCGGACCTTTAATGCATGTTATCGCTGCTAAAGCAGTGTGTTTTAAGGAAGCATTGGAACCCGAATTCAAGTCATATCAAACTCAAATATTAAAAAATGCCAACACCATGTGCCAAGTTTTTCAAGAAAGAGGAGTTGAAATAGTCTCCAAAGGCACTAAAAATCATATGTTTCTAGTGGATCTAATTAATAAAAGTATCACGGGAAAAGATGCGGAAGAAACATTGGGCAGAGCCAATATTACTTTGAATAAAAACGCCGTACCTAATGACCCTCAGTCACGTTTTGTAACTAGCGGACTAAGAATTGGAACGCCTGCAGTAACTACCAGAGGGTTTAAAGAAGACGAGGTTTCTTTAGTAGCTTCCTGGATTTGTGACATTCTAAAAGATTTAGAAAACGAATCTGAAACAAATAGAGTAAAATCTGAAGCTAAGAATCTTTGTGAAAAATTTCCTGTGTATTCTTTCAAAAACTAATTATGCATTGCCCGTTTTGTAGCCATACCGATACCAAAGTCATAGATTCCAGATTGATTTCCGAAGGATCACAAACTCGAAGAAGAAGAGAATGTCCTGCGTGCGGTGAGAGATTTACTACCTTTGAGTCTGCTGAATTATTGATGCCAAAAGTAATCAAGTCTAGGAATAATATGCGAGAACCTTTCAATGAACAAAAGTTAAGGGAAGGCCTGTATCGAGCATTGGAAAAAAGACCGGTAGGAGAAGAAGAGGTAGAGACCTTAATAGAAGATATCAAAAAGGATATTAGATCAACTGGAGAAAGAGAGGTTAGATCCAGATTAATAGGTGAAGTAATTATGAAACGTTTAAGGCGTATAGATGAAGTTGCCTTTATACGATTTGCCTCTGTGTATAGAAGGTTTGAAGACATAACTGAATTCAGCGAAGAAGTTGATAAGCTAACTAAAGATTAGTGAAGGATTTTCACCATGAGCATATGCTGAGTGCTCTATCCATAGCTGAAAAGGCAAGATACTTAGCCTCACCAAATCCCATGGTAGGTGCCGTCATCGTTAAAGATAACAAAATTATTGGGACTGGTTTCACCCACAAACCCGGTAAAGATCATGCTGAAATAGACGCCATCAAGAATGTTTATAACAAATTTAAAGACACAGCTGCTAACAGGCTAAAAAATAGCTCGATTTATGTAACATTAGAACCCTGTAGTAAACAAGGAAGAACACCTGCTTGTACCAAATCTATAATTGAAGAAGGCATAAAAGAGGTTTATATAGGATGTAAAGATCCTTCTCAAAAAGGAGTTGAAAAGTTAAAGGATGCTGGGCTGAAAGTTAAATCTGGATTACTAGAAAACGAGTCCCTAGAATTAAACCGAGGCTTCTTCTCAAGAATTAATCGTAAGCGCCCTTTTGTTACATGCAAGATAGCCTGCTCACTAGATGGAGGTATAGGGCTTAAAACTGGAGGGAGTAAATGGATAACATCAAAGGAATCAAGAGTAGATGTGCATAAATTAAGAGCAAACTCAGATGCGATTTTGACAGGTATTGGGACAGTTCTAGCAGACAATCCCAAACTGACAGTTAGAAACAAAGAATCTAAAAGACTGGGTAAAGGGGTCCACCCCAAAAGATACGTCTTAGATAGTAAATTAAGATTAAAAGGTAACGAGGCTCTGTTAACAGATGGATTAGAAACCACTATTTTTTGTCACAAGTTGAAGAAAGTTGACTACCAAAATTCTCAAGTAAAGATAGTTGAAGCCGCAGGAAAATCTAAACGAGTTTCATTAAAAAAAGTTATGGATTATCTTAATAAAGAGGAATGTAATTATCTAATGGTTGAAGCCGGTTCAAAAATAAACACTAGTTTCATAACTTCAAAATTAATAGATGAACTAATATTTTATGTAGCACCTACAACACTAGGAGAAAACAAAATAAATTTCACGGAATTCGAAAGTTCTTTTTCAAACATAGGTACAATCCATCTGGAACTAAAGGAAATCAACGAAATAGGGCCTGATATTAAACTTATTACTAAACCAATATATTCGTAAAGATGGAACTTAATAAAATCCAAGATTTAATTTCAGACCTTTCTGAGGGAAAGATGATTATTCTCATGGATGATGAAGCAAGAGAGAACGAAGGAGATTTAATTCTTGCTGCTGAAAAAGTAACTGCTGAAGCCATAAATTTTATGGCTACACATGCTAGAGGATTAATTTGTTTGGCTTTAAATCAACAAAAATGTGAACAACTTAACCTCGAGCCAATGGTCAAAGATAATGGAACTCAGCAAGGAACTGCTTTCACAGTTTCCATCGAAGCAGCAAAAGGTGTAACAACAGGTATATCCGCTGCAGATAGAGCAACAACTATCTTAGCTGCAGTGAAAAAAAAAGCTTCTCCAAAAGATATAGTTCAGCCCGGACATGTGTTCCCTTTAAGGTCTTCTGATGGTGGTGTCTTAACTAGAGCAGGTCATACAGAGGCGGGATTGGATTTGACTAAATTAGCTGGCCTTGAAGAGGCTGCTGTAATAGTTGAAATCATGAATGAAGATGGAAGTATGGCAAGAAGAAAAGATTTAGAGAAGTTTGCAAAGAAACATGATCTTAAGATTGGAACTATCGCAGATCTAATTCATTACAGGAATATTAATGAAAAGAGTGTTGAAAAGATTGAATCAACAAAGGTTAAAAATGAATACGGTGAATTTGTTCTGACAGCTTATCAAGATATGATCTTTAAGCAGATTCATTTAGCTTTAGTAAAAGGAAAGGTATCTAAAAATCAAGATACTCTGGTAAGAGTACAAACTCTTAATACTCTTCAGGATGTCATGGGCATAAATAAGTTTGGCAACAGAGTTTCTTATTCTCAAGCTCTAGAGAAATTACAAGGAGAAGAAACTGGAATTCTTCTTTTATTAGCTGAAAGAGAAACTCCTCAAGAAATCCTTAATAATATGAAATTTTTAAAAGGTGGGCTAAAGCACAAGAGGTCTGAGACTGTGGATAACAGGATAGTTGGAATAGGTTCACAAATTCTAAGGGATTTGGGTGTAAAAAAGATGAAACTGTTAGGCTCAGAAGTAAAATATCCATTAGCTGGATTTGATTTAGAAATAACGGAATTTATAAATTAAAAAACAACATGACCCCAAAAGGAAAAAAAGAATTTAAAGCATCGAATACTTCCATTAATGCCAAATATGGATTGCTCTCAACTCAGTGGAATAAGTTTGTGGTGGATGTAATGTTAGAAAGTGCTGAGAAAGAGCTGACCTCCCAAGGTGTGGAACCAAACAATATTGTCAAAATTGAAGTCCCAGGAGCCTATGAGTTGCCCTTGGCAGCTAAAAGGATGCTCGAAAATGACATCGATGCAGTCATTGCGCTGGGTGCTGTCATCAAAGGGGAAACACCTCACTTTGATTTTGTTTCAAGCAGCTGTGCAAATGGACTGACCAGAGTCTCATTGGATGCAAATAAACCAGTTCTCTTTGGAGTTCTAACTACAGAGACCGAAGAACAAGCCATTCAAAGAGCAGATCCAAAAGAAGGTAATAAAGGTGCGGAAGTAGCTCAAAGTGCTATGGAGTTACTTGAGCAATTAGCATCTCTATGACAAAGCCATCTAAGACTTTTTCTCCAACAAGATCAAGAGATAAGGTTCTCCAAACTCTATATGAATTAGAACTGAGTAAGGAAGATTTAAAATATGTACTCAAAAATCATCCTTCAGAGAAATCTAATGCGTTTTATAAGGATATTCTAAAAGGAGTTTTAGACAACCAAGAAAATATTGATGAAGTAATCCAAAAGAATCTTGATCGACCTATTAAACAACTTGATGTTATAGAAAAGAATGCCCTCAGGATTGCGTTATTTGAGCTAAAGATTAAAGAATTAGATTCCGCAATAATTATCAATGAATCTATCAGGATGACCAAGAAATACGGTTCTGTTGAAGGCTATAAGTTGGTTAATGCGGTCTTAGATAAAATTATCAAAGCGAGCTAGAGTTAAACTTTACAAATATCGGCGAAGACCAAGCCCTTTCTTCAGTTAAAGATAAGCAATCACCAGTGCCTTTGCCATTGGAATCTCCACAAAGATTAACTTTTATACATCTACCATTTTGATCTAGCTCACAATCCAAACCACTGGCATTAATGGCTTCGGTTGGTTCTTGAACTGCTCTGACGTAATAGACTATTTCTCTGCTGCTGCCTTCAAATTGTTCATCTATAAACTCAACCTGACAACCCTCTTGTGATGGCTCGCATTCAAATATTCTCCAAGGATCTTCTATCAATGCATTGATTGGTTCGCCTTCATAAACTTGAGGCCTTATTCTTATTACTTCAATCCTAGAGATATTCTTTCTTTCGTCAGAGGGATTAAAACATTCTCCTCTGCAAAGCCTTTCTAGCACTT
>Ga0208750_1000248_pt1 | contig 15958 bp, 14 predicted proteins | sample Knorr_S15_td_O2m_FD_185602 | JGI IMG/M metagenome (GOLD analysis project Ga0208750, IMG submission 185602) | Marine microbial communities from Southern Atlantic Ocean transect - Knorr_S15_td_O2min_ad_340m_LV (SPAdes) (version 2) | ecosystem: Environmental > Aquatic > Marine > Oceanic | place...
GCAGGCGAAATTCTTGGCGCAAAAAATGATTTAAATCTTAGGCAAAGAGAAACTTTGGATGCCTTGAGGGCGCATCATTCTGCAGATCAAATGCATCATGCGGTTTGGGCATACTCTGACATTGATGCTTATAAAAAAATACAACAACCATGTTTAGTAATGTGTGCAAAAGATGATGTGATGTACCCCTTTTTCAATCGTGCAAAAGAAATTAACCCGAACTCAAAAATGCAAGTAATTCTGGGTAAGAACCTAGAATTAGATTTAGACACTGAATCCATTGCAAATAAATTTAAAGGCTTTATAAATAGGATCTAGGATGTCATATGGATAATGAATTTGGACAACGTTTATCTTCTCTAACCAGTTGGTTGGTCTTGATTCTATTTGTGATAGTGTTCTTGAATATGTCTGAAACACCCAGAGTACCCACAGAGTCCCCAGAACGTTCAATCTTAAGAAACTTCCATTTGGTTACGGGCTCACTATTACTTGTTTTCAGCTTGCTTCGGGTTTATCTCTGGTGGTATTTTCCTCCTCAAAATACTCACCGATTGTTACCTGATCATACCTATACTCAAATTCATATTTTGCAATTCATGCTCTATGTATCATTTATTGCACAAGGACTATCGGGTGTGTTTACAGCGTGGTCAGATGGGTTGATACAGTTTCTCCCAGGGACCGACACAGTTAATCATTCACTGTGGGTAACATCTGGGTATTTGCATAGTGTTTTTGCCTTTTTTTATCTCATCTTGATCTTCTTTATTCTCTTATTTAGAGCCTATCATTTACTTAGATACAGAGTCATTAGTATCAATATCTTTGCCTAACAACGATGAGAAATTACTTTATTAATGCAAGAGCAACGCACTGGTTACTGGTAGTGATTTTGTTTGCTGTTGCATGTTATCTACCTTATTTAATCTTTGGGGCCTTCCCTTTTAATACAAAAGTTAATCTGCCTGAAGATCAAATTGAGGATTTGATCAAGAACGTAGGTCTTCCTGACTACTATAATTTGTATTCTGATCAGGCGACTGAAGAAGACAAATTACTCGAAAAAGAGGCATTTGATAGTTGGGAAGGTGGGAAATGTAGGTTCTGTCATTCTATCAGGAAAGATGATCGAGCTAGAATGGCGCCTAGTTTGTATAGGATTCTTGGTAAGCCAGCTGCAGTGGGTGAGAATTTTACTTATTCAACGGCATTAATAGAAATGCGTAATAATGGATTGATCTGGACACCAGAAACAATCGATGCTTTCATATCAGATCCTGAGAATTATATTCCTGATAACAGGATGAGAGTCGAGGGTATTGAAGACCCAAAGACTAGACAATTGATAATTAACTATTTGATCAGAGAATCACAATAATAAGGAGACTAAAATGGGGATAAAATTTGAGACTGAAATCAATTTCCAATCCAATACTTGGAATCGAGATGCTTGGGCAAGAATTCAAGCTGATCTAGATTCAGAAAAGGAATCAATCTGCTACACAACTGGACAAATACTAGGGGTAAGACCTGGTGAAGCTGTGAAACAACTATGTGGGTTTGAAACTTTCCTATGCACTCGTTTAATGCCGGCAGCAGAAGACGGTAGCATCAGGCGATTAAATAAAGAGGTAATCTTTTATACCGATTCGAGAACAGGACAAATGATAGACCAGTGGACTAATCCCTGGACCGATGAAGAGGTCAAAGTTGTGCATGTGGCAAATGACCCTTTCAACTACACAATCTCAGAATGGTTGATACTTGCCCCAGAAGACTTTGGAGGAGGAGAAAAAAGTGAACCTAAAAAGATTCCTTTACTGTTTCCTTGGAAACAATCGGGTGATGTCATTACTCTAAGTACTGACATGCACTTATATTATCCCAATGCATTACAACCTGATAAATGGGTAAGAGAGTCGTCAGGCAGAATGGCACAGGTATCAGAAATGATGCGCTATTTTGTATCTGCAAAAGACTTAGAAAATCCAGAATTAACTTCAGTAAACTTTACAGGTACTTGGAACAGAATAACGCCTTGGCTTCCTTGGATGCTGATGGGACAAACTCCTGGTCACTGTCTCTACATGAGCACCATGCTAAAGTCAGACAATATTGAAATTATTCCTGAACACGTTAGGAACTTTTCTGAAGAAAGATACCCAGGAATGTTGTCTGCCCCTAAGGAAGATTATGGCCCCAGTATTTCAAGTCTAGAATATTACTCAAGAGAACAAACGCCTGCCCCAGCCCTAGAAGAATAATCAGGTTCAAATGACACCTGACGAAAATGAAGTAGATTCATACCCTTCGCAAACACAAGCTTGGTATGGAGTTGTTATATTGACGCTTGCTTATGTATTGTCTTTTCTTGACAGACAATTACTGTCTTTAGTAGTCACAGAGATAAAAACTGACCTTGAATTAACCGATAGTCAAATGAGTCTTGTTCTAGGGTTCGCGTTTGCTCTTTTTTACACCACCATGGGAATTCCAATAGGCAGGCTTGCTGACAAAAAGAGCAGAAAAACAATCATTGGAATCGGAATAAGTTTCTGGTGCTTAATGACTGCTGCTACTGGAATTATTAAAACTTACCTTCAACTGTTCATTACTAGAGTTGGGGTTGGTGTAGGTGAAGCAACCCTAAGCCCAAGTGCCTTATCAATGATTAGTGATTATTTTCCTAAGGAAAAAAGAGGAACTGCGATGGGCTTTTTTAATATGGGAGTGTCAGTAGGATCAGGTATTGCACTAATCCTGGGTGGACAAATTGTTTCTTATTTTGCTGACTTTCCACCTATCGTTCTACCTATAGTGGGTCAGATCTATGAATGGCAAGCATTGTTTATATTCATTGGTATACCAGGTTTACTCGTGGCTTTATTGATGACTACAGTCAAAGAACCTTCTAGGAAAGGAAAAATAAAGGTCTTGAATAAAAGCGGTGATTTAACCGAAGAGATCTCCATTAGAGAAACCATCCGCTTCATATACGCAAGGAAAGAAGCTTATGGATGGCTTTTCTTGTCAATGGCTTGCTCCGTCTTGATTGGTTATGCATTCCTTTCCTGGTTGCCAACAATGTACATACGTGCATATGATGTGTCTATACCCACTATCACACTTTGGCTAGGATTTGCTTTTCTAATAGGCGGCCCATTTGGAGCTACTATGAGTGGCTGGCTGGGAGATAAACTGTATAAAAAATATAATAACAGCTCTCATGTGCTCTTATTTGCATACAGTATGATTATTATGACTGTTGCTGCTACATTGGTGCCATTAATGCCAAGCTATCAGACAGCAACACTGATGTTTATACCACAAGTTATAGTCGCTGCTGGACAAACAGCACTGGCACCAGTGGCAATGATCAATATCACCCCCAACCAAATTAGGGGACAAGTTACAGCGGTTTATTTCTTTGTAATTAGCTTAACGGGTTATACATTAGGGCCAACCAGCGTGGCCTTGATTACTGATTTTGTGTTTAAAGATGAAAGCTTAATTACTTACTCAATATCAATCGTTTCTTTAGTGGTGGGACTAATAGGTATTTTTGCAGGATTTAAGTCACTAAATTATTTCCGAGAACAGCCCGCAATAGTTGACACAGACTAAGAGAGGATCTTTTTCTTGTAAAAACTCTCAATTTCTACTTCATCAAAGCCCAGCTCTTTTAAAACTTCTTGTGAATGTTCGCCCACCTTGGGTACTTGCTGATGCACACCAAATCGACGATCATTCATTTCGATAGGCATGGCTGGTAGCTTGGTGGATCCTCCCTCTGGAATATCTATGTTTAATAACCCACCCGATACATTTAAATGCGGATCATCAAATAAATCTTCTGGTGTGTTGATTGGAGCAAAAGGTAGGCCAGTTTTTTCAAGCTTCTCCATTAACTCGACTTTGGTATATGTTTTAAAGAGTTTTTGTAATATAGGAATAATAACGTCTCTTTTTTCAACTCTTCCACTATTAATCTCCATGTCTTTGTCGGAGATAAAATCAGTTAGTTCAAAGGACTCACAAAATATCTTCCATTGGCTATCGCTTACTACTCCAACAAATATTTGATCATTGCCCTTGGTTTCAAAAATATCATAGACAGCCCAGGCAGATACTCTAACCGACATCGGTGGAGGTGCTGAACCAGTAGTAGCAGTTTGTGCCATATGCTGTCCCATTAAATACACAACATTCTCAAATAAGGCGCTGGTAACCTTCTGTCCCTTTTGAGTTCGATGTCGTTCCTCTAATGCTGCCAAAATTGCAATCACACCATACATTCCTCCCATAATATCAATGACCGAAGAACCTGCCCTAAGTGGTCTGCCGGGAGGTCCGGTCATATAAGCCAGTCCTCCCATCATTTGAGCCACCTCATCGAGAGCCGTCCGATGTTGGTATGGGCCATTTAGAAAGCCTTTAGCAGAACAATAAATTAATCCGGGGTTGGTTTTTTCTAACTCGGAGTAACTGAATCCTAATTTATCCATGGCGCCCGGTCTGAAATTCTCGATAAACACATCAGCACCAGCCAGTAGTTTTTGGGCAATGTCTTGTCCTTCGGGTGTTTTCACGTCCAAGGCGACACTTCTTTTATTGCGATTATAAGTCAAGAAATAGCCTGAACCTGAGGTTTTTAATTGTCTGGTCTTATCCCCCTTAAGCGGTTCAATTTTTATAACATCAGCACCCAAATCTCCTAGAATAGCCCCAACAGCTGGCCCCATAACCATATGGGTCATTTCTATAACTTTTATTCCAGATAACGGTCGCAGTGAATCATTCATAATTCTAGTCATATTATTTAGGAAGAATATAATACTATTCTAAAGGATATTGTGTTTAGATATCATCCAAAATCATTAAGCTACAATGACTAAAGACACAGAAATCGAAGCTGCTATCTTCAGAAGATTAGTGGATCATCTTAGAAAAGAAACGGATCTTCAGAATATAGATCTAATGAACCTTGCTGGTTTCTGTCGTAATTGCTTAAGCAAATGGTATGTTGAGGAAGCTGCAGTAATAGGCCACCCCATAGATCAAGAAGTCGCAAGGGCAAAAATATATGGGATGGACTACGCTGAATGGAAGGAAAAATATCAGAAGCCAGCCACTCAAGAACAACTGGATGCTATGCAAGACAAACAAAAGAAGTGACTTCCGAAAATAAATTAAGTCTCGATAAATTTATATTGATTCTAGGCTTGGTGATTTATGGAACAGGGTTTTCCCTCCTCTATGTCATTTTTGCACCTCTTTCTAGAAGCATCGGCCTATCAACAAATCAATTCGGTGTCCTCATAGCTATTTCCAATGTTGCCCTTGTTTTTTCATCATATTACTGGGGTAAACGGAGTCAGATTGTAGGACGAAAAAAAGTCTTTGTTACCGGCCTATTTTCATACGCCATAGCCTACACGCTCTTTGCCTTTGGTATTCAAATCGGGCTTTGGAAACTGCTTGAGCCGGTGTATCTATTTTTCATGCTCTTTCTAATACGAATCTTATATGGGGCCTTAATTGGAGGGATTCAACCGGCTGCTGTTGCTTATATGTCAGACACCACTGAAACCTCAAAAAGAGCCCAAGGTATGGCCTTAATCGGAATGGCATCTGGTATTGGCACAATGATAGGACCAGTTATTGGCGGTGGTTTTGCATTTATACATCCACTATTCCCAATGTATTTTGGAGCTGCAATAGCAGTTGTTGGTGGTCTACTCGCAATTAAATATTTAAAACAAACAGACATCGAGCCTACCCCAGCCAATAAAAGCACACTTAAATTCTATGATAATAGAATATTTCCTTATCTGATTGGGTGGGCCATTGCCTTTTTAGTCTTTACTTCAACCCAAGTTATTGCTGCATTTTTTATTGAAGATCAATTGGGTGTAAGCAGCCAGAGTGAGATTATTAAAGCCACCAGTATCTCCTTGCTGTCAATGGCGCTGACGACCACTTTTATGCAAGCTGTGGTTTTACAAATAATACATTTAAAACCCGCAACACTTCTCAGAATATGTTTTCTGATTTTTGGCATGGTTCTGATCTCAATAAGTTTTGTTAGTAATCTAACCCAGTTTTATCTTGCTTTTGCTGGTATTGGTATAGCCTTTAGTATGATCACGCCGGGATTAAATTCTGCTGCAACTCTAAGTGTTGAATCATCTGAGCAAGGAGAAGTGGCTGGTTTCTTATCAGCAGCACCAGTTGTTGGTATGATTTTTGGACCAACAATTGGAACCGTCTTATACAATATTGATCCAACATACCCTTTTTACTATGGAGGGTTGATTGCCATTGTATTGGGTATTTATTTCCAGTTTGTCAATGTCGCTGAAAACTAAATAACAACAAAGAATAAAAATCAGTAAATAGATAATAATTTTCCTATTTCATCTATTTTTTTTCATAATAGAGATGATGGAGAAAATTTTTAAAGAGCCAGAAGGCATTTTTTATAACGGAGGAGCAATCCTCTATGCAATCACCGCCTATGTCATAGGGTTTCTAGGTCTATTCAATAGCAGTATTCTTATTAATGCCCTTGCAACTCTGCTCTTAGGTCATGCAATGATCATAGCGGCTTATTTGGTTCATGAATGTTCGCATAATTTAGTGTTTAAAAAAATTAGATTTAACACCTATCTTGGTCGTTTCTTAAGTTGGTTTTGTGGTTCTTCTTATGGGACTTATGAAGATATCCAACACAAACACTTTAGGCATCATGTTGATAATGATGATGTGGTGTGGTTTGACTACGAAGCCTTTTTTGAAGAAAACCCAACTGTGTTTAAATTAACCAAAATGTTGGAATGGTTCTATATCCCTGCTCATGAATTTATTATGCATTTTATTATGATGTTTTCTTCATTCATCATTCCTCAAAGAAAAAACCAGCGCTCAAGAAATTCTGCGGTCATTATCATACGATTTTCTTTATTCTTAATACTCATGTTGTTGTTCCCGAAAGTGGGTGTGTTGTATATTCTTTCTTATATTCTATTGCTGACTGTGTTGCGTTTTATGGACTCTATTCAGCATGACTATCCCTATAATTTAACCCTGTTTACTCGTGAAAAAGCGCCTAGAAAAGGACAATATGAATGGGAACAGGAACACACATTTAGTAACCCACATTCCTTTGATATAGAAGCGATCAACTGGTTAACCTTGAATTTTGGTTTTCATAATGCTCATCATAAAAATATGACCGTCCCATGGTATCGTCTGCCCAAAAAACATCGAGAGTTCTTTGGTGAGAGCCCGGAAAATATCATACCGTTTTTATCTCAATTGAAGATTTTTCATAAAAATCGTGTAATCAGAATCTATGGTAATCATGATGATAATGCACCCAGCGGTAGAGACTATTTAATCGCGGCTAGAAAAGGTGAAACCACAGGCGGTAATGCGGCATCGTTTCTAACCTCCTTTTGAGAATTGGGCTTATTTCGAATTTAAAACCTTAGGTATTCTGAGCTTCAGTAAGTCCATCTGAGGCCTGCTCATTTTTCTCATCTCTACGCCAGATTTGTCTTGGTCCGAATCCGTCTTTTCTCAAAAAATGTTCAGTGTAGACAATTCGATCTGGATCAAGTCTCATCAATTTGTATTGTGGGGGTGCATCAAAACCAGTGTTAATTTCAGCAGCCGAGGATTCCCACCTAAATATAGACATTCCGTATTCCCATTCTTTAGTCCCTGGTTCTAATAAAGCGGCTTTACCAAATAATTGTGCTCCGTTGGCGGCAACCCACCCGGCCATAGGGTTGGCTACTGCAAAAGAGACTCTTGGATCTCTTTCCATGGCTTTTAATTTTGGGCTTCCTGGTTGTGGAAAAATATAAACACTTAGTCCGTCCGCATAAAATTCAAGTGGGCTTACAATAGGCCCGTTTAGTCCTAGGGTTCCTAGCATACCTAGATTTGTGAAGGTTAATACACGTTCAATTCTATGTTCTAATTGTTCTCTAGGTAGAGGTTTAGTTGTCCAAGGAATATCTTCTAACCAAGGGTGCGCGTTACTCACTGTCTTCTCCTTATTATTACATTATGGCGCGCCCGGAGGGATTCGAACCCCCGACCACCTGGTTCGAAGCCAGGTACTCTATCCAGCTGAGCTACAGGCGCACTCTAATCACATTATATCTTAGAAAGAAATGGAAAACTTAACGCCATATCGAGCCAAAGTTTTTCAGCTTCCTCTAGACTAATTCGCTGAAATTTTAACTGATCTCCAGGTCGAAGTTGACCGATCAAGTGTCGATCAGCCTTAACGACTTGAAGAATTCTAGGGTAGCCCCCCAAAGTCTGCGCATCAGGTCCTAACAAAATTGGCAGACCTGTTTCAGGGCATTGAATGGTTCCTGTAAACACAGGTCCACTAATCATGTTCCCGCTTTCATTGATTTCTAGGCTTGGTCCCTCAACTCTAATTCCCATTCTGTTGGAATCATTACTAATAATGTATTCAAGGTTTTCTATGCTGTCTTTTGCATTCGAACTCAGTCGATTGAACTCAGGACCTTCAGTCACCTTTATTAACCAAGAATTATCAAATTGCTGTGAAGCTCCTTGGCCTGATTTTATTGAATTTTTATCTAGACCATTAAAACTAATGGTGTCCCCTTTCTTTAAGGCTCTCCCGTTTATACCTCCGAATTTACCCGGCTCATAGGTTGAGACACTGCCTAAAAAGTTGGTTGCCTCCATATCCTTTGTAAAGGCAATATAACAACGACAGCCACATTTACTGGACTGAATTTCAATAGTGCTTCCCGCCTCGGCATCAATGACTGTGTCATGATGAACAATCTTATTGTTTACCTTAACTTGCATCCTTGCACCGGTAACCACAATCTGTTGATCAATCAGTAATTTAAGTTTGGGTCCAGAGAGTGTGCATTCTAGAACCGGGGAATTGATATCTTTACCTAAAAGAAAGTTTGCCAAAGCTGCAGAAAATTGATCCGCTGCTCCTGACACTGGCACGCCGATCTGTGTCCAACCCGTTCTACCTAGATCTTGGATGGTGGTCATTAATCCTGATGAAATAACTTCAAATCCCTTCATATTAATTGCTCAGCATGTTGCCAAATTCTTCTTTTGTAATTGATTCAAATCTCAGCCTCATACCGGGTTGAATTAGTGATGGGTCTTCTTTCTTTGGGTCGAAGAAATTAGTGGGAGTTCTTCCAATAATTGGCCATCCCCCGGGGCCACCCAAGGAATAGATCCCTGTTCTTTTATTGGCCAAACCAATTGAACCTGAAGGCACGAAAACACGAGGTGTCTTAAGTCTTGGAAGAATCAATAAGTCTGATAAGTCACCAATATAGATAAAGCCCGGTGTAAAACCAATCATTTTGACCTGGTATTCGATGCCACAATGGGCATCAATCACTTCTTGCTTTGACAACCCTTTAGATAATGAGATGTCGTTCATATCAAGAGCAAACTCATCGTCGTAACAAATAGGGACGGTGATTAATTCACTGGACTCTTCTTTAAATTCAGGCTGAAAAGTGCTGAATACATTGTTGAGATCTATAAGATACTGCGGTCTTGTATTCTTTAAAAGATTTACTTTAACAACCAAAGAATCTTCCCCAGGTATGACCTCAATGTCTGTTAATGAGGCGAGTAAGGTTTTAGAAAGTTGCCAAAAAATTAATGGGTTTTGGTTAAGGGCATCCGATGGGCATTTGATCAATATCAGGTCTTCTGCAAAATCATTTACCGAGAATTCAACACGATCAAGCATAGTATTTAATCTCAATACCTTCTGCTTCTAATGCTGACCTTAATAATCTCAATGAGGTTAATGCACCCGGATGATCTCCATGTATGCATAAAGTATCAGCCCTAATTTTAACTCGACGGTTATCAACAATAATGGAGTGGTCAATGACAATTTGCTTGGCTTGAAGAACTTGGTTATTCACTGAGTCAATCATAGCATCGGCCTGTGATCGTTGAACCAATGTCAAATCTGGGTTGTACCGTCGATCAACAAATGCTTCTGCTATAAAGGGTTGATTATGCTCATGGCATACCTCTTCAAGCATTGAATTACATTGGCCAACAATATTAAGGGTTAAGTCATATTCTTTGATAATCGACAGAATCATCTCACCTAACTTTCTGTTCTTTGATGCATCATTATAAAGTTGACCATGCAATTTGATATGACTAACTGTTATCGAATGTTGGTTTGCCACCGTTAAAAAATCATTGATTTGTTGACGCAGAGATTTTTTAAGTTCCTTATCTGAGATCACCACAGGTTTTCTGCCAAAACCTAGTTTGTCTGGATAAGATGGGTGCATACCAATAGCCACATTAAGCTTTTTAGCATGCTCAATCACTCTAGAGATACTCGATCTATCACCAATATGGCCTCCGCAAGCAATGTTGCATGAAGAGATCAATTGAAGGAGCTCAACTTCATTGTTAAATTCATCTTCAGTTTTAAACTCACCTAAATCTGCATTTAGATCGATTGAATTAATAGCCTTCATAACTCTCTTATTGTAACTGATTATAGAAACTAGAGTTTCTTAGATATTGTTAGTTAATAGTGATGTTTTTAAAGAAAATGGTTAAATATTTATTAAAAAAAATAAAACACTTTGCGCAAAGTAGAACAATAAATAAGAAACAATTAAATATTAATAAAAAGACCTAATAGGACATATTTTTTATTATTTCTTTTATTAAATAACTATTTTTCAAAGGTTTAGAAATATCTCTTCATCTAATATTAATTGCTTAATAGGACATAAAAATAAATCAAGACGAAAGTTTATTTTACAAAACCAAAAATGCTTGAAAAAAGTTTAATGGAAAGTAATATCTTAACCATCTCTATAAGACCGATCTAGAAGTAGACTTAAGACGCAGAAAGAAGAGTCAAAAAGGGAAAGAGACCTCAAGGGTGAAAGCGAGTCGGAGAAGAATAAGCTAGCAACAAAAAAGAACCGATTCCCACCAAGTCCGAAAAGAAATGTCGGGCAAGGAGCTGAAGAAAAAATTTCGCTTCAGACACCCCAAGGACTCGACTGAAGAACAGGGCCTCGGCTCTGTTTTTTTTACTTTTTTTACTTCTATTTTTTTTACTTCTATTTTTTGGATGCTTGATAGGCTTTATAACCCGTATAGGATAAAAGTCCTGCAAACGGCAACGTGAAAAAAGTGGCTGCTAAAGAGGATAAGCCTAAAAGAACCATGCCTGAAGCTGCAAACCAACTGCCCATTACTTCACCTGCTCTGGCTAAAAATGTATCCATGAAGACCGTGGATTTATATCGTTGCTGCGTTTTCAAATAAGTAAACAAAGTCTCTCTCGCAGGTTTACACAAAGCGTATTCGAATGTTCTAAGAACACAGACAACAAACAAGACAGTCATAATTTCTGGGTAAGCTTCATAGAACAGAAGAGCTGTGAATAAAATCAGCCCATAACTCACCAAGACAATACCAACATTCAGTCGTTTAAAAATTAAAGACGTGAGAAAGAATTGAAAAAACAAGGTTAACGGTGTCACAATTTGCTCAATCCTTGCAAAAAAACCTGTTCGTTGACAAGGGTCAGTTGACCAGTCCTGAACTATGCTTAGTGCTATCATCCATCCAAATGTCATTAACGCGGTCCAAAGAATCATATAAACGCTTAAATTGCCAATAATAGTGCCTTTGAGTGGTATTAGTTTTGACATTAAACCAGGGCTTTCATTTTGATTTTCCATTGACAAAGAATCATCTACATCCACTCTTGATGGAAAATTTATGCTGAGAATGATTGCCACCATCAAGGCCATGATAGAGATCAGGATTAGTGAAAACGGTCCCCAATCCGACATGGTTGCGGTGCCGCACACTTCCTTTGAAAAATAGCGAGCTATTGATGACCCACTGAATGCGCCTAATGAGCCTCCAGCACTGATAATGCCAAAATACATCTTTCCTTGTTGGCTCGTGAAATGATTAATCATGGATACCCAGAAAATAGAAACCACAAAGAAAGAAAACACATTACACCAAATATAAAAGGCCTTAGCTATAAGCACCCTGCCATCATCATCCAATGTGATCCAGCCAAGAAAAAAGAAAACAAGATTAAAAATAAAAAATAGATAGGTGTAGATCACCACCCTATTACGATCAATATTAGACACCACCCATGAATAAATTGGGTTTGCAATCAACATAATCAGAAGCACTATTGACAAAAGACCGGGCAGATTTTCTAATCCTGCCTGCACCGCCATCTCATTTCTTACGGGTCTAATGGAATACCAAGCACAAAGCACAAAGTAGAAAAAGAAGAAGGCTTTAATTAATGAACCAAGATCCTCTCTAGGTAATTGAAAAAAGCTTAATTTTTCTCTGATTATTCCCATGGTTTTATCAAGAGGATGTTTTATTCATTTAGTTTACTATAAATATTGACTGCAAGCTGAGATGCTATACATAATTACAATCGAAAACATAATAACTGGATAAAATACTTTAATACTTTGATGGCATGACACCTAAACAAATAGCCTTTAATTTCGATAACAGCTACTCGAGACTTCCAGATATTTTCTATGAGAATGTCAATCCACAATCTGTAAAACAGCCTCAATTAATTACCTTTAATAAAGCCTTAGGACAATCTCTCGGTATTCAAAATTTAGCATCTAATGAGTTACTTGCTGAAACCTTTTCTGGTAACTCAATCCCCAATGGAGCAAACCCCGTTGCTTTAGCCTATGCGGGACATCAATTTGGTCATTTTGTTAATCAATTAGGTGATGGAAGAGCAGTGCTCTTAGGGGAAGTGATCAATGGACAAAATGAACGGTTTGATATTCAACTCAAAGGTTCAGGGAAAACAAAATTTTCAAGGCAAGGTGACGGTCGTTCTGCACTAGGGCCTGTGATAAGAGAATACATCTTAAGTGAAGCCATGCATGCCTTAAATGTACCCACCACCAGAGCCTTAGCAGCAGTAACAAGTGGGGAAGATGTCTACAGAGAAACACCTCTACCTGGAGGCATATTCACCCGAGTGGCAAAAAGTCATGTACGCGTAGGCACTTTTGAATACTTCGTTGCACAAAATGATCATCAAAACCTTAAGATTCTTGCAGACTATGTTATTCAAAGACTTTACCCAAAAGCTCTCGATGCGGCTAACCCTTATCTAGAAATGCTGCATGCCTTTTCAGATAAACAAGCCAAACTCATAGGCAAATGGATGGGCATCGGTTTTATTCATGGTGTAATGAACACCGATAATACTTCTCTTGCTGCTGAAACGATTGATTATGGTCCGTGTGCATTTATGGATGAATACAACCCACAAGCATGTTTTAGCTCCATTGATCATCATGGGCGATATGCCTTTGCCAACCAACCGCAAATTGCCCAATGGAATCTGGCCTGTCTTGCAAGTTGCCTATTGTCTTTGATTGACAAGAATGAAACTAAAGCCAAAGAGAAAATTAATGCTGTGTTAACAGACTTCTCAAAAAGGGTTAATAAAGCCATATCAAAGACCATGGTAGGCAAGATTGGTCTTGATCATAAAAACAAAGAACACGCAGAGCTTTTGAAAAAATTACTTAAGATCATGCATGAGGAAAAACCTGATTACACTCTCTCCTTCAGACACTTAAGCGATGTGATTAATAATAAAGAGGAAGCTTTTAAATCTCAGTTTGCTAACAAGGATTTAATCTCAGATTGGATCAATTCATGGAAGGCGTTGCTTAATAAAGAACCCAATAAGACTGATGATATTTATCACTCGATGAACTCAGTGAACCCTCTTTATATTCCAAGGAATCATTTGGTGGAAAGAGCGATAAAACTGGCCATTGATGACAACGACTTTTCTTATATGTTGGAACTCTCAAAGATCCTGGACAACCCTTTCATCACTCAAGATGTGCATGACGATTTTAGTCGTCCGCCTAAAGAGGATGAAAAAGTTCATCAGACCTTTTGTGGCACCTAATTGACAGGATAATGTTGCCCTTCCACCATAGTGGATCGGATCTCAATCTCTTTTATTTTCAGAGGGTCTACGGTCAAGGGATTATCAGACAATAAAGTAAAATTAGCATATTTCCCTGAACTAATGGTTCCATAATCATGCTCCATGCCAAGAACATAGGCTGCATTGTAAGTGACTGCTCGAAGGGCTGTCTCTGGACTAATACGCTGGTCAGGTCCTGCCACCTTATTGGCAAAATTAATCCGATTAACAGCAGCATGCATTAACAATAAAGGTGATGCCGGTGCCATTGGCATGTCGGAGTGGAGCGAAATAGGGACACCTGCTCGATGAACATCCCCCAATCTCACCATATCTATTGAACGAGTAGCCCCAACACCTACGCGACTGTATAAATCAGATAAGACGTTAACATAATATGGATTAGCACTAACAATGGCCCCTAACCGTTTAATTCTCTCCACTTGGTCAAAATTAGAATACCCAAAATGCACTATGACCGTTCGATGATCGTCTCGAGGATTACGTTGTAAATTGTCTTCCAATACATCCAAAAGACGATCCAGGCCTGCATCACCGTTCTGATGAATATGAATCTGATAGCCTGCATCCCAAAACCTTTGAAAGGCTTCACGGTAAATCTCTTCTTGCATTAACCACGCTCCCTGATGACCGTCCAGATAACCGTCTCTCATTACCATGTTTTGTGAGTACATAGCGCCGTCGGTAAATAACTTTATCTGTAATGGCAAATATTCCACTTTGCCTTTACCCCAAGACAAAAATTCCTTGGATTTTTCAACTAACTCTTCGGCTGGATATTGTTCAGCTAACAGCAAGCCGCTGGGTATGTAGAAAGATCGAAATGGTGTTTCCTCATCACCAAAAACAAAATTCTTTGCGTCTTGAACTGGTTTAAGGGAATAAGCACCAGGGTTGGCAACTAGAGTGACCCCATTGTTATGTAAATATTTCTCAGTCGTTTGAAGACCTTTAATCAGCCGATCGGGTGCGGCTAGATATTTCATCAAATACGGAAGAATTGAAACCATGCCTTGTTCAGAAAAATGACCTTTCTCAAAACTTGCATACTCTTTTGCTTCCTCGTCAAAATTATTCACTAACTCTTGTGTAATACCAAAAAAAGCAAGGGCACTCGAATTCAAAATGAACTCATGGAAAGAGCGGTGAATCACTAAAATGGGTCTAGTCATTGAAATTTTGTCTAAGTCTTGTCGGCTTAACTCCCCATGAAAATAATGATGAAAACCCCAAGTAACTAGGGGTTTATCAGATTCTAACAATGCCTGTTCTTCGGCCTTTAAACGTTGAAGATATGTCTCTCTATCTCTGACCCCTTTAGTTTGGTTTCCTGGTAAATCCCAGTCTTCAATTGCTATAACGTTGGATTCCATGGTGATGGCTGCAAGGAAGGGATGAACATGATGCTCAATGAGTCCGGGAACCATAACATCTTCAGAAAATCTTGTATCTAGTTGAGCCCTGGGAAACTTTTTTCTTAATTCTTTGACGTCACCCACATCTATAATTCTATCCTTTTTTATAGCCACCGCAGTGGCCATAGGATAGTCCTGATCTAACGTTAAAATCTCTCGAGCTTCGTAAATTCTTACCTGATGATCTTCTTGGCTAAACAGTGGACCAGGAAGGAAAACAATAATAAGGATTAGGTGAATTATCTTCATTTTATTTGAAGCTGGCGTAGAGGACTCTGCCCCACCGGTTTCAGGGTCACTGAGCGAAGCATGATCGGGTTCCAGAGTGACTTTTGCGGATGTATCCTGATCGCGGATTCCCCTTCGGGTAACGTCAATTGGCCGATGTGCTGGGTTTGAAAAGTCTGCAGGCCGCCGGTGGATTTTACGGTGAGAGGTTTTTGCCCGTCGTTCGCCATCAACAGGAAAC
>Ga0208750_1000249_pt1 | contig 15934 bp, 16 predicted proteins | sample Knorr_S15_td_O2m_FD_185602 | JGI IMG/M metagenome (GOLD analysis project Ga0208750, IMG submission 185602) | Marine microbial communities from Southern Atlantic Ocean transect - Knorr_S15_td_O2min_ad_340m_LV (SPAdes) (version 2) | ecosystem: Environmental > Aquatic > Marine > Oceanic | place...
ATTTATATTACTGGGGTTTTAATCAGTATATCATCCAAAGAACACTTGCTGCAAAGAGTTTAGCTGAAGGTCAAAAAGGAATTGCATTTGCTGCATTCTTAAAACTTATTATTCCTATTATAGTTGTCCTACCAGGAATCATTGCATATGTAATGAATTTGGACGAAACAGGTGCTTTAACTGTTGCTTCTGTTGATCCTGGATTTATTAATTCTGATGGAAATTTCGCTAATGATAATGCAGCACCATGGCTTATTAAAAACTTTATTCCTGTTGGGGTTAAAGGATTAATTCTAGCTGCACTAGCTGCTGCAATTGTCTCTTCATTAGCATCAATGTTAAATTCTACATCTACAATCTTTACAATGGATATATATAAATCACACTTTAATAAAAGTGCTGATGATAAAACAATGGTTAAAGTTGGAAGAATTACTGTTATTGTAGCTTTATTAATAGCAATGTTAATTACTCCACAATTAGGAAGTTTAGGTCAAGTATTTCAATTTATACAAGAATACACAGGTGTGGTAAGCCCTGGCATTTTAGCTGTATTTTTAATGGGTCTATTTTATAAAAAGGCTACTAATAATGCTGCAATTTGGGGTGCGATGCTATCAATTCCAATAGCAATGTATTTAAAGGTAGCACCAAAAGGCTGGAGTGATGCACCTATTTTTCTTGATCTCCCTTTTATGAACCAAATGATGATAACTTGTATTGCTACCATATTAATCATTGCTGGTATTAGTTATTTTGAAGGAAACAAAATTGATTCAAAAGGTATTCATCTTTCAAAAAAGCTATTTGCTACAAGTTCTACTTTTAATATAGCTGCATTTTCGATCTTAATGATTACAAGCTTTTTATATGTTATTTTTTGGTAAATCAAATCTAAAAAGGAGGAAAGAAAATATTATAAAGAGCGCTATTTTGAAATATTAAGCTATATTTGCACAATTATAAATTTTAATTATGCAAGGTACTGTTAAGTTTTTCAACAATTCAAAAGGCTACGGATTTATTACTAATGATGAAACAGGTAAAGATTGTTTCATTCATGTTAACTCTTTAAATGGAGTTGATATTAAAGAAGGTGATAAAGTAGAATATGAAGAAGAAGAAGGGCAAAGAGGTGTTCAGGCTACTAACGTTAAGTTAGCTTAAGCTATTGAAAGAACTCTAAGTTTTTACTCACCAAATATAAAACAACTATTTTTTAATAGGTTTTGATAAGCACAATAAGTGTGATGTATCTTTGTACATTATATTGAAGCTATTTGTTTACTTATGGTATGATAAAATTACACCATAAATCTTAAAAATTTAATTTAGAGTTTGTAAAGTGGGGTTTATGCTTTAAATTTGTTATTTCAAAAACAAAATTCTAAATAAAATTTTTTAATGTCTACAATAACTTCTTTTGCCATTCACGACAAAGGATTTACAAAAACTTTACGTAAGGATAATTGGTGGCTGTATCCGGCCCTCGTGGTTTTTGGACTAACCAGTTTTGTGGTTTATGGATTTTGGTCCGCTTGGCAAGCCGATTTTTATTGGTACAGTGCTGGGCAAGAAGGATTTGGGGGATATCTCGCTCCTTTTTATTCTCCACTTCTTTTTATTAAAGAAGGTGTTGAAGGGGCTGCGCCAATGGCCCATTCCATTTTTGGACCCTGGCCCACTTGGTGGCCTAGTTGGATTCCTCCCTCTCCGTCGTTGTTGATTTTGGCAGTCCCTGGAATCTTTAGATTCACTTGTTATTACTATAGAAAAGCATACTATAGAGCATTCTCTGGAACACCACCAGCTTGTGCTGTTGGTGCTTTACCACGTAAACGAAAAAAAGGATATAAAGGAGAAACAGGACTTATGGTTGTTCAAAATATACATCGCTATACAATGTACTTTGCATCAATATATGTTATTGTCTTTTTTTATGATGCCTATTTATCGTTTTTTAGAGGTGGAGAATTTGGTGTTGGCCTTGGAAGTATACTTTTATTGGGAAACCCCATTTTATTAGCCAGTTATATGTATGGTTGTCACTCTATCCGACATCTTATAGGTGGAAGCAGGGATTGCTATTCATGTGGGTTGGGAGGTAATATAGCTCATAAAAACGGAATTATTGTTGGTTGGTTCAACCGTCGTCATGAGTTATTTGCGTGGCTTAGTTTAGTTTGGATAATGGTAGCCGATTTATATATTCGAATGGTCTCAATAGGATATATTAACGACCCTAATACATGGAATTTTTAAATGAATCATTTATGTTAGATATATCTGAAATTAAAACCGTTGAGCATGATGTTCTAATTGTGGGAGCTGGTGGAGCTGGGTTAAGCGCAGCTATTGAAGCTTCAAATCATGGAATGAGCACTGGTATTGTGATGAAATCACTTTTAGGGAAAGCACATACGGTTATGGCTGAAGGGGGAATGGCGGCCGCATTGGGAAATGTTGACGAACGTGATCATTGGAAAATTCACTTTCGGGACACCATGCGAGGCGGAAAATTTCTTAACGTTTGGCGAATGGCTGAACTTCATGCTAAACTAGCACCGGAACGTGTTCGCCTTCTTGAAGAATGGGGAGCAGTATTTGATCGCACTAAAAAAGGGCTAATAAATCAAAGAAATTTTGGCGGTCATAGATATCCTAGATTAGCACATGTTGGCGATCGTACCGGATTGGAAATGATCCGTACTTTACAAGACCATGGGGTTCACCAAGGAATTGAGACTTACATGGAATGTACGGCCTTGGATTTACTTAAAAACGAAAAGGGTAAAGTGATAGGTGTAGTTTGTATGTGGCGGGAAACGGGAACTTTTATTATTTTTAAAGCAAAGGCCATTATATTTGCCACTGGAGGAGGTGGCAAAGCTTGGGATGTCACTTCAAATTCTTGGGAATATACCGGTGATGGATATGCTTTGGCTTATGAGGCAGGGGCTGAATTAATGGATTTGGAATTTAATCAGTTTCATCCTACTGGAATGATGTGGCCATTATCAGTGAAAGGTATTTTGGTTACTGAAAGTGTTAGAGGAGAAGGGGGAGTCCTCTTAAATAGTGAAGGCACGCGATTTATGTTTAATTATATTCCTGAAAGGTTTCGTTCAGAAACGGCAGAAACCGAAGAAGAAGCTGCAAGATGGCTAGCTGGGGACCCCAATGCTAGGCGTCCTCCAGAACTATTAACCAGAGATGTCGTAGCTAGAGCAATTAATGAAGAGGTTAAAGCCGGAAGAGGTTCAAAACATGGAGGAGCCTATCTTAACATTGCCACACAACGATCACCAGAAGACATTAAAAAGAAATTGCCCTCCATGTATCATCAATTTAAGGTTTTGGCAGAATTAGATATTACTAAAGAACCTATGGAAGTAGGCCCTACTTGTCATTATTTTATGGGGGGAATTCGGGTGGACGCCGATACAGCTATGAGCTCTGTTCCGGGATTATTTGCATGTGGAGAATGTGCGGCAGGAATGCATGGAGCTAATCGCTTGGGCGGAAATTCTTTGTCAGATCTTTTGGTCTTTGGTTATCTAGCAGGCAGAAATGCTGCTGAATTTGCAAAAAAAAATGCAAAGCATTCTGACTTTGATGAAAATCAAGCAAAAAAAATAATTCAAAATGCAACGGACATATTAAACCGCAATTCTGGGACTAATCCATATCTGTTGCATGAGCACCTGGAGCAAAATATGCAAGCGAATGTTGGGATTATTCGGACAAAAGATCAGCTTGAAAAAGGAATAGATGGAATAGAAAAAATCAAAGAGAAATACAAAACCGTAAAAGCAAAAGGAACAAGTCAATTTAATCCTGGTTGGCACGAAGCATTAGGATTACGTAACTTGTTAATTACGGCAGAAGCAGTGGCACGAGCCGCAAAATTGCGTGAAGAAAGCAGGGGAGCACATACCCGAGCTGATTTTCCAGGCGAACAAAAAGAATGGCTTAATTACAATATAATTTCTAAAAAAGGAGAGGATGGCAAAATGCAATTGAATAAAGTAGAGCGGCCAAGTGCAAATCCAGAATTGGTTCGCATTGCAGAATCTTCTATTGAAGATCTTGAAAATGAAATTATAGAAGAAAGAAAGCAAATGAACAAATAATTTATAAAGCTTAATTTTGAAAGTAATCAATAAACAATGACAACACGTAAATTTCAAATCTATAAGGGTGATAATAAAAATGGAGAACTGGTCAATTTTGAGACAGAAGTCAAGGAAGGAATGGTTGTGCTTGATGTTATTCACAAGATTCAAGCGGAACAGTCTAATGATTTAGCAATTCGATGGAATTGCAAAGCAGGAAAATGTGGTTCTTGTAGTGTGGAAATTAACGGTAAGCCAAAACTGTCTTGTATGACAAGAATGAATGAATATAGAAAAGATGAGACCATTATAATTACTCCAATGAAAACCTTTCCTGTTATTAAAGATTTGGTTACCGATGTTTCATGGAATTATAATCAAAATAAAAGAATAAAACCTGTTAAACTCGCTCCGGAATATAAAACAGAAAAGGGCTATGTAATGTATCAGAAAGATATTGATAGAGTTCAGGAATTTCGAAAATGCATAGAGTGTTATTTATGTCAAGATGTATGTCATGTACTTCGCGACCATGACAAAAAAGACAAGTTTGTTGGCCCTCGATTTATGATTCGTGTGGCTAGCCTCGAAATGCATCCATTAGATATAAATGACAGAATTCCGGAATTAAAAAAAGAATTTGGTTCAGGAATGTGCAACATTACGAAATGTTGTACCGATGTTTGCCCGGAAAATATTAATATTACTGATAATGGAATTATTCCACTCAAGGAACGAGTGGTTGATAGATTTTATGACCCTTTAACTATTTTGAGACGCAAAATATTTGGCAAAAAAAAGAAGAAATTCCCTCCTTTTACATCTAATGGTGGAAATTCATGGAAGAAGATTCCAATAAAATCTTAAATTTTTTCATATTTTTTATATTGTGGAGCCAATACCGAGATTTGAACTCGGGACCTTTTCCTTACCAAGGAAACGCTCTACCCCTGAGCTATATCGGCAATTGTAGAGCGGGAGACGGGGGTCGAACCCGCGACATTCAGCTTGGAAGGCTGACGCTCTACCAACTGAGCTACTCCCGCATTAATTTGTGGGGAGAGCAGGATTCGAACCTGCGAAGTTAAAAACAACAGTTTTACAGACTGCTCTCGTTGGCCACTTGAGTATCTCCCCTAAAATCAAAATTTCAAAGAGCCGATGGAGGGACTCGAACCCACGACCTGCTGATTACAAATCAGCTGCTCTAGCCAGCTGAGCTACATCGGCTTGAAACAAAACCGATTGCAAAATAAATGCTTTTTTTGCCCCAATCAAAGCAATAATCTAAAATAATGAATAAAATTGCTATTTTGCTCTAGGATGTGCTTTCTGAAAAACTTCTTTTATTTTTTCCATACTTGTATGGCTATAAATTTGAGTAGCAGATAAACTTGCATGACCTAAAAGCTCTTTAACAGAATTTATATCAGCTCCCTCATTAATTAAATGAGTTGCAAAACTATGTCTTAATATATGAGGGGCCTTTTTAGTTTTAGATGAAACCAATTTAAAATATTCTGACACAGTTCTATAGACAAATTTTTCAGATAATTTATCTCCTTTATTTGATAGAAATACTAAATCATAATTTAATTCAGAAATTACATTATTTCTTTCAGATATATATTCTTGAAGTAGATTGCTGATTTTTGGTAAAAGAGGAATTACTCTTTCTTTATTCCTTTTCCCTAAAACTTTAACTGTTTCGGATTTTAAATCAAGATTACTTTCTTTTAACTCTATAAGTTCAATCCTCCTAACACCAGTGAAATAGAAAAATGAAATGACTGTCTTTTGAAGTTTTCCCTTATAAGTATCCGGAAAATAATCACTATCTAATAAAGAAGTAATCTCTTCTTTAGAAAAGGGGACTTGAATCTTTTTTTTCTGCTTTAAGGGCATGTGCTCTTCCAAAGGAGATATTTTTATTGAATCTATTTTTATCAAAAACTTATAAAATGATTTAAGAGATGATATTTTTCTATTAACTGTTCTATTAGAATTACCAGTATTAACTAACTCAACTATCCAAGACCTTATTATTGAATAATTACATTCCTCAATATTTATGTTATCAAAATTAGATTTTGAAAAATTTTCAAAATCTTTTAAATCTGTAAAATAAGCTTTAATGGTATTTTGAGAATATAATTTCTCAAGATTTAAATAATCTATAAATTTATTAATTATCATCTACATCAAATTTACGATGTATTTGAAAAAGTTTAAGGTAATTAAAGGTTTTCTTGATCTTTTAGTTTTTGAACATAACGAGCTTTAAGAATCTTTGTTCTATGTTCAATAGATGGCTTAACAAATTGCTTTCTATCTCTTAATGATCTCATAACACCAGTCTTATCAAATTTCCTTTTGAATCTCTTAAGAGCTTTATCGATATTTTCACCGTCCTTAATGGGTATAATTAACATTCAGTTCTATTTTGGTGGCAAATATAAAGAATTGTATTTAATCTCACCTAGATTTTTTTGCTGAAATTGCATTAAGATACTTTTCAAGCTCTTGTCTAACTTTTGGGAATAATATAAATAAACCTATCATATTTGGAAAAACCAAAGCAAGAATCATTGCATCAGAAAATGCCCATACAGATGACATATCCCCTGCAGCACCTATAACTATAAATATTAAGAATATAATTTTATATGTTAGATCTGAAACTTTTCCTTTTCCAAACACATACACCCAAGACTGAAGTCCATAGTAGGACCATGAAATCATAGTAGAAAGAGCAAATAAAACAACTGCTAAAGCTAAAAATGGACCAGAAAAAGAAATATATTCAGAAAAAGCTGCAGATGTCAAGCCAGCACCTTCTAACTCTTGACCTCTTACCATAACAGCTGTTGAACCTTCAACAAGGTTTCCATAAGTAAATAAGCTATTATCACCATTAAATATTATAATAACAAGGGCTGTCATTGTACAAATCACAACTGTATCAATAAATGGCTCAAGAAGCGCCACAAGACCTTCTGATGCAGGATAACTTGTAATAACAGCTGAATGTGCAATAGATGCAGAACCAGCACCAGCCTCATTTGAAAAGGCAGCTCTTCTAAATCCTTGAACTAAAACACCTATAAATCCACCAACAGCAGCAGTGGGGGCAAAAGCCTGATTAATAATCATTGCAAAAGCATCATCAACAACTGATAAATTAGTAAAAATAATATATAGACAGGCGAGGACATACATAACTGCCATAAATGGTACAATTTTTTCAGTTACAGAAGCTATTCTTTTTATTCCTCCAATTATAATTATACCAACCACTATCATCATTATTATTCCAATAATTGTCCTAGCGCCACCACCGCTAATACCAAAAAGACTAACCATTTGCAAAGCAGCTTGATTTGACTGTGCAGCATTTCCACCACCAAAGGAAGCCCCTATACATAAAATCGCAAAAATTACAGCAAGTGTCTTTCCTAATTTTGCAAAGCCTCTTTCCTTTAATCCTTTTGATAAATAATACATTGGACCACCATAAACTGTTCCATCTGAACCAACATCCCTATACTTAACTCCAAGTGTACACTCTACAAACTTTGTTGACATTCCAATCAATCCACATAATATCATCCAAAAAGTAGCACCAGGACCTCCGATTGCAATAGCCATAGCAACACCGGCAATATTACCATTCCCAACTGTACCAGAAACTGCAGTTGCTAAAGCTTGAAAATGACTTACTTCTCCCTTTTGGGATCTATCATCATCAAGATCATCATATCTTCCCATGACAGTTCTAATAGAAAGGCCAAAACCTCTAATATTAATAAATCCAAAGTAAAATGTGAAAAATGTAGCTCCACCAACTAATAAAAAGATTATAGTTGGTATTCCTGTTCCAAAAAATTCATGTAAAATAAGCCCCTCCCAAAAACTTGATATAGGCTGAAATGCTTCATTTATTCTCTCATCTATTCCAATTTGATCTTGTAAATCCATAATTATAAATCGAAAACTGTTTTTCTATTAATTATTAGTAAATCTTTTATCTTGAATAAGAAAGCAAAGGTCAAATATAAAATAAATCCTAGGACAAGAGTAAAAAAAGAAAGATAAATAAAAAACATTCTAATTTTTCTTGGATATACACCTATAGTCTCAGATAATCTTCGACAAACATTCATTCCATACTTTTCAAAAAATCTATATAGTTTCTTCATTTATTACTCTTCAACCTTTGGTCCATCCCACTCTGAGATTCCTCCTAATAAATTGTAAACATTATTAATTCCAAATGTCTTCATTATTTGACATGCTTGAACACTTCGTATTCCTGAATGACAATAAACATAATAATTTAAGTCTTTATTAAGATTTTCCAAAGCCTTAAGAAAACTCTTTGGATTTTTAATATCAATTAATGTAGAATTAGGTATATGAGATTGATCATATTCCTCTTGAGTTCTTACATCAAGAAGAAATGCTTTTTCATCATTTTCTAACTTGTTTAATAATTCTTCTTGATTTAAATCTATCATTTGAAATTTTTTCGAATTTAATTTAAAATTATTAATAAAATAAGTTTCTTTTGACAAAATTTTGCATGAGTACTTTATTATTCTATATTTGTAGCAATGAAAACTAATAATTTTGTTTGGTGGATTGGGAATAGTTAACTGTTCGTGAATGAACCTTACATTATATATTATATAGGCTTGTCTCGCGACAAGCTTTTTTTTTGCAATTATGAGAAAGTATAAATTAAATAGTTATCATAAGAAGATTATAGCTGATACTATAACTCCTGTTGAAGTTTACCTTAAAATAAGGGATGTTTTTCCTAATAGCTTGTTACTTGAAAGTAGTGATTACAGGTCTTCAAACAATAACTTCTCTTTTATATGTTTTAATAAAATCGGATCTATAAAGATCAAGGATTTTGTTTTAGAAGAAAAATTTCCAGATCGAAAGACCTCATCAGAAAAATTAAAACAAAGTCCAAATATCCCTGACATCATTCATAAATATTTAGACAACTTCGATATAGATCAGAATGAACATACATTTGTAAATAATGGGTTATTTGGTTTTGTTTCTCATGAGGCTATAAAATATTTTGAAAATATTTCCTTGTCTGAAGATAAAGAAGACCTTAATATCCCCGATATATTTTATGGGTTATATCAAAATATAATAGCTATTAGCTTATATAATCATGAGGCTCATATTTTTTGTAATTCATTTGATAAAGAAAATAATATAGAAACTATTGAAAATCTATTAATTTCTAAAAGCTACCCTGTTTTCAACTATAATAATATTGGAGAAAAAACTTCAGATATATCAGATAATGATTTCATAGAGTATGTGAATAAAGCAAAATCCCATTGTAAAAGGGGAGATGTATTTCAACTAGTTTTATCAAGAAGGTTTAAGCAAAAATTTGAAGGTGATGAATTTAATGTATACAGGTCTTTAAGATCTATAAACCCTTCACCATACCTATTCTTTTTTGATTACGGTGATTTTAAAATATTCGGAAGTTCCCCTGAAGCTCAAATTATAATAAATGATGGAATAGCAGAAATTCACCCTATTGCAGGAACTTTTAAAAGAACTGGTAATGATATAAATGATAAGAAAATTGCAGAAGATTTGTTTAAAGATCCTAAAGAGAATTCAGAACATGTTATGTTAGTTGATCTTGCAAGAAATGATCTAGGAAGAAATGGAAACAATGTTAAAGTTGAAAAAAATAAAGAAATCCAATTTTATTCACATGTAATTCATTTGGTTTCAAAGGTTACCGCTAGATTAAAAAAGAACTCTAAAACTTTTCAAGTTGTTGCTGATACATTTCCTGCAGGAACATTAAGTGGAGCTCCAAAACATATGGCACTTAAATTAATTGATAAATATGAAAAAGTTAATAGAAACTTTTATGGCGGAGCTATAGGTTATATTGATTTTAAAGGAAATTTTAATCATGCAATTATTATTAGATCTTTTTTAAGTCAAAACAACATATTAAATTATCAAGCTGGTGCGGGTATTGTTATTGATTCCCAACCTGAAAAAGAGCTACAAGAAGTTTATAATAAACTAGGTGCTCTAGATAAAGCTTTAAAAAATGCAGAATTAATAAAATGAAAAAAGTATTTCTTATAGACAACTATGATTCATTTACTTATAACCTTGTATCTTATTTAGAAGAGCTAAATTGTGAGGTACTAGTTAGGCGTAATGATAATATAGATATTAAGGAAATTGATGGTTATGAGAATATAGTAATCTCTCCTGGACCAGGAATTCCAAGTGAATCGGGAGATTTAAAAAAGGTTATTTTAAAGTATTCTCAATCAAAAAACTTTTTAGGAGTCTGTCTTGGACAACAAGCTATAGCTGAAGTATTTGGAGGAGAAATTGAAAATCTAGATACTGTTTACCATGGAGTTGCAACGAAAATTGAAATTATAAAAGATGATTATATATTTTCAAATCTTCCTAAAATGATTTCTGTTGGAAGATATCATTCATGGATAGTAAAACACCCATTACCAGATGATTTAGAAGCGACATCATTTGATAAAAACGGAAACATCATGTCCTTAAGACATAAAAAATATAATATAAGAGGGGTTCAATTCCATCCAGAGTCAATTCTTACTCCAAATGGAAAAGAAATTCTAAAAAATTGGGTAAAGAGTTTATGAAAAATATTTTAAACAGACTAACAAAATATCAAACACTTTCTAAAGAGGAATCAAAACAAATTATTATTGATATCTCCGAAGGAAAACTTAATAATAGTCAAATATCAAGTTTTTTGACTGTCTATATGATGAGAAACATAACTCTTGATGAGTTGGAAGGTTTCAGAGAAGTACTTCTTGATCTCTGTATACATATAGATTTAAATCAGTTTGATGCAATAGATCTTTGTGGAACAGGAGGTGATGGAAAAGACACTTTTAATATTTCAACCTTAGCTTCATTTGTAACTGCTGGAGCAGGAGTCAATGTAGCAAAACATGGAAATTATGGAGTTTCTTCAGGATGTGGCTCAAGTAATGTATTAGAACATCTTGGAATTAAATTTACAAATAATGAGAACAAACTTCAGGAGTCTATAGATAAATCTGGAATTTGTTTTCTCCATGCTCCTTTATTTCATCCTGCAATGAAAAATGTTGCTCATGTTAGGAAAGAACTAGGTTTAAAAACAATCTTTAATATCTTAGGGCCATTAGTTAATCCTTCTGAACCAAATAAGCAAATTGTAGGGGTTTTCAACCTTAAACTTGCTAGAACTTATAATTACTTTTTCCAGAAAACTAAAAAGAAATATAGTATTATCTATTCATTAGATGGATATGATGAAATATCATTGACCGGAGATGCCAAAATATATAATAATCAAAAGGAATTTATTTTAAAACCTGAGCTACTTGGATTACTTCCAATTAATGCAAATGATATAATTGGAGGTAATGATGTTGATTCTTCAGCAAAAATATTCATGAATATTCTAAACAACAATGCAACTGAACAACAAAAGGATGTTGTATGTTCTAATGCAGCAATAGCTATTTCAACATCTAAAGGAATTAGTTTAACTGATGCTTTTAACTTGGCAAGAGAATCTATTAATTCCAAAAATGCATTACAATCATTTGAAACACTTAAAAAAATCAACCAATGAATATTCTAGGTGAAATTGTAAAACATAAAAGAAATGAGTTGATATCTCAAAAGCTAAATTCTACAATTAAAGAATTGGAACAAAGTGAATCTTTCAAAATAAAGTGTAGATCTCTTAAAAGTTCAATTTTAACAAGCAAATCGGGAATTATTTGTGAATTTAAGAGAAGATCTCCATCTAAAGATATTATTAATAATCATAGTAAATTAACAGACGTTGTTGCCGGTTATGAACAAGCTGGAGCGTCAGGAATATCTATATTGACTAATGAAAAATATTTTAGCGGTTCAACTAATGATATAAAGAAAACCTCAAAAATTGTCTCCACACCGATTTTACGAAAGGAGTTTATAATAGATGAATATCAAATTATAGAATCAAAATCCATTGGAGCTGATTCAATTTTATTAATTGCTTCAATTCTATCTCCGAAGGAAATACAGGAATTTTCTAATCTAGCAAAAAGTATAGGATTAGAAGTTCTTCTTGAGGTTCATACTAAGGAAGAACTTGATACATCTGTAACTGATAATATTGATATTATTGGTATTAATAACAGGGATCTTAATAATTTTAATGTAGATATAAAAAACAGTTTAAATATAATTGATCAAATTCCTTCAAACTTTGTTAAAATATCTGAAAGTGGTATAAATAATCCTGATTCTATAGTTGAGCTTAAAAAAGCTGGCTTTGATGGATTTCTAATTGGTGAATATTTCATGAAATCTGATTCACCAAATGATTTAGCTAATAAATTTATTAATCTTGTTGAGAATGAAATTTAAAGTTTGTGGACTTAAAGAAAGTGTTAATATGCTTGATGTATCAGAATTAAAACCAGATTACATTGGTCTTATATTTTGGAGTAAATCTAAAAGATTTGTCAATAATTCAACTCCTGAATTACCAAATGAAATCAAAAAAACAGGAGTTTTTGTTGATGAAAATTCAACTGAAATAAAAAATAAAATTAAAGAACATTCGCTAAAGGCCATTCAGCTACATGGGAAGGAATCCCCCTCTTTTTGTAAAGATTTAATGTCTTCAAAAATTGAAGTTATTAAATCTTTTAGTATTGATAATGAATTTGATTTTTCTATAGTTAATGAATATAAAAACAGTTGTGATCTATTTTTGTTTGATACAAAATCTGATCTTCCTGGAGGAAGTGGAATTTCCTTTGACTGGGAGCTTCTAAAAAAATATAATTTAGAAAAACCTTTTTTTCTTAGTGGAGGAATTGGTATTGATTCTACACAAAAAATTTTAGATTTATTAACTAACAATCTTCCAATTTATGGGATAGATGTGAATAGTAAATTTGAGAATGAAGATACTCTTAAGGATATAGCTAAATTAAAAGAATTTAAAAAGATATTAAGATTATGAAATATAAAGTTACTAGTGATGGGTTTTATGGCGAATATGGCGGAGCATTTGTTCCAGAAATGTTATATCCAAATCTTGAAGAGCTAAAAAATAATTATGAAAAAATAATAGATCAAAAAGAGTTTAAAAAAGATTATGATAAACTTTTAAAAGAATATGTTGGAAGGCCAACACCATTATATTTTGCTAGTCGACTTTCGGAAAAATATAAAACCAAGATATATCTTAAAAGAGAAGATTTATGTCATACTGGTGCACATAAAATAAATAATACTATTGGTCAGATATTACTTGCTAAAAAACTTGGCAAAAAAAGAATAATTGCAGAAACCGGTGCTGGTCAACATGGAGTTGCAACTGCAACAGTATGTGCTCTAATGGGAATAGAATGCGTTATCTATATGGGGGTAGTTGACATTAATAGGCAATCTCCTAATGTTGCTAGAATGAAAATGCTAGGAGCATCAGTTATTTCAGTAGAGTCTGGAAGCAAAACATTAAAAGATGCAACAAATGAAGCAATAAGAGATTGGATAAATAACCCTCTTACTACTCATTACATAATTGGATCAGTTGTTGGACCTCATCCATATCCAGAGATGGTTGCCAGATTTCAATCTATTATTTCTAAAGAAGTAAAACAACAACTTCTCAAACTAGAAGGAAAAGAGAATCCAAATTACTTAATCGCAAATATTGGAGGAGGTAGTAATGCAATAGGTCTATATTATGAATATTTAGAAAATGAAAATGTTAAAATTATTTCAGTTGAAGCAGCAGGAAAAGGAGTAAAATCTGGAAAAAGTGCTGCAACTTCTGTATTAGGGAAAATTGGAATTATTCATGGTAGCAAGACATTATTAATGCAAACAAAGGATGGTCAAATAATTGAGCCATATTCTATATCAGCTGGATTAGATTATCCAGGTGTTGGTCCTATTCATGCGCATCTTCTTGAATCTAAGCGAGCTGAATTTATTTCAATTACTGATCAGGATGCAATGTTAGCTGGATTAGAAATCTCTAAACTTGAGGGAATAATTCCTGCAATTGAAACAGCTCATGCATTTGCTACATTTAAATATTTAGATTTTAAAAAAGATGACATAATAGTTGTTAATTTTTCTGGAAGAGGTGATAAAGATTTAAATACTTACATAGAATATTTTAATTTATAATGAATAGGATTGATAAAAAATTAAACGAAGAAGGAAAACTCCTATCCATTTATTTTACAGCTGGATACCCTAGTTTAAATGATACTGAAGATATTATTATAAAACTCGAAGAATCAGGTGTAGATATGATAGAAATAGGTTTACCATTTAGTGATCCTCTTGCAGATGGACCTACAATTCAGGATAGTTCTACCCAAGCAATCAAAAATGGAATGAATTCTAATGTATTATTTGATCAATTAAAAAATATTAGATCTAAGGTTTCTATTCCATTAATTATTATGGGTTACTTTAATCCAATTCTTCAATATGGGGTGGAAGATTTTTGTAAAAAATGTAGTGAAATTGGTATTGACGCTCTTATAATTCCTGATTTACCTATTGATTATTATGAAACAAACTATAAATCTATTTTCAAGAATTATGGGTTATATAACTTGTTTATGATTGCGCCTCAAACTTCTGAAGAAAGGATTAGACACATTGATAAAATATCAGATGGATTCATATATATGGTAAGCTCATCAAGTGTTACTGGTTCAAAAAATTCCTTTGATTCTGATCAATTGACTTACTTTAAAAAAATTGAAAAAATGAATCTTTCAACTAAAAGGATTATAGGCTTTGGTGTTGGAAGTAAAAATACATATGAAACTGCAGCTCAATACTCAAAAGGAGCAATTATTGGATCTTCATTCATAAAAAATCTTAAATCAAAAGGGCTTAGTTCAATAAATGGATTTATAAAATCCATCAGAGATTAATAAATCTAGTTAATTTTTATAGAATGAGATCCAAAATAATTTCTTTGAGCTTGAATCATATTAGTACTTAACGAATTATTTGATATCTGATTATAATAGTTCAAGGCATCAACAAAACAAGGAATAGAAACATCATTTTTTAATGACACAGTAATTATATCAATTAAATCAGATTTAAAATCATTTAGATCTGTAATTATTGTCTTATCATTTAAAATCTTTTCAACTGAATAATTTGAATAAAATAAATTAATTAAACTTGACTTTATTATGCTTCCATTTGACCAAACATTTAATGCTTTTGAAATACTAATATTCCAATTATAACTACTATTTGCAGCATTTATTAAATAAAAAGCTTGAATATAATTTATAATTCTACAAAATTGATAAGCTCTACTTAATGAATTTATATTTATATCAAATCTTTTAGGACTTTGTTTTATTATTTTACTTATTTTCTTTCTTTCACCTTTCAGGTTAGAAATAAATCTGGTATCCATAGCTGATGATAATAAACTTGTAGAGCATCCAAGCTCAATTCCATAATTTAGCATCCATCTTCCTGTGCCATTATCTCCAGCTAGATCATCAATCTTATCGATTAAATATTTATCATCAATCTTTTCTAATACATTTTTAATTGATATATCAAGTAGATAACTTTTCAAATTTGAGTTATTCCATTCCTCAAAAATTTTAGCAATTTCTTCATTATCATAATTACCCGAATCATTCAATAATTTATAAATAGATGATATTAATTGCATTTCAACATACTCAATTCCATTATGAATCATCTTA
>Ga0208750_1000250_pt1 | contig 15933 bp, 10 predicted proteins | sample Knorr_S15_td_O2m_FD_185602 | JGI IMG/M metagenome (GOLD analysis project Ga0208750, IMG submission 185602) | Marine microbial communities from Southern Atlantic Ocean transect - Knorr_S15_td_O2min_ad_340m_LV (SPAdes) (version 2) | ecosystem: Environmental > Aquatic > Marine > Oceanic | place...
TTTAGCACTCGAATTTCTTTAACTCACAGCCTTTCTGAGCATCCTGTGAAACATCTTAAGTTGGGAGTTCAACTCATCATTAAACTAAAAGCGTTCAATATCATCATCACCAAGGTACTCACCCTGCTGAACCTCAATTATCTGCAGAGTTGTGTTTCCGGAATTTCCTAGCCGGTGCCGCATTCCTTTGGAAATGAAAGCAGATTCGTTTTTTTGCAGAATCACCTTTTCATCACCACGCTGAACATCAGCTGTTCCCTCAAGCACTACCCAGTGTTCACTACGCTGTTGATGGCTCTGGAGAGACAAACTTTTGCCTGGCTGGATTTCCAGCATGCGGATACGGTAGATCGTATTTTCCAGAATTGTCGTGGCACTGCCCCAGGGACGCATTACCCGTGTATGAAACTTATATTCGTGACGCTCCTCGCTTTTCAGTGTTTCAACGAGTTTTTTTACATCCTGGGAACGCGTCATGTCACATACCAGCAGCGCATCATCAGTTTCAACAATGATCAAATCCTCAGCACCAATACTCGTCACGAGCTTTTTGCTGCTGAAGATAAGGCAGTTATGTGTGTCATGCGTAATAACGTTGCCCCGTATGACATTACCCTGTTTGTCTTTCTCTGAAACCTGATAAATGCTTTCCCAACTGCCAAGGTCACTCCATTCCATATCAACTGGCAAAACCGCAACCCGCTTTGATTTTTCAAACAGTGCGTAATCAATTGAGTCAGACTCGATGGATTGATATATTTCACGGATTACTTCCGGATCCGCAAGCTCCTTTCCATCAACCGTTGCGTTTTCGAACACAGCCAGCAATCCCGGTGCATGATTACGAAATTCATCCAGCCAGGTTTCTGCGGTTGCCATAAAAATACTCGCATTCCAGGTATAATCTGAGGATTCCAGATAGCTTTCTGCCGTTGACTGGTCAGGTTTTTCAACAAAATCTGCAACCTTAAAACCGACTTCAAGTGCTTCTCCTGCCTTGATGTAGCCATATCCTGTTTCCGGCCGGTCCGGACGTATACCAAAAGTCACAAGATAACCTGAACTTGCCAGAGTTTCCGCGTTTTTTAAAGCACCGATAAAATGTTCAGGTGCCTTTATCAAGTGGTCCGAAGCCAAAATGGCGACCGGCTCACCACGTTGATTTTCCGGAATCTGAAGAATCCCCCATAGTATGGCCGGTGCAGTGTTGCGACTAAGCGGTTCAATAAGTAACTGTTCAGGACGATAGTCAGGATATATTTGCGCCATCTGCTGCTGAAGCTCTCCTTCATGTGATGCAGAACCGACAACATAGATTTTCTCCGGATCAATAAGTGTTTCCAAACGCCTGCATGTTTCCTGGAACAGGGATTCGTGAGTTGAACCAAGATTGAGAAATTGTTTGGGAGTCATACTGCGACTATAAGGCCAGAGACGTGTTCCTGTTCCTCCGGCAAGGATCATTGCAATCATATTTTTTATACCAGTTAATTGTCAGGTTTTTCAGATTTTTGAAGAGATGTTTTTGAGAAAATCCAAATGACTAAGATTTACTGCAATTGAAGTCAGATTGATCAATGAACCGCTTCTAAGTTGCTCAAGTGACAGAATATATGCCCGTAAATGGGCAGCATTCATTTCTTCCAGCGGTTCCAGTAAAGTTGGGAAATCCTGTTCTTTCATTGCCTCAATTTTGTGAGATGCAAGCAATACTTCCAACAGCCTCAATTTGTTTGCATCCAAAGTACGTAAAAGAATGTCCTGAAATTCCAGTTCCCAATCATTGCCTGGCTCCTGCAAAATCAGACGTTCTCGAAGCCAGTCTAGTCCAAATTTCTGTTCTACACTCTCTGCAATACGATATGCCGTAGAGACACCCAGTTTTTTGTTAATGCACAAATGAATTACATCCGGAGCTAATCTTAAACGCCGCAGTGAGGTCCCGACAGCGTCAATTGCACGTTGTTCGCTTAAATCTTCTGATTCAACTTTTTCCCGCTCGGAATCTGGAGGAGATTGATCGTTTTCTGTATTTAATGTATCTACAGAATTATCTGGATGCTCCACCAGCTCACTCAATAATCCATGATATTGGTCGATTTGTTCAAAACCCGGTGGAACTGCTTGACTCTGCAGTACATTTCGAACAAGCATCTTCAAAACATCTTCCAAATCTATCAGTACTTCGTAACGCTCTTTCTCAGTGATATCTGTCATAGAATACAGACGCTCCCGTATTTCTGTTGCACCAAGGCTTGATTCCAGTATCAGATAGGTTCTTATTATATCAGGTATGCTCCGTTCAGTGACTTGTGCCATTCTGGAAACAAAGGTTGAACCTGCCTGATTAGTGATATTGTTCGTCAGAACCGTAGAAACAATTTCCTTTTTCAGAGGATGATCGTTGGCATTTTCACCAAAGTGACTTTTTAAAGTTTTAGGAACATACTCTAAATACGTTGCAGTCAGTTCTTTTTCAAGCGGCATTTCTGAAGAGGTAAGCGCTTCGTAGATCTCCATTTTTGCATAAGCCATCAATACTGAAAGGACCGGACGCGGCAAAGGCATGTTTGCATGTTCCAACTGATCAAGTTCTGTACGTGTTGGAATGTATTCGCTGCGTTTATTCATACCCTGTTCCTGCAGGTGCGCAATCAGCTTACGGAACAAACGAAAATTGAGGTTGGAACGAATGCAGTCCATTGAGATCAAACGGTGCTGTCCACGGTTATTGGCTAATACAAGCTCAGAAACCTCATCGGTTGCTGATGCAAGCAGATCATTTCGCTCTTCCTTTGACCCTACAATGCCTCTTCTAAGAAGCTGCTGGAGTAATATTTTGAGATTAACCTCATAATCCGACATATTTACACCACCGGAATTGTCAACAGCATCGGTGTTCAGTCTAACTCCATTGTTAGCAAGATCAATGCGCGCCAATTGAGTCAAGCCTAAATTAGCCCCCTCACCAATAACCTTCATTTGACATTCAGTAGTATCAATTCGTAAAGAGTTGTTTGCCTGGTCTCCAACTTGATAATGAGTTTGATCAGCAGTTTTAATGTATGTACCTATACCGCCAAACCACAGCAGATCTACGTCCATTTGTAAAATAAGCCGTACTGCTTCTTCACCTTTTAAACTGTCTGCATCTGTACCAAGCATTCTTTTTATCTCAGGCGACAGCTTAATGGATTTTGCATTGCGCTCATAGATTCCGCCTCCGGAACTGATTCTTTCCGTAGAATAATCCATCCAACTGGATCCAGGCAAATCAAATAGACGTTTTCGTTCCTGCCATGAACTTTCAGCATCTGGATCAGGATCAAGAATGATATGCATATGATTGAATGCAGCTTTGAGAAGGAGCATTTTACTCTGCAGCATCCCGTTACCAAAAACATCTCCACTCATGTCTCCTATGCCAATTACTGTGGTGTGTTCAGCCTGAATGTCCCGCCCCATTTCCTTAAAGTGCAGTTTAACGCATTCCCATCCTCCTCGAGCTGTGATTCCTTCTCTTTTGTGATCATAACCGACCGAACCGCCTGAAGCAAAAGCATCGCCCAGCCAATAATTGCATTTTTCAGACACTTCGTTGGCTATATCTGAAAAAGTCGACGTCCCCTTGTCTGCAGCAACAACCAGATATGGATCCGGATCATCGTAGGAAAGAACGTGACTTGGAGTTTGTATCTTACCCTGTGCGTCAAAATTGTCGGTTATCTGCAGCATTGCACTAATGAAACGTCTGTATTGATTTTTAGATTCTGTGATTGCTTCTTCACGTGATACCGGAGTGTTTTTCAGCACAAAACCTCCTTTTGATCCAACTGGAACAATCACCACATTTTTTGTTTGTTGTGTTTTGACAAGCCCCAATATTTCCGTTCTGAAGTCATCCGGCCGATCTGACCAGCGAAGTCCACCCCGTGCAACTGGTCCAAAACGTAAATGCAGACCTTCCATCCCCACATCATGCACATATATTTCTTTGAAAGGCACCGGGTCCGGCATCTGTTCTATTTTTCGAGAATCAAGTTTGATGGAAATACCTGTTTCTTCAGTATCTTGCTGCAGGTAATAATTGGTTCGCAAAGTATTTTCAATCAATTCAAACAAACGACGCAATACTTCATCATCAGTAACCTGTTTTACTGTTACTAAACTCTCAATGAACTCATGTTTTTTCTGCGGCAAAAGCACTTCTTGACGATAAATCAAATTACCAAAAGAAGATTCAGGAGAAAATCGACAGGCAAATGTCTCAAACAACAAGCGAGAGCAGAGGGGATGCCTGAGCAGAACCCCATTTATCGTCTCACGGGTCAAAGGCGCACTTAATTGGAGAGATAGATTGCGATAAAGCTGAAGTACATTAATTTCCCGCCATGCTAAATTTGCTAGTAAAGCCAAACCATTCAAAGGGTCATTTTCTGTTTTTTTCTTGAAGACCTGTTTAACTATTGGTGCCAACAATGGTTTGAAATGCTCTTCTTCTATTTTTCTCCTGTCACTGCGTACTACTCTAAAAGACTGGATGAAAGCTAAAGTTTTTTCATCATTTCCAATCCTTGTCGTCAACTGGTCGATTACATGCAGTCCAAGATTTTGCAGGACAGGCATGATCTCAATCAAATGTATTTTCTCTTTGCTGTAAACATAGAGCAGGGAAACTGACTTGCCAAGTGCTGATGGAATTGAGAAGTGTTTTAAGTCGAATTGAAGATCATCATTCCGGGTCAGCAATTCCATGAACTGAATATTTTCCAGGGCTTCCAATATTTCAACACGTGCACTGTAATGAGAAGGCATCAGTGGGACATAACGTTCATATAGTCGTGCACCTTCATCACCTGTATTATTACTCTGCAGGAGTTCGCGTAGTTGAATTTTCCACGGTTTTATAAGTCCGCTGATTTCATTTTCAAGCTGCAGCAAATCAACATTAGGCAATTCACTTTTTCCAAGTGTGTCTTCCTGCAGCTCAAATTCCAGATGTAGACGTGATTTTTCACTTCCGCGCGCTTCAAACCAGTCACAGTGCAGATGTGGAATTTTTGCCTTGAGTAAGACAACAGTGTGCTCAATCGCTTCCTCAGAGAAAAGTGAAGTGGGCATCACTATCATCAACTTTAATACTCCTGTAACCCTGGTATTTATCTGAAAACAATAAATATTATTAGGATTGTTGACAGAAAGGAGTCCATCGCAAACCTGAATCAATTCTTTCCTTGATGAACGGAATAATTCAAATTTTGGTGTTGCACTGAATATCCGGACGACTTCATTGTAGTCATAACTGTTCACCAGCATATTCCGGTTTTTGAAAATATAGTCCATCTTCTGGTGAATAAGAGGCGTTTCAACATTTTTTACTTGGAGTGAGCTTCCCCTGAGCAGACCGAGAAAAACATGCTCAACCATACCTGATTTCTTATCCGGAACACGGATACTCAGCATCATCAAGTTTTCAAAACGTAAAACCGGACTGGTGAAACGAATCAGGTCCAATGCAAAAGGGAATTCTGAGTGACGGCGCTTACTAAGACGTGCAGTTACAACATTCAAAAGAGTCTTGGAGGATGTAGCTAGAAAAGTCTCTGCCAAAATTCCCAGTCCTGAATTGTCTATAGTTTTAATGAAATTCGTAGAATCTGAATCCTGCGCTACAAGTGTGATAAAACCCATTAAAGTAAAATTGTCCAGTTTCAACCATCCACAAAGTTTCGACCACTCTTCCTTTGTATCAGAGGAAATGACAGTAACTGTATCAATTTCTTTTTCCATTGATTCCAGCCGCTTCAACATATTTTGACGCTGATTCTGGACAAGCTGAACTGCCAGCATGTGACCGGCAATCAGGTTTTCAATACGTTTCAAGGAAACGATGTCCGCATCAGCATCAATTTCCAGATAGAGATGATCAAATTTTTCTGATGTATCTACCGGAGAAATAACTCCCAAAATCTCTTTCTCTGCAGTCAGGCGTACTCCCATTATAGGATGAAGTTTTCGATGAATCATTAAATCCAACTGACGCAACAATGCCTCAACAGTAACGACAATAAACGGTGCATCTGGAGAAACTATTTCTATTATTACATTCCCGGCAAAGTATGATTCTTCATGTGTGTTAGATGGCAGTTTATGAGGAACGACTTGTACCATTCCACTCCTGCTGACTGCTTTCCTGAAAAAAGTAAATCGATCTTTGAGAAAGACTTCCAACTCTGAATTGCTGTAGGTCTCACGCATTCGTTCTGACATACCACGCAAAAAATGTGTGATAAACTGATCAAAAACCGAATTATCGGAATCATCCTGCACCAAAGTATTTTCTTCTCTTATCTTCTTAATTTTGGACATTGGATCATCTCTCTAATGGAAAAAAGTTTATTCCACGTACATCATTTTTTAAAACAAGTACTAATTGAATGGCTGATATTATTTAGTAAAGTAAAATACATCTCTGGACCCGGAGAAATTCTGGTACCAATAGGATCAAGTATTCCTTTTTTTACAGCAGTTCCCGAAATGACAGTCTGCACCAATTTGGGAGAAAATTGCGGTTCCGTGAATATACAAAGAACCTTTTTAATTTTTATTTTTTTACGGATATCTATCAACCTGCCAACACTTGTTGAAGTACCTGAATTGACAGTAACTGAAGCAATTGGATTGAGTTGATAACGCTTCTCAAAATATTGATATGCATCATGAAAGACAATATAAGGCTTTGATGAAACAGAACTCATTTTTGTTTCTAATTGTATGTTTAAATCAGAAAGTCGGAGTATTGTTTTTTTGCCGTTACTGTGATAAGTTTGCGAATTTTCAGGATCAAACTTACTCAATATTTGGATTAAATACTGGGTGATTTTTTGAGCATTGAGCGGATCCAGCCAAATGTGCGGATCGTTTCCGGGCAACCTATTAATTTTCCGTTTCTTTACATGGTCTTGATCATTTTTAGATTCAGGATCAAGTTCCTGCCACTCTTTGACTGAACGAAAGGGCCGCAGTATGAGTCCAGGTGTATCTTCAAATGAAACCACCCTGGCTCCTGCAGCCAGAGAATGAATTGGTTTGGCCAAAAATCCTTCCAGATTTTCTCCTCCCCAAAAAACAAGATCTGCGTTTTGAAGCTTGACGGCAGCACTTGGCCGCAGGGAATAGGTATGTGGTGAGTTGTTTCCATTTAAAAGCAAAGCAGGTTCTGAAACCCCCTGCATTACTGTAGAAACAAGTGAGTGAAACGGTTTTATTGAAACCACAACTTTCAAATCTGAAGCTGCCATTGCCAGATTAAACCAGAGAAGTGGAATAACAAAAATAAAGCAAATTCCAGTTTTCATCACAATCCAGTTTTTGCTTTGCGGCTTTGCTTTGAAGAGTAAAATATGTTATAAATATTGCTTACTTCAGGATAACTCTGACTAACTCATTTGTCAATGCTAACAAAGATAGAAACAACAGCTGATTTATCAAATATTACAGCAAACAAACAATACCTTCTGCAAACTGAGAATCTCTCTTTGTTTACCGGAGGACGTGAACTTCTTTCAAAAATTTCGCTGACAGTTTCTGCAGGTGAAATTGTGACTATCATCGGGCCAAACGGAGCCGGTAAAACCACACTACTGCGGGTACTGCTGGGCTTGATTCCTTTTGATTCCGGAAATATTATTAAAAAACCGAAGCTCAGAATAGGTTACCTTCCACAAAAAATAACTGTTGATCCAATTCTTCCACTTACTGTCGGCCGGATAATGAATTTGACTGGAAATTTTCCCGTTCAACAAATTGAAAATGTCCTGGATGAAACCGGTGTTTTATCATTGAAAAACAAGCCTGTGTATCAGCTTTCCGGAGGAGAATTTCAGCGTGTGATGCTGGCGCGTACACTTTTGATAAATCCGGAACTTCTTGTTCTCGATGAACCGGTACAGGGAGTAGACTACATGGGAGAGTCAGAATTGTACAAACTAATTGGAAACCTGAGAAATAAGCATGGTTGCGGTGTGCTGATGGTTTCACATGATCTGCATGTAGTAATGGCTTCAACAGACCGCGTGTTGTGCTTGAACCGCCATGTGTGCTGCGAGGGAGAACCTGAAGATGTGAGCCAGCATCCGGAGTACTTGCGGCTGTTCGGTTTAGACTCCGGAAGTGCTTTGGCTGTATATAGTCACCATCACGACCATACACATCAATTATCCGGAACATTGCGTGAGGACAGCCCATGATGATTTTAGATGATTTCTTTTGGCGGGCTGTTATTGCCGGGATGGGAGTTGCCATTCTTGCAGGTCCACTGGGTTGTTTCGTGATCTGGCGAAGAATGTCCTACTTAGGTGACACCATGGCTCATTCAGCTTTGCTGGGAGTCGCAGTTGGCGTTTTTCTGGAGGTAAATTTAATACTGGGAGTATTCGCTGTTGCTATAGCTGTTGCACTACTGCTGTTTTTGTTTCAACAACAAAAACAACTTGCTAATGATGCAGTGTTAGGCACGCTTTCTCATGCTTCACTGGCCATGGGAGTGTTGGCTATCAGCCTGATGAGTTGGGTGCACGTTGATTTAATGGGATATTTATTTGGGGATATTTTAGCAGTTGATCTCTTTGATCTTTACTGGATTTACGGAGGAGGGTTTTTAATACTGCTAGTATTATTCCTGCTCTGGCGTCCCCTGTTAGCACTTACCTTTGACAATGAACTTGCCCTGGCAGAAGGAGTGCCAGTTTTCAAAATTGAACTAGTCTTCATGCTGCTGATTGCAGCAGTGATTGCCCTGTCGATGAAAATAATCGGCATTCTCTTGGTTACATCACTCTTGATAATTCCTGCTTCTGCAGCCAGGCGCTTCAGCAGGACTCCGGAACAAATGGCACTAGGAGGAAGCTTGATCGGGATTATCTCAGTTGTAATTGGGTTATTTACTTCAATGCAGTTTGATACTCCTTCCGGCCCCTCAATTGTTATTGCTGCAGTACTGTTTTTTTTCGCAGCCAATCTTTTTCCTTTGAGGAAATTTCAATATAAATTCTTTAAAGATTCTTGGCACTGGTTTTAAAACAGCATCATTCTTTAGTAAAGAAAATAAATAAAAATCCGCTATACAAAAATGACAGCAGACCTGCTTGCAGTTACACCTGAGATCATTCAGCGTTACAATAGACCGGGACCGCGTTATACCAGTTATCCAACTGTTCCTGTCTGGAGCGAAGGATATTTCTCCGAGGATTATGCAGCCTGTTTGCAAAAAGAAGGGCTAAATGAGCAACCAATTTCTCTCTACCTGCATATACCTTTTTGCCGCCAACTCTGTACTTTTTGCGGCTGCAATAAATATATCACCAACAATCAGGAAATAGTCGAGAAATATCTCGATGCTCTTGGCCAGGAAATAGCCGGTGTAGCTAAACTCCTGGGCGTTCGGAAAAAAATAGCACAAGTTCATTTTGGAGGAGGTACTCCGACTTTTCTTAACCATTCACAACTCCGAAAAGTAGTTGAGATGATCCACTCCTGCTTTGATGTACAAGAAGATGGAGAATGGGCCTTGGAGGCTCATCCTAGGGTAACTACTAACAAACAACTGGAACTGCTTTATGAACTTGGTTTCCGGAGGATCAGTTTTGGAGTGCAGGATTTGGATCCGGCAATTCAAAAAGCTATTAATCGAAATCAGACAGTGGAACAGTCATGGAGAACATTGGAAACTGCCCGCAATCTGGGTTATAAAAGCATAAATATGGATCTGATTTACGGACTACCGCTGCAAACAAGACTGAGTTTCAGAAAAACCCTTGAAGAAGTTTATAAAATGCGCCCAGATCGGCTGGCGATTTACAGCTTTGCCTATTTACCCGGAATGTTCAAAACACATAAGCGTGCAATCAGGGAGAAAGATTTACCTTCACCTGAAGAGAAAATAGCAATATATCTGGAAACTATCCGCTTTTTGGCTGAGGCAGGATATGTAATGATCGGCATGGATCACTACGCGCTTCCCACAGATGAACTTGCTCTTGCAGCAAAAAACAGAACTCTGCATCGAAATTTCATGGGTTACACAACTCTGCACAACATGGCTCAGATAGGTGTGGGCGTATCTGCAATTTCAGATTTTGGAGACAGTTACTGGCAGAACACGAAAGAAATTGATCAATACATGAACGAAGCCACAGAAAAAAAGCTCATACCTCGCAAAGGAATGAAACTGGATGAAGAAGATCTGTTACGTCGTGATCTAATTGAAACTCTGATGTGTCATGGAGAAATTTCAATTACGGATTTTGAAACACGTTATAAAATAGAATTTCAGGATCATTTTTCTCAGGCCTGGAAAAAGCTGGAACAATTCAAACAGGAAGGACTAGTGAACTTAAGTTTAGAAAAAATTGAGCTGACACATGTGGGAGTACTATTTACCAGGAACCTGGCCATGCCTTTTGACAGATATCTTGAAGAAAGTGCACATCAGCATTTTTCCAAAACAGTATAATGTTTTTGGAATATTTAAATTAGAGAGTAATCTAAGTCAGCACTAAAATAATTCTGAATTTCCAGTTATTCTACTTAATCATGACTGCCAGCATGATCTAATGACTCATGTTCTTTTGTATCATGTTTCATTTCTCCCTTTGGCATACTAACCATGACTGGTGCAGTAACTTTGACCATACCTGCGTTTTTAAAATGCAGGGTCAATTCAACTTCATCTCCAACTTTTAATGGCTTTACCAGCTTAATCAGCATCATATGATAACCACCAGGCTTGAGTTCCTGGGATCCTCCGGCAGAAACATCAACAAATTTAACCGGATACATGCTCATCATGCCGTTTTCTTTTTTAACACCATGGATTTCAACAACTTCGGCGGCCGAGGTTTGTACCGCTAATAGCTGATCTTCCATGCTGCCGTGATTAATAATACTCATATAGGCAGCAGAGATGTGTGAAACGGGCGGAACAGCCCTCACCCACTGGTTATGTATATGAATCATATTACTGGTTTGCCCGTGATGAAGCTCAGCCTGGTGAATATTTTTAATACAACCGGACAAAATGACAGAAATAGACAGTACTGTGAGCATTAATCGAAGTGAATTTAAGCTGTACATATTTATTTTTTATTGACTGTTTAATTTGATAGAAGCCATTGAATATCGGCTACTAATTTGTCCATATCCCACTTTGTTTTATAACGTCCTCGATAGCGTCCCTGCTGATCAACAAGGAAAACAGCATCTGTATGAGCCATGAAATAACCCTCAACAGATTCAACATATTGTTTAAAATATCCAGCACCGTACTGCCTGGCTACTTCGGCAATATCGTTGACTGAACCGGTCAGTCCAATAAAAGTTGGATAAAAGTATGGTACGTATTCTTTCAGTTTTTCCGGCGTGTCACGTTCAGGATCAATCGAAATGAACAAAACCTGAACATCCTTAGCCTGTTCTTTCAAATTGAGCATCCCCACTTTTAGATGGGATAGTGACATCGGGCAAACATCCGGACAATATGTATAACCAAAATAAATCAGTATTACTTTGCCCCGAAAACTTTCAGATGACAATTCTTTGCCATCCGGTCCAGTCAATTCAAAATCTCCACCTCGGTTTTCATAAAAACGCAACGGCTTTTGACTGCCTGCAGAATTTCCGGCAGCACTAATTTCCTGTACATTACTGAAAACAGTAGAAACCAGTAAGATGAACAAAATTAGTATTTTTTGAACATACATAGTTTTTTTCTTTTAAAAGTTTAATGCAATCGTAGAAATTATTAAAACCGAGTCATTTTAACAGGAGTTAAATCAATTATTGATTAATGCTCTTCGGTAATTATTTTTCCCTCAATCCTTATAACGAAAAGTGGTGCTATCAGTCCAGTCATCCCTGCTCTTACCTGTTTTCAACACCTGTCTCAACAATTCATCTGTAGCCTGTTCATTTTCGAGAATGTTCAAGATGAAATATCTTGGGAGAGATACCACTGATAAACTTGTTCAAGTCCCTTTTTTAAAGGAATTTCTGGTGTCCAGCCCAGAGCACGGATTTTGGAAATATCCAGAACCTTTTGCGGAGTACCATCCGGACGTGTCGAGTCAAATGCCAAGGATCCGGAATAGCCAACGACTTCACAGATCGTTTCTGCAAGGACCATGATCGTTTGATCTTCACCGCAGCCGACGTTGACTATTTCAGAATCATTATAATTCTCCATCAGAAACAAAACCGCATCTGCAAGATCATCTGAATGCAAAAATTCACGCCTTGGATTTCCTGTCCCCCAGATGCTGATCGACTCTGCATTTGCGAGTTTTGCTTCATGAAATCTCCGTATCAAGGCCGGCAGGACGTGTGAGTTTTCCGGATGAAAGTTGTCGTTGATTCCATAAAGATTGGTTGGCATTGCAGAAATAAAATTTGTACCGTACTGCTGATTGTAACTTTGACAGGTTTTGATACCAGCAATTTTTGCAAGAGCATATGCTTCATTAGTTGGTTCCAATTCACCCGTCAGTAAAGACTCCTCACTAATTGGTTGAGGACATAGTTTAGGATAGATGCATGAACTGCCTAGAAACATTAATTTTTCTACACCATTCCTCCATGATTCGTGAATAACATTCGTTTGAACGACTAAATTTTCACGCATAAAATCAGCAGGGTAAGTACTGTTTGCGTGAATACCTCCTACTTTTGCTGCAGCGAGAAAAACAAATTCAGGTTTTATTTCCTCAAAAAAATTCTGAACTGCCACTGCATCCATCAGTTCCAGTTCGGAATGAGTGCGGGTAATGAGGTTTTCAAATCCTCTCTTTTTGAGTAACCTGAAAATTGCAGAACCAACCAGACCACGGTGTCCTGCAACATAAATGCGAGAATTAATTTTCACAATGATTTTATATTTACTGTTTGATAAACACCGTTATGATAACTAGCTGATAACAGCCAGGTCAAGTTTAACTAAAAAAATAATATTTTAGCTGTTTTGCTCCTAACTATGACTATACCAAGTTTCACTTTAAAGAAAAACTTGCCCACAGACTTCATTTCTAAGAGAATAATCTAAAACAAATAAATAGCATTACACAAAAAATCTATAATGGGAAAACTCACTTTAACTAAAGATACCATCAAGCTGCTTTTAGACTGTGATTCCCATGAACCACGCTCCGTTCTCGGCTTTCACGAAGTCCGTCAGGGAAATAAGCAGCAAGTTTGGATTGTACGTGTTCTAGAACCGGATGCAAAAAAGGTTTCGCTTTTCTGGGAAAACGAGACGGAAGCTGATGCTACCTCATTAAAACGAATTCACCCAGAAGGTTTATTTGAACTGAAAATACCTCCGCGTCCGGAACTGAAGCCTTATCGTTTGAAAATTTCCTTCAAAAACGGAAATGAACATATTCGGTTCGATCCATATTATTTCTCTACACAACTTACAGAATACGATCAACTTCTCTTTGCTGAGGGGAATCACCATAGATTTTACCACAAACTTGGTGCACATCCCTTAGAAATTGATGGTGTTCCAGGTACACTGTTCGCTGTCTGGGCACCAAACGCAAAGCGTGTGAGTATTGTTGGAGATTTCAATTATTGGGACGGACGAAAGCATCCCATGCAAATTTTCGGAGACTCCGGTATTTGGGAACTCTTTATTCCTGAGGTAGCTGCAGGAATGCTCTACAAGTATGAAATTAAAACCGGACAAAACGAAATTTTATTAAAGAGTGATCCCGTTGCTTTTACTGCAGAACAGCGTCCTTCAACGGCTTCAGTAGTAACAGAATTGAACGGTTTTCAGTGGCAAGACCAAAAATGGCTGGAAGAACGAGAAAATCGAGACCCTCTCCGGCAGCCTATCAATGTTTACGAAGTGCATTTAGGTTCCTGGCAGAGGGTTCCTGAGGAGGACAACCGTTCGTTAACCTATCCGGAACTGGCTGACCGCTTGATACCATACGCGGTTGAAATGGGTTACACACACCTTGAATTGATGCCTGTAGCAGAGCATCCTTTAGACGGTTCATGGGGTTATCAGGTTACCGGTTATTTTGCGCCGACTTCTCGTTTTGGTACACCACATGAGTTCATGGAATTTGTGGACAGCTGCCATACATCCGGATTAGGCGTGATTCTGGATTGGGTTCCAGGGCACTTTCCTAAAGACTCTCATGGACTTGCAGGTTTTGACGGCACTGCACTTTATGAACATGAAGATCCACGTCAGGGTGAGCACAAAGAATGGGGCACGCTGATTTTTAATTATGAGCGTAACGAAGTTCGTAACTTTCTGATTAGTAATGCTTTATTTTGGTTTGACGAATATCATATTGACGGCATAAGAGTAGACGCAGTCGCCGCAATGCTGTATTTGGATTACAATAGAAAGGAAGGGCAATGGGTTAAAAATAGACATGGTGGTCGTGAAAATATTGATGCAGTAGAATTTTTGAAGCAGCTTAATGAAACGCTGTTTCATTACCATCCTGGAATTCTCTCAATTGCAGAAGAATCTACCGCCTGGGGCGGTGTAAGTCATCCCACATATACCGGAGGTTTAGGGTTCAATCTAAAGTGGAACATGGGCTGGATGAATGACACTCTGCGCTACATTGAAAAAGATCCGGTGCACCGAAAATACGATCATCATTTGATCACATTTTCATTGATGTATGCCTTTACCGAAAATTTCGTACTTGCGCTTTCTCACGATGAAGTGGTTCACGGAAAGCGTTCAATGCTTGGTAAAATGCCAGGTGACGATTGGCAAAATTTTGCTGGACTGCGAATGTATCTCGCTTTTCAAATGGCACATCCGGGAAAGCAGCTGACATTCATGGGAACAGAGTTTGGACAAAGGGACGAGTGGAGTGAAAACCGGAGCTTAGATTGGCATTTAACGCAATTTCCGGATCATCAAAAATTACAGGAATATGTACAGACCCTTAATCATTTCTATCTCAGTAAACCTACATTGTTCACCAACGATTTTGACTCGACAGGCTTTCAATGGATTGATCATCATGACCAGGACAACAGCGTTTTATCGTTCATCCGCCGAAGTGCAGATGAAGTATCCGATCCAGATTTAGTTTTTATTTTCAATTTCACACCAGTACCCCGTGATGATTATTTGACTGGATTTCCGGAATCTGGTCATTACAGTAAATTATTGGACACAGATGATCCGAAATTTGGCGGATCCGGATTCAACCAACAGCAGCAAATCATCACTAGCCCCCAGATGTGGCAAGGTCAGCCGCACCGAGCCACAGTTAATTTACCTCCGCTTGGATGTTTGGTTTTTGAGAAATTGGCAGACATGTAATCCCGGCCTGCCAGAAAACCATAACTAACCCTCAAAATATATAAAACCGAAAAGAATGCCGCAGACACGAAAAGAAATGGAGAATATTTGGGAATTGCTTGCCACGTACCGTTCAATGGACCGGGATGGGTTGATCGAATCCATTGCAAATCATCTTGAATTCTCACAATGTAAAAATCGGTTTACTGCAGAAGATTTTGATGTCTACCGAAGTTTCGCCCTGTCAGTCCGGGATCGGCTGGTTGAGTTCTGGAATGATACACAGCAAACCTACCACAAAAAGAAATGTAAACAAGTCAATTATTTTTCACTGGAATATCTGATCGGCAGAAGTTTAAATAACAATTTGCTCAACCTGGGCATCAGCCAGGCTGGTGAAGATGCAATCCGGAAAATCGGTTATGATCTTGAAGAACTGCAGGAGCTTGAACATGATGCAGGTTTAGGCAACGGTGGTCTTGGGCGGCTCGCTGCCTGTTTTATGGAATCAATGGCGACTTTGCAACTGCCTGCACATGGATATGGAATCCGCTATGAATTCGGAATATTCAAACAGCAATTTGAAAATGGGGCAC
>Ga0208750_1000268_pt1 | contig 15432 bp, 16 predicted proteins | sample Knorr_S15_td_O2m_FD_185602 | JGI IMG/M metagenome (GOLD analysis project Ga0208750, IMG submission 185602) | Marine microbial communities from Southern Atlantic Ocean transect - Knorr_S15_td_O2min_ad_340m_LV (SPAdes) (version 2) | ecosystem: Environmental > Aquatic > Marine > Oceanic | place...
CATTTATAAACCCTTGCATAAATTCAAATGGATAAGTATTTACATTTATTGGAAGTATTGAATTATCTCCAACAAACTGCCATGAATTAGCAAAAACCTTTTCTTTAACTTCCTCAAATTGCTCATCATTTTTATAAAAACTTGATGGCAGTGTTTCGGCTTTATTTATATCAGGATCAACAAAAAACTTATTCATTTTTTTATAAAGTTTCTTTATAAATATAAATATACATATTAGATTTACACAAGGAAAAAAATTATAGGTTTATGGATAGAAGAAATTTTTTAAAAAACACTTGTCCCACAATAACTTTTGCCTTTTTTGGTCTTTCATATATTCAGGCTTGTTCAAAATCTGATGATTCTGACTATAACACATCAACAATTATTAATAATAATTCTGGTAATGCATCTAGTGGTAATACATCTAGTGGTAGTACATCTAGTGGTAGTACATCTAGTGGTAGTACATCTAGTGGTATTTCTGTTAGCGGTAACATTATAACATTAGATCTTTCCAATGCAACATTTAACGGATTAAATAACCCGGGAGATTTTATAAACCTGACTGCTAATGAACTATTAGTTTTAAAAATAGGGTCAAATGAGTTTAGAGCATTTGATAATTGTTGCCCACATAATGGCACTAGAAATAAATGGGGATTTGGGAATGATAAATTCACATGTGGAGAGCATGGAAATTCTTTTTCCATAGATGGGAATAATATTAAATCATGTAACTCTGGCTCTACGGACGGAGGCTTAAAAAGATACACGACTTCTCTTAATGGGCAAACACTAACTATAACAACTTAATAGATGCAATTGAAAAAAAAAGTATTTCTGTCTTTATTCATGTTACTTCTTATAAACGGAATTGCAAATTGTCAATCTGAAGATTTTTTAGATGAATTTGAGAAATTGATTGATAATGAAAACGTTCAACTAATCCCGGAGAAAATGATCTTTACTCAAAAATTTTTTTGGGGAGAAAAGGGTTTATTAAGAAAAGTAGGGATTTCAAAATTAAATATTGAAAACAGGGAAAAAGAGTTAATTCTTAGAGAAAAGATGTTAAAAGCACACCAAATAATTGGATATGTTACATTTGCTGCAATGATTGCCCAAGGAATAATTGGTGGAAAACTATATAATGGAGAAAATGATTTGTATGATACACATAAAAATCTAGGGAACTTTGTAACTGCAAGCTATTTTGCTGGTGCTAGCTTATCTCTTTTAGCTCCTCCTCCAATTATTTCAAAGGAAATTAAGGGGCTAAATAATATAAAAGCTCATAAAATATTGGCAAATCTTCACTTACCAGCAATGATTGCCACAAATATATATTCAGATAGAGACAGGGATATTCATAAAGCATCTGCTTATACTCTATTTGCAAGTTACGCTCTAGCACTTATTACAATTACATTTAATTTTTAATGAATAAAACTTTATTATTTACACTACTTATTTCTTTTAATCTTTGTTCACAAGAACTTTGGAAAACAGATCTTGATAATTCCTCAATAGAATATTCAGGGAGTCATTTTATACATAACTGGAGTGCTCAAAACAATAAAATTTCTGGTTTATTAAATATCAAAAACTCTTTAATTGAAAATATAGGAGTCATTGCAAAAGTTGAAGATTTTAATAGTGGTAATTCTAGTTTAGATAGCAATGCTATGGGGGCAGTTGAAGCATTCCGGTTTCCAAATGTGATATTTAGATCAAATAGTATCGAGCATAATGGAGAAACTATTTATATAGCAGGATCACTTGAGTTTCATGGGATAAAAAAAGATATAGAGATTGAAGCTGAAATAGAAGACACAGAAGATCTTATAAAAATTTATACAACCTTCAGGGTAAAACTTTCTGATTTTGAAATAAAAAGACCATCACTGTTTCTAAAAAAAATAGAAGATGAAATAGCTGTAGAGATAAACTTAACTTTTTCTCCCAGTTAATGTCGTTGGAACCTAATCGAAACAAATCCTAAAACTTTTGGTAAAGAGGCTTTCCAGTAATTCCATGTATGAGCTCCATCTCTAACTCTATACTCATGCTTAACCCCTTTCTTCTTCATTGCCAGATGTAATAAACTACTATCTTCATATAAATAATCATCATCACCACAGTCAAGATACCATGCAACTGAATTTAACTCTTCTGTAGATAATTTATCAATTAAAATTAGTGGATGATTTGCATTCAGTAAGTTTTGAGTTTCAATTTTATCATTAAAATAGTAATTATATCTACTTATCCATTTTTGAAAATCATCTATATCTTTAGGCCCAATCGCTGGACTAAGGGGTGCAGCAGAAGAAAAAAGATCAGGTCTATGAAGGGCATAAACTAATGTACCTCCACCTCCCATAGATAGTCCTGAAATAGCTCTGTATTGTTTCCCTTTTTTTATTCTATACTCTGATTCAACATGTGGAATAAGCTCCTCAAAGAAAAAATCTTCATAAAACCAGTCTCTATCAGGATAGTTAATATAACCTGTAACTCCAGTATTAGCATCAGGCATTACTATTATCATCGGAGCAGATATCCCAGAATTTATTGATTCATCTGTAATTCTTTGGACATCTCCTAGTATAATCCATCCTGTTTGATCGTCTCCTAGACCATGAAGTAAATACAAAACAGGATAGCTTCTTTCTGATGAATCATAATCAGCTGGTAAATAAACAGCATAACTTCTTTCTTGATTCAATATTTTACTATTCACCTTAAGATTGTCAAATACTCTACTGTCTTGAGATAAGACAAGAGTTGACGTAAAAAGAATAGCGATTTGAAATAATTTTCTCATAATAATCACAGTTAAAACAATATAATCATAAATTTATTACCTTTATTTATTAACCAAAAACGTTAGATATGAAAAATTACATAACAATTTTACTAATGAGTCTGGCAATTATAGGTTGTCAAGCTCCAACTGCAGATCCAGATGGAAGAACTTTAATAGATCCTTCGGATTTAATTGCAGTTTCAGAAGCTTTTAGTGATGCATTAAATTCTGCAGATATTGAAACAGCATCATCTATGTTAAGTGAAGATGTTTCATGGGCTTTCCCAAATGGTGTAACCGTTGAAGGAAAAGAGGCCGTTACTGAACTTCTTGCAACTACAACTCAAATTTGGACTACTATTGACCAAAATAGTGGAGATACAGCATACCTCGGTGTAACAGGTGGTGAAGAAGGAGAAGAATGGAAAGTGCTACTTAGCTGGGGAGAGGCAACATATGCAAATGAATCTACATCTATTAGTATACCATATCACCAAGCAACATGGTTTACTGCTGATAATCAAATAGCTTGGATTTCTGGGTTATATGATAGAACAGAGTTAGTAGCTAGTTATGATGAAGATCCTATAAAGTAAACACATTTACTTTTATATTTTAAAAACCCTCAAAATTGCTTTTGAGGGTTTTTTTATTTTAAAGTCAGTTATCATTGACTCCTTTTAGACTATTAACCAATTAATATTAGACTAAAAACAAATACAATTCCAAAATATGAATTTAATTTGTTTTAACTATCAATTGGTTGAATTAGTTATTTACAAGATTTCAACAATTATTCTTGACTAACATTCTTTGCCACATATTGTATTAATGAAATTATCTTTCCATCAACAATATAATATGATTCATGATTTTGATTAACATATCCTTCTGAGTCATCAGTAGGAGGATAGGTTACAGTGAATCCAGCCTGAACATGTTCACCACCAATAGATGGATCTAGATCTACAGAAAATGAATAGTCATATGTCCATGAAACAGATGTTCCTGAAGTCATTGCTTCAACAAAATCATCGAATGTATTACTTGTTTTCCCTTCATAAGAAGTAAAAACAAGAGAATCTGAAAAATAAGGTCTCATTGCTTCATAATCCTGGGTAGCCCAAAGACCATCAACCGTAGAAACAATATCAATTGCATCTTGAGTACCTAAATGCCATTGCATTTCAGCATTCTCACCTGTAACAAAACCAATAGTCCTTTCAGGTGCATCACATGATCCAAGCAATAAAGCAATAGATAACATGAATAGTTTAGATAAATTTTTCATTTTAAATTGATTTTTGAATAAGCGTAAAGATAAGGAATACAATATTAGCAGATTTATACTAATGTACTATTTTTATAATGTATCATTTTTAATACACTAAATTAGATATAAACTAACTTATTTAAATAAATATTTAAAATATTAAATATATATTTGTTTATAATTACTATAATTAAATTTAAATAAAATAATATTTCGTATTAATAATACATATAAATAATACATTAAAAAATGACAAAAATAAACCTATTCATCATTATATTGCTATTTTCTTCATGTAGTATAGAATTATTTCGTAATAACACAGAAAATGAAAAAGAAGATAGTGTTGATATAGCACATTTTACGTCTATTGAATCTGAAAAACTTGGATTCCCATTTTCTGACGCTACTATAGTAGACAATATTATATATGTTTCAGGACAGGTGGGAAACTTCCCTGGCACTACAGAATTAATTTCTGGAGGTATTGGACCTGAAACAACACAAGCACTTAATAATATAAAGTCCATACTAAATCAGACTGGAAGTTCAGCTGACAATATTTTTAAATGCCTTTGTATGCTTTCTGACATTGATGATTATTCAGAAATGAATAAAGCATACAGAATGTTTTTTAAAGAAAACGAAAAACCATCTAGAAGCACTTTTGCAGGAAGTGGATTAGCTTTAAACGCAAAGATTGAGATAGAATGCTGGGCAGTTAATAAGTAGTTATTTTCTTGGAACCCTAACTTTTAATTCAGAAATAAGCTCTAACAATAATTCATCTGCTTTATGGTCAGCATCAGATCTTTCTTTAGTATCAAATTTATTGTAGACAGTTTTAAAGTGAGTTGCAGTTTTCTTATTAATTTTCTTAAGAAGATAAGCTTCTTGAACTCTACTTAAAAAAATACTTTTAGAATTAATAGTCATATTGGTTAATATTTTCTAAAAGTAAAAAAAAATAGATACTAAACAACTTATTAAGACTAAAAATGAGGTTATAATCCAAATAAATATTGAAATTTCAAAAATATTTGTGATTTATTTACAACATAATGAGGTGAGTTATAATCTGGAAAATCTTGAATAGCATTTTGATTTCCACCAATATAGAAGATTGTATCTGGATTTGGCGTCCATGAAACAAGCGGTTGAAAGAAAAACTTTTTTGAAAAGTCATTATACTCAGATATAAACCTAAGATTTAGATCATTTGTAAATTGGTATCTTAAATCAAGCCTTCCAATATAACCCTTAAAATAAAAGTCATCACCATCTAATTCCTTTATTGCCGAATAGCTTATTGAAGGTTTTATTCTAAAATTGTTATTTACTGTTACTTCAACTGAGAAATTAATATTTTCTCTATCTCCCAACTTTAAATCCCTATAAGAAATATCTGGACCCCAAGTATAGAATAAAGAAAAGTTTAGAAAACTAGAAGGGCGAGTAGACATTCTAATCCAATGATTTGTAAAATCTTCAAACTTAGCATCTAAATGTGTTTTCACAAAGTTATACTCATAATTATAAAGGATATTTGTATTTAATACTGTTAATAATTGAATGTAAGCTTGAAAATTAGATCTAGATAAATCATTATTTTGATTATACTCAAAGTCTTGCCTGATACTAATTCTATAGTTTTTTAATAATTCGCTGTTTGGAAATTGGTAATGACTATGCCAAAAAGAGTATTTTTTTAAATCATTTTCGGTTATGAAACCATTATCCGATCTAAATCCTGCTGAAAGATCTGTGTACTGAATGAAAGATCTCCAATTTTCAGTTTCTCTTCTGATCTCTGCATAGAGTGCGCTTCCACTAATTTTCTCTCCATCTAACCTGACTGTATAATCTCCAAATTTTTTGTCTGATTCAATCCAATCAGCTATTGGCTCTTTATTTGAATTCACAAAATATTCTAACTCGAACTTCCATATGTTAGAAATCTTAAAAAGTGCATCTACTCCAAATAGATTTCCATAGGCGCCGCCTTCATAAGATCTATTTGAACTTAAAACACCAATTTGAGCGTTGGAATTTATAAAATTCTGATATCGAATTATATTGCTAAAACTCTTTCCTCCAACCCCAGAAAAAGACTCATGTTGAGTAGGCACCAAATATGGAGTCTCTTCATCAAAAGCAGACAATAAATACAATCGAGATTTTTTTCCTTGATTTAATATTTTACTAGCGAAAGATGGATTGTTAATAGACCTGGAATAAAAAACATCCAAAGCATAGTCCATAGCATCAATACCTCTATTAAAAAAAGGTCTTTTCTCAGGATAATTGATTGCAGTTGGTGAATTTATATCAATTTTTGTTGCATCTGCTTCAACCTGAGAAAAATCAGGATTTATTGTAGCTTCTAAAGATAAATTCTTACTTAACTCTATGTTAGCGCCAATCCCATATTCTAAATTTGGCGTTAAAAAATTTATACGATCATAATATTTAGTCCTCTCACCAGATAAGTTTGAGCTTATATATGGTAAAAGGTCAAAGTTTTTCTCTATTTTGATATCATTCATAACAATTGTATGATCAATCTGACACAGCTTACATGTATTGTCTCTATCTTGCTTACTACTGTACACCCTAGATTTTGCTCCTTGTTTAGTAATATCTCTATAAAAAGTACTTAAGTTAATTTTCCATCTTTGATTATTTCCACTGGGAAAAGGAATCACTGAAAAAGGAATTATAAACTCTACCTCATATCCAAAATCAGTATATCTTCCTAAAGATTTAAAATCAAAATTAGCATCAAGAGTCCACCCGGAATCATGCCCTGAATATCCTGTTGATTCAACCCTTATACCATCAGCTTGACTTCCATATAAATTAGAAGTTAAGCCAATATTATTTCTTGCATCTCCATAGGTCTCAAGGTGAATATTAGCAAAATCGTCATCAAATAAAGACCTATTATCTCTAGGATGGATAGACGCAACTACTTCATCTCTATATGCCTTAAAACCAACGTATAAAAAAGTGTCTGTATAAATCATATATCCTGTAGTTTTATATGATGGACTTATATTATATCCTGGTTCATGTTCATATATAATCTCTAATTCAACTGAATTCTCTAACTCATTATCAGAAAGAATTCCATCCAAAACAAATTTAGATTCATCTGCTTTATTAAGATTTAGAATGTTTTCTTGAGAAAATGAGTATGTACAAAGAAAAATTAAAAGGAGAGTTTTAAGATTCATAAAATTTATTTTTCTATAATTTAATTAAAAAATTACTTTCTAATGAAAAAATTTTTTACTTGAGTTGAAAATCTAATCCAAAAAGCAAATAGTATTCCAAAAATTCCAGTAATCCAATAAACCACAAATAATAATTTAAAAAAATCCTTTTTATCTGAATTTCTTACTTGTTTCTTGAATTCTTTATAACTGAGATTTTTCATTTAGAGCACTTAAAATTAAATTTAATCAGAGCGAATATAATATTTTCATTTATGTATTCTAGAATAAATATATAGGATTGATATAAGAATAAATATATATTAGAATTAAAATTTGTATTTCAAATGAAATCTGAAAGCGTCTGATGTATCCCAACCAACTCTAAATGTAACTGCTTTATACGGAAAATCGATTGCGATAGTTGCATTCTCAGATGACTTATACCAAAACTCTTTTTGAATCAATAGATTAAATTTTGGAAATTGGTATATTAAAGCTGGTTCTAAGGTCGGTTCTTTTTTTTCTACTTTATAGTGTAATGGTATATTTAGATACAACTTAGAAGAATCTTTAAAAAAGTTACGGTTGTAAGTAATTCTATTCTCTAAACTATCAGTCCTATGTCGAAGTGTTATTCCTTTATGTGCTATTGATAGATATGAGTTACCATTAGTTCTAATTTCATAACTAATAGATGATGTGGATGTAAACTGACCTGTTCCCTTACTTTGAGAATAAGTTATAGATGTGAATAATAATAAAACAAAAATTAATTTTTTCAAATATCGTGCTTGTAATTTTCAACAAAATTAATACTGATAGATTAATAAAGGTTTATGCTAATGTTAAGAATAAGTTAGGTTTTATTATGCATTATATTTTGAAAGTTCAGTGACAGCATTAACTAGTGAATCCAATTCTTTAGTTGTAGTGAATACATTGGGGCTAATCCTACATCCCCTAACATTTGCTCCATCAATTGCAACTGTAAAAATTTTAAATTGATCAAATAAAAGTTGAGCCATTTTACTAGGACTTATATTTGTTAATCCAACATTCCCAATCCCACAACTTCTTTGGATATCCTCAGGTGTATTTATAATAATATTTTTCTTTCCTCGTAATTTATCAGACCAATATCTTTGTAAGAATCTAAGCCTCTCTTCTTTCTTTTTTACACCAATCCAATTTATATAATCAATAGCATTGGATATAGCAATGTCAGTATGAACAGGATGTGTCCCAGTATGGTTTAATCTTTTTATATCATTTAAATCTTTTGATCCACTTGCAAAAAATGGCCAAATTTTTTCAATATTTTTTTTATTTACATATAATAAACCTGCACCTAATGGCGTGGATAACCACTTATGAAGACTTGAAGCATAATAGTCACATCCTAAATCATCAATAGAAACATCAAATTGACCAATACAATGAGCTCCGTCGACTAATACATCAACACCATAACCATGAGCCATATCACAAATCTTTCTAATAGGGAGAATATGTCCAGTAATGTTTATTTGGTGACAAACCATAATGAGTTTTGTCTTATTTGTAATTTGCCCTTCATACAAAGCAACAATCTCCTCATCAGATTTTGGATGATTTGGGACAGATACAACTTTATTAGTTATTCCTTCTCTCTTTGCAACTAGCTTAAACATATTTATCATTGCCCCATAATCTTGCTCTGCATAAATTGCTTCGTCTCCCTTTTTCCATGGAAATCCAGAAATTATTAGATCTAAAGACTCTGTTGAATTTCTTGTTATTACAAGTTCTTCCGAATTAGTATTGACTAGTTTTGCAAGTTTTGATGTTACTTTATCTTTATTTGGAATTTGATAATTTCTCATATAATAAGACCCTTCATAGTTAACATGCTTAACATGTTCTATAAAGTGTTCTAAAGTTGGCTGAGGAAGGATACAATAATATCCGCTTTCAAGATTAATATAATCATCCTTTAATTTATAATGAGACCTAACAACCTTCCATAATTCTTCATCATTTTCAATTTTAGGCAAATAATTAGATAAAGACAAAAGTTCTTTAGAGCTTGAGCCCATTAAAAAAGGAGATATAGATAACCCTCCTAATACTTTTATAAAATTTCTTTTATCCAAAAAATTATACTTTAGTATGAATTTAATAATTATATGAATACCCTTTACAAATATTTTGTATTTATCATTATTCTCTTTATTGGATGCTCACAAAATGATAAAGATGATGTATGTAAAAGACAACCACTTGACATTGCTTGTACAAAAGAGTATAGGCCTGTTTGTGGTTGTGATGGCTTAACTTATTCTAATGATTGTGTTGCTGAATCACAGGGGATAATTAATTGGACTGAGGGAGAATGTAATAACTAAATCTATTTTAATTTATTGTTTATTGTAATATCTATTATCTGAGCAGCTAATATATCTATTGCTTTTATTTTTTTATTTTTAATATAATTATGAAACGCAGAACTTTTATAAAAACTAATTTTACTTTAACTAGTGGGTTACTCCTCTTTGGACAACAAGCTTGTAAGTCTAATAATAATCTTCTTCAGGATATTGGCTTACAATTATTTTCTTTACCCAAAATGCTTAATAATGATTTAAGGGGTTCTTTAGAAATGATTTCTAAGATGGGGTATAAAAAATTAGAATTATATGGTCCATACCCCTTTAGTTCTGAAAAGACTATTAAAGAATGGGAAGCAATAACTCCACAGTTAGGATTTAGTGGTAGTGGATTTTTTAATTATAATGTTTCTGACTTTAGATCTTTATTAGATGAATATGGTTTAAAAGCTAAGTCAGCTCATATACATTTGCATACTTTAAATACCCGAATGCCTGAAGTTGGTCATGCTGCCAGATCTTTGGGGTTAGAATGTGTTGGAATAGCATTTATCCCAGAGGAGAAAAGAAAAACTTTAGATGGTTATAAAAGAATGGCAGATGAGTTTAATGTATTAGGTGATTTGGCAAAAAAAGAGGGCTTAAAGTTTATTTATCACAACCATGGATACGGATTAAAAGAACAAGATGATCAAGTTCCTATGAAATTGATTTTAGATAATACGGATCCTGAATTAGTATTTTTCGAGATGGACATTTTCTGGACCACCGCAGGAGGTGCTAATCCTATAGAATATCTTAAATCTTATCCCAATAGGTACTTATGTATACATTTGAAAGATATGTCCAAGTTAGTTTACTTCTCTAAAGATGGTAGTAATCCACAACAGTGGATTGAATTATTACCTTATATGACCAATGTTGGAAATGGAATCCTTGATATTAAGCAAATAGTTTATGAAGCTAAAAAAAATGGTGTTCAACATTTTTTTGTAGAACAAGACATGGTTGAAAACCCTAAAATAGCATTGCAAGCAAGTTTAGATTTTTTAAAAAATATTTAGTTAAATAAATCATTTGCTAAATCTCCAAAACTTGCGCCCACCAAATATAATTCTAAATAGTTATGGATTTTAGTACTACAGGTTATTTATTGCTATATCTATTATCTGAGCAGCTAACTTAGCAGTTATTGAGTCTATATCATACACAGGATTAAGCTCCACTATATCTATTGCTACTACATTTTTTGTTTTTAATACATGCTCAAAAACAGATCTAAAAAAATTTACAGAAAAACCAAAAGGACTAGGAGCACTAACACCAGGAGCATGTTCAGAAGTAAAACCATCAAGATCTATACTAACATATAAATAATTACATTCTTTAAAATTGTTGTCAATAATATTAATAACATTATTAAGATTAACTAAAGTACAGTCTTCAGCGGGAATATGATTTACTCCAAATTCAGATGCAATTTTATATAATGAATTAGAATTAGAAATTTTTTGAATTCCTAATGCTAAATATTCTACATTAGTTCCAAATTCTTTCATTATTTGATAAAAAGGTGTCCCCGAATTTGCTCTATTAATTGTAGGCCTTAAATCAAAATGTGCATCAAAATTTAGAATTCCTATTTTGGTTGATTTCACTTTTGGTAAAGCTTTTTGAATTCCACAAAAATGACCATAAGCTAGATCATGGCTCCCTCCAATTCCTATACTTAATTGGCCAGATTTAATTATTTCTTTAATAACATTTGAAAATAATTTTTGTGCTAATTCTATATTATTTTCATGAGCAACAATATCACCATAATCTGTAACTGTTTTTTCTGAAAATTGTGCTGATAATTTACTTAGCTGTTCTCTTATAGCTTTTGGACCATTTACGGCGCCTTGTCTTCCATTATTTCTTTTAACTCCCTCGTCACATGCATAGCCTAAAATACCAAAATCACTATTTAATCTTTCTGATTTTAAGTGCTCAAGACCATCATGATAAAATTTTATTGCTTCATGCCAATATTGATTAAGTGAAGAGGGGTTTGACAATCTTCCTTTCCATAATGCTGGATCAGGTGAGCGATAATATTTGATTACATTATTCACGAACCTATTATAGATTTTCCATTAATGTACACTTCGTCAATTAAATTTGATCCAAATGCATATGGTATCATTGAGTATGAAGATATTTTTTTTGTAATAATCAGGTTTGCTTTTTTACCAATTGTAATGCTTCCTACCTCTTCAGATAAACCCATTGCAAAAGCCCCGTTAATTGTAGCTGCGTTAATTGCTTCTTCAGGTGTCATCCCCATTTTTGTACAGGCTAGAGAAACTACAAAATTCATATTTCCAGATGGAGATGAGCCTGGATTGTAATCAGAAGCTAAAACCAGTGGAATATTATTATCAATAAGTTTTCTCGCAGGCATATATGGGATTTTTAAGAAAAAAGAGCAGTTAGGTAATGCAACAGGCATGGTATTGCTGTTTTTAATTGCGTTTATGTCTTCATCATTTAAAATTTCAAGATGATCTATTGTATGACAGTCTAGTTCTGTACAAAGAGGAACACCTCCAAAAGAATTGAATTGATTAACATGAATTTTTGGTATTAGTCCGTGTTTTTTTCCAGCCTTTATTATTAATCTTGTTTCATTAATATCAAAATATCCTTTCTCACAAAAGACGTCAATATATTTTGCAAGCTTTCTTTCTGAAACTTTTGGAATCCATTGATCAATAATTTGAGAAATATATTTTTCTTTTTTATTTACATATTCTGTTGGAACAGCATGAGCTGCAAGAAAAGTTGGTTGAATAGAAGCATTATAATTTTTCTTTAATTTATCAATAACCTCTAGCATTTTTATTTCTGCTGATAGTTCAAGACCATAACCTGATTTTATTTCTATTGCTCCTGTTCCTAATTTCATTACTTCTTCAAGACGTGCAGCACTTTCTGAATATAATTTTTCAAAAGATTCTTTCTGTAGTTTTTTTGCTGAATTTAATATCCCACCTCCTTTTTTTGCAATTTCCTCATAACTTACTCCTGATATTCTGTCAACGAATTCTTTTTCTCTTGAACCTGAATAAACTATATGAGTATGAGAGTCGCACCAAGCAGGAAGAATAAACCTATCCTTAACATCAATAATTTTATCTACATCAATATTAGGGGATGAAGTCATTTCTCCAAAATCTATAATTTGATCATTTTTAATTAATAGATATGCATTACTGATTTGAGAAAGATCTTTCATTTGATGACCTTTTAAATATAAGGTGCTCTTTTTAAGAGTTTGAAGGAGACCTTTAATATTGATAAAAAGAATTTTCATTTGTATAAAGAATCTAATATAGTATCATCAACATTCTCTGGAATTGAAACTTTTAGTTCATTTGTTCGTTCCATTTCATATTTAATTGCTCTAATAGCAGGCTTATTTCGAGCCCAACTTCTTCTGGCAATTCCATTATTTACATCAAAAAATAACATTTTTTCTAATTTTTTTTCAGACTGCTTAGTGCCATCTAAAAGCATTCCAAAACCGCCATTTATTACCTCACCCCAACCAACACCACCACCGTTGTGAATTGACACCCAAGTAGCTCCTCTAAAACTGTCTCCTATTACATTGTGAATTGCCATATCTGCAGTAAATTTACTTCCATCATAAATATTTGATGTTTCTCTGTAAGGAGAATCAGTCCCACTAACATCATGATGATCCCTTCCAAGAATTATTGGGCCAATTTTTTTCTTTGAAATAGCTGAATTAAAAGCTTTTGCAATTTCTATTCTTCCCAAAGAGTCAGCATATAAAATTCTTGCTTTTGAGCCAACAACTAAATTGTTTTTTTGTGCATCCTCAATCCATTTTATGTTATCATCTAATTGACCATGTATTTCTTTTGGTGCTTTTTCTCTGATTTTCGATAAAACTTTTTTAGCAATTTCATCAGTTTCTTCAAGATCTTTAGGATTTCCTGATGCACAAACCCACCTAAATGGACCAAAGCCATAATCAAAACAGATAGGCCCTAAAATATCTTGAACATATGATGGGTAACAAAACTCTGTTTTTTTATCATTCATTACATCTGCACCAGCTCTGGATGCTTCCAATAAAAATGCATTTCCGTAATCAAAGAAATAAGTTCCTTTTTTAACATGCATTTTTATAGCCTTTGATTGTCTTTTTAAAGATTTTTGAACCTTCTTTTTAAACAATAAAGGATCATCTTTTAATAGATTATTTGCTTCATCATAGCTTAAGTCAGCTGGATAATAGCCACCAGACCAAGGGTTATGAAGTGAAGTCTGATCTGAACCAATAGTTACATTAATATTTTCTTTGAGAAAAGTTTCCCAAACATCAACGATATTGCCTATGTAGGCAAAAGATATTATTTTATTATTCAACTGGGCATCTTTAACTAGCTTAACTAATTCATTAATATCAAATACAAGTTTGTCAACCCAACCTTGATCATATCTTTTTTTTGCAGCTATATAGTTAACCTCTGCAGTAATTGAAATACAACCAACGATATTTCCTGCTTTTGGTTGAGCACCACTCATTCCTCCAAGCCCTGAAGTAAGGAATGTTTTACCTTTTATAGATTCTCCTTTTTTTAGAACTTTTCTAAAAGCATTTATTAACGTGATAGTTGTTCCATGAACAATTCCCTGTGGTCCAATATACATAAAGGATCCAGCTGTCATTTGTCCATATTGAGTTACACCTAATGCATTAAAACGTTCCCAGTCATCAGGTTTTGAGTAATTAGGTATCATCATTCCATTTGTGATAACAACTCTTGGAGACTTTTTTGAAGATGGAAATAATCCCATAGGATGACCTGAGTAAAGATGTAAAGTTTGATTGTTATTCATTTCAGCCAAATACTTCATGGTTAACAAGTATTGAGCCCAATTTTGAAAAACAGCACCATTTCCTCCATAAGTGATAAGTTCCTGAGGATGTTGGGCAATTTCTTTATCTAAGTTATTTTGAATCATTAACATTATTGCAGCTGCTTCATTAATTTTTGCTGGATACTCATTTATAGAACGAGCATAAATAGCGTAATCTGGTTTAAAACGAAGCATATATATTCTACCATAAATATCTAATTCTTTAGCAAAATCAAGCGCAAGTTCCTTATGCCATTTTTTTGGAAAATACCTTAAGGCATTTTTGATTGCTAACTTTTTTTCTTCAATATTTAAGATTTGCTTTCTTTTTGGAGCTGGGTTCAATTTAGAATCAATTGATTTAGGTTTTGGAAGCTCTTTAGGAATTCCTTGAATGATTTTTTCTTTGAAAGTCATAGTTCTGGGAATACATTTAAATCTTGGTTCTCTATTAAATTAATCATAACTTCAATATCAATGTTTAAAACTCTATCTCCTTCTAATTTTTTTACATTTTTACGTATTTTAGATAACGTCTTTTCTATTGGGAGAGAAAATTTGTTAGGACGTCTAAACTCTAATGATTGTGCCGCATGTAATAATTCAATTGCAAGAATTTTCTCAAGATTATTAATAACTTCAAGACATATTCTAGCTGATATACTACCCATGGAAACATGATCCTCCTGACCCATTCCTGTTGGAATACTATCAGCAGATGCTGGGAAACAAAGTGATTTATTTTCTGACACCAAAGCTGCAGTAGTGTATTGTGTAATCATAAAACCTGAGTTAAGGCCTGGGTTTTCAGTTAGCATAGGAGGC
>Ga0208750_1000269_pt1 | contig 15425 bp, 14 predicted proteins | sample Knorr_S15_td_O2m_FD_185602 | JGI IMG/M metagenome (GOLD analysis project Ga0208750, IMG submission 185602) | Marine microbial communities from Southern Atlantic Ocean transect - Knorr_S15_td_O2min_ad_340m_LV (SPAdes) (version 2) | ecosystem: Environmental > Aquatic > Marine > Oceanic | place...
TTGAATATAATCATAAGAATATGGATTTAGAATTTTTAAGTATTGAATTTTTAAATAATTCTGTTAAGGATTATTTATACTTCTTTTTGCTAATTATAGTTGGTTTAATTATAACGAAACCAATTATATCATATTTGCTAAAAATTGCATATAGATTATTTGGCAGTAAAGATTCAGATAGTGAGAGGGATATGTTAAATTCACTATTAAAAAAACCTCTCTTTTATTTTTTCCTATTAATGATTTTATACACAGGATCAAATCTACTTGATTTCCCGCCTGAATGGGAATTAGTTGACAGCTCTGAGTTTGGATTGAAAATGATTATTGATAAAGGGTTTTATCTAGCTGTTATATGTTCTATTTTTTGGACTATTCTAAGTTCTGTGGAGTTTATAGGTGTTAGGCTTAAAGATAAAGCTGCCCAGACTGAAAGTAAAGTTGATGATGGACTTATTCCTTTTGCTATTGATCTTACAAAGGTTTTAGTATATATTTTTGCCCTAGTAATAATCCTTGGAAATGTATTTGATGTAAATATCACTGCATTAGTTGCTGGGTTAGGAGTAGGAGGTGTTGCTATTGCTCTGGCTTCAAAAGAAAGTATAGAAAATTTATTAGGATCATTTACTATCTTTTTTGATAAGCCTTTTGCTGTTGGAGATGTTATTACTCTAGGTGGTGTTACAGGAAAGGTTGAAAAAGTAGGCTTTAGGAGCACTAGAATCAGAACATTTGATAAAAGTATAGTAACAGTTCCAAATAAGAATATTATTAATACAGAATTAGATAATTTAGGTGTCAGACCTGTAAGAAGAGTAAAGTTCAATATTGGTCTTACTTATGATACTACAATAGAACAAATTAAAAATATAGTAAATGATATTCAAAAATTAGTAGATGATCATCCAATGACAAATGAAGACGGGAGAGTTAGATTTTTAAGTTTTGGAGCAAGTTCTTTGGATATTATGGTATTGTACTACGTAAATACTCCTGAATGGGAAGATTTAATTGATACACAGCAGAAAATTAATTATAATATTATTGAAATAGTTAATAAACACAATAGTGAATTTGCTTTCCCTTCAACTTCTGTTTATATAGAAAAAAATAACAAAACTTAATAATAGGGTAGAAACGCATAGAATAATAAAGAACTAATTCTTCTGTAGGAATAAATCCTATTTTACATAATATAAATTATAAGACACTTTACCTGATATTCTTAATGTCTATAAGAACCGTCAGGTAGTTCTGTAGGGAAATTATATTCATCCGTCGTTAATAATGAGTATATAGCAGTATCAATAGATTCTACAAGCTCATTGGTATTTAGTATCCATTCATCACCAATTTCGTTTAGCCTATTTTCCTGAGCTCCTAGAATTGATGTAATTGCCCAGTAAAAGTATTCAGCGGCCATACAATCGTATTCACATGTGTAATCATAATATGAATACCATGCACTAGATGGATATGAATTAGGTATTTCTGTAAAAAAACCTCCTCTAGCGATATCCATAGCATTAGTTAAAGAAGTTCCAGGGTTTTCTCCAAAAACCTCAGGATAAGCATATGCGTAGCCAGAATGACTGATTATATGCCATATTTCCTCTAATGAAGCATCAAATTGCCCTTGTTTATTATTTATAACAAAATTTGGGTTGGTTTCATCATCACCTAAGTCTTGTCCAATTCTATCATTTGGAGGTTCAATATCTAAATCATTATCATCTTTCCACATAATTATAAATGCCTTATTTTCAATCATTTTGTCGTGAACTTGATTATTGTCAACATTTCCATCTTCATTATTATCTAAATATTGAGCTAAAACATTAGCTGCATGCAGAAGTTTCTCATCATTTACTTCAGAAACAGCATATATGTCAACACCAAAAACAGAGACTTTTCTAGTAGTTGATGAAAAACCTTGATCTGAGTGACTTATTATAGTGAAATTAGGATCATTTCCAGGAGGTATATCAACAATATCCCCCTTACATGAAACGACAAATAAGAAACTACCAATAAATGTGATTTGTAAAAGATAAATAAACATAAATCTTAACACGATCTAATTATTATTTGTTATCACCATTTCTCTATTGTACTGACAACATCCAGGTAAACTGTTGTAAGACTCCTCTGTTGAAGTCATTAGCTCAGTATCGTATCCAGAATCTGCTACAGCTTGATGAATTTTAATTGCAATTGAATCTAAACTAGATTTTGTTTTTATGTCTAGAATTTTTGTTGCTGTACTCCAAGAAGCTTCCTCTACTCCATCAACAGAAAGTGCAGCCTTTTCAATTGTAGTTTTACACATTCCACAATTTCCTCTAACACCAAAAGAAACTTCAGGATTAATAATTGAGCTTTCATGTTTAACAGTAACGGTTTCTGCTTTTTTATTGTTTTCGCAACTTATAATTAAAGTAGTTGCAATTAGAATTAAATATAGTTTTTTCATAATATTAATTTTTAAAAGGTGAATTATCTTGATGCTTTTTTATCGCAATTTTTGATAAATATAATGCAATGATTAATACAACAAAAGTAAAAAGCATATATACTGAATTGCTGAATTTGAATATAAAATAATTATAAAGACAATGAGTTGATGTTGCAATAACAAGCCCTGTGATTACTAACCTAGTTTTGTTTTTTAAATCAAATTTTGCTAGGCCTACAAAATAACCCATTAAAACTCCAAATGCAGCATGAGCAGGAATTGCAGTAAACATTCTACCCATTGCTATCTCTCTTGCCATATCTAAATTACCTAATACGTATAAAATATTCTCAATAAAAGCAAAACCTAAGCCAATAGTTGCAGAGTATAATATCCCATCATAAGGCTCGTTAAAGTCCTTTAGTTTGAAAGGGTACTTCATTAGAGCATATAGCTTTCCTCCTTCTTCTATTAGTGCTACACCAAAAAATGAATAAAGAAATATGCTTTCAGCAAAAACCCCTGTCTTCTCTATAAATATTTCTAAAAATCCTACAGGCAATGCAATTAAGATACCGTATAAAAAACATTTCCTTATTATCTTGCCAGGTTCTTTGTCATACAAGTCTTTCCTATAAATGTAACCGACAATAAATATTGGAGGTAAAATTGTATAAAATGCTGCGATAAAATAATAATAAATCTCAAGTCCAGTCATAAACATTTAATTTTTTAATGTACTAGGTTTTTAACTTCATCAAAATTAATTCTTATATATGTTCTTAATCTCTTCTTGTATTCATCAGTTAACCATTCAAGAAAATTAGGAGTACTCTTACTAATACATTTAGAATACCTCTTTATTAAATGATCTACATCATCATTAAGCTCCTTAACTAGGCTTAGTGCGTCATAAACATCTCCAGAATTTTCTACACACATTTTTGAATGATGTTCAATAGCTTTTTGTAATACAATTTTTGAGGACTTACCATTTCTTATAGAATCAACATAAACCTCATTAACATTAAAGTATAAATTTTCTGAATTTGAAAAAAGTAATTGAATTTCTTCAGGCATTTCATATGTAAAACGACCTTCAATTTCCTCATCTGAAATAATACTATCTAAGTAATTATTTGGGAATTTAAAAATTTGTTGCCAATTTATATCTGATCCCCACTGACCAAACCTATAGAAGTTATTTCCTAAATCTATTACATCAAAGGTTAATTTATTATCTAAAATTCTTGATCCTCTTCCAATCATTTGGTAATATAATGTTAAGGATTTTGTAGCTCTATTAATAATAATACTCTCAACTGTGGGTTCATCAAATCCAGTTGTTAAAATACTAACTGATGTTAGAATCGCATTAGGTGTTTTTTTAAACCATTTTAAAATATTAGCTCGTTCTTTTTTTGTTGCAGTATTGTCTAAATGCTTAACATCAAACCCAGCATTTTTAAAAGTATCGTAAACAATTAGAGATGTATTAATTCCATTATTAAAAATCAATGTTTTTTTATTAACACATTTTTCTTCATATGCTAGAACTAATTTAGAGAGCATATCATTATTTGTATAAAGATCCTCAGATGATTTAACTGTATAATCTCCATTTGCACCAACAACAAGCGATGTTAAACCAACATTATATGTAAATAAGTCGGCTTTTGCCAAGAACTTATTATAAATCAATTCTTTTATAGATTCACCTACAATTAATTCGTCATAATTATCATTCATAGGAAGATTTATATTTGAACTTAATGGAGTTGCTGTTACTCCTAAAATAAATGATGTATTAAAAAATTTAAAAAGTTTTGTAAATGAATTATAATGAGCTTCATCAATTATGACTAATCCAACATTTGAAATATCAAGCTTATCATCAAGAAGTCTATTGTTTAATGTTTCTACCATAGCTACGAAACAACTATAATCTTCTTGATCATCTAAAGAAGCCTTACTGTTAATAATTTTATTTTCTACTCCAAACTCTGTTAGCACTTTAGAAGTTTGATTACACAGTTCAATTCTATGTGTCATTACCACTACTCTACTGGTATGGTTTTTAAGATATTGTCTTACTATTTCAGAGAAAATGATGGTCTTTCCTCCACCTGTAGGAAGTTGATATAGCAAATGATAATCAGAAGCAGCAGTATCAAATCGTTTAAAGATTTCAGAAATTGCTCCCTTTTGATAGGTGTATAAATCTTTGTCGTTTTTTACTATCATTTTAATTTATGAAGATTTGCAAAAATAACAACTTTTCTTAGTTATTTAACAATTTTTAAGCGAAAAATTTTATCTTAATTGTGTATTTAGTAATAAGTTATATTCAAATTGTCAAAAGAGAAAAATCATATTATAGTTATTGTTCTTGCTATTATTACTTTTTTTATAGTATATCAAGATAAAATTATTGTAGAAAAAAATACAATGGAAATACATAATGAAATAATAACTCTTGATACGCATTGCGATATTAACTTAAGGAATTTCACAGATCAGAATAACTATACGGTAAATACGGACTCACAGGTAAATCTTCCAAAAATGATAGATGGAGGATTAGATGTTGCTTGGTTTATTGTTTTTACCGGCCAAGATTCATTAAATGAAAATGGATATAAAAGAGCATATAAAAAGGCGATTGATAAGTTTGAGGCAATTCACAGACTTGTAGAGCAATATGCACCTGACCAGATTGAGCTTGCATTATCAGAAGAAGATGTACATAGGATAAATACAAAAGGAAAAAAGATTGCTATGATTGGTGTTGAAAATGCATATCCTTTAGGAGAAGATTTATCAAATATTGAAAAGTTTTATAATCTTGGAGCAAGATATATGTCTTTAGCACATAATGGGCATAGTCAATTCTCTGACTCAAATACTGGAGAGGAAGATAACATATGGATGCATAATGGATTAAGTGATAAAGGAAAAGAAGCGATTCTTGAAATGAACAGACTTGGAATAATGATTGATGTTTCCCATCCTTCTAAAGAAGCTATAAGACAAATGATAGAGATTAGTAATGCACCTGTTATCGCATCTCATTCTTCAGCAAGAAGCTTATGTAATCATTCAAGAAATTTAGACGATGAACAATTAGATTGGATTAAGCAAAATGGAGGTGTTGTTCAAACAGTAGCTTACGCTGGGTACTTAAGGGATGATATATCTACTGAATTAGTAAGTGTTCAAGATTTAGTTGATCACGTAGATTATATGGTTAAAAGAATAGGTATAGATCATGTAGGAATTAGCAGTGATTTTGATGGAGGTGGAGGAATTCAGGGATGGTCTGATGCATCTGAGACGTTTAATGTTACTAAGGAATTATTAAAAAGAGGTTATACAAAAGAAGAAATAAGTAAAATATGGAGTGGCAATCTCTTAAGAGTTTTAACTGAAGTAACAGAAATTGCTAATAATTATTCAGATTAATAATTAAATAAGTCAATTAACTCACTTTCAAATCGACTATAAGGTAAATATTGCTTTTCTAAACTAGCCTCAAATGGTATTGGAGTATTTAGGCTTGCCACTCTTTTTACAGGGGCGTCTAATGATTCAAAACAGTTTTCCATTATTATAGAGGATATTTCAGATGCCAAACCACCAAACAATGAGTCTTCTTGAAGAATAATTGCCTTGCCAGTTTTATTTACTGAATTTATTATAGTTTCTGTATCTAATGGACATAGGCTCCTGAGATCGATTAAATCGGCACTTATATTAGGGTTTTTATCTAAAACTTCTGCAGCATAATGAATAGCTGCCCCATAAGAGATGATCGAAATACTATTGCCAGATCTTAGGACTGAAGCTTTTCCAATAGGCAAATTATAATAATCTTTAGGTACTTCTTGCCTTATACTCCTATATAATGCTTTATGTTCAAAGAATAGAACAGGATTTGGGTTTTCAATAGCTGAGATTAAAAGCCCTTTAGCATCATAGGGAAATGCTGGATATAACACAATTAATCCAGGTGTTTTGGTAAACCAAGCTTCATTTGTCTGGGAATGAAAAGGTCCTGCTCCTACTCCAGCTCCACAGGGCATTCTTAGAACAATATCAGCATTTTGTTTCCACCTATAATAGGACTTAGCTAAATAGTTTACAACTGGGTTAAAACCAGAAGTTATAAAATCTGAAAACTGTAATTCAACCACACTCTTTGTATTGCAAATAGAAAGTCCCATTGCGACTTCAATAATAGCTGATTCACATATAGGAGTGTTTCTAACCCTTTCTAATCCAAACTTATCAGCAAAACCCTCAGTAACTTTAAATACACCGCCATACTCTGCGATATCTTGCCCCATTAAAATCAAATCATTGTTTTTTTCCATTGATTGAAATAAACCGTCTGAAATAGCATCTACAAATCTTAAATTAGATGTTTTTTTAGAGTGTCTTACTTGGTTAAATAAATGTTCTTTATAAACTCCTTTTAATTCAGTATTTATATCTGGGTTAAGGGTTGGTTCATTAAAAGCTAATTCTAAGTTTTGGTTTATTTCTTCAGTAAATTTATTTTTAATTTCTGCTATGTCATCTTTTGCAAGAAGCTTAGATTCTGTAAGAAATAATTCGTAATTAGATATTGGATCTTTTTCTTTCCATTCACTAATTAATTCTTTAGGCACGTATTTTACTCCACTAGCTTCTTCATGACCTCTAATCCTAAAAGTTTTAAATTCTATTAATACAGGTTTAGGTTTTTTTCTAATTTTAGCTGCTACTGAAGATATTTTTGAATATACATCAAGAATATTGTTCCCATCTACAATATGGGATTCAATACCATACCCTACCCCTTTATCAGCTATGTTTTTACAATTATATTGTTCATTTATAGGCGTTGAAAGACCATAACCATTGTTTTCAACAATAAATATAACTGGCAAATTCCAAACAGAAGCAACATTTAGCGCTTCGTGAAAATCTCCTTCACTAGTTCCTCCTTCACCCGTAAAGACTGCCGTAGCTTTTTTGTTTTTATTTAGTAGATGGTATAATGCAATTCCGTCTGCAACCCCTAACTGAGGTCCTAAATGCGAAATCATACCTACAATATTATATTCATTTGTACCAAAATGAAAGGATCTATCTCTCCCTTTTGTAAAACCAGAAGGTTTGCCTTGCCATTGAGAAAACAATCTATTAAGAGGTATGTTTCTAGAAGTAAAGACACCTAAATTTCGATGCATCGGAAGAATATATTCATCATTCTCTAAAGCCAATGTTACTCCAACTGATACTGCTTCTTGTCCTATTCCTGAAAACCATTTTGAAATTTTTCCCTGTCTAAGTAAAACGAGCATTTTTTCTTCAATCATTCTAGATTTTAACATTGAAGTATATAGCTCTAAATGTTGTGTTGCTTTTATTGAAGTTTTTTGATAATTCATTGAAAAACCCTAATCTATAGATCAGTATAAAAATAGCAATATTATAGTTAAATAAAGCTATGATTTTTCATATATAATTAAAGAGTCAAAAATTTAATATCAACATTTCGTATATTTGCAAAACACTAATAAAGCTTGTCATTATGAACAATATACCATCAGTAGATCTTAGGGATTTTCTAAGTAATAATTTAGAGAAAAAAGAAAGATTTGTGCAAACAATTGGAAGCGCTTTTCAAGAGATTGGATTTTGTGCTGTAAGAGGGCATTTTTTATCTGATGAACTTATTGAGAAATTATATAACCAAATTAAATTATTTTTCAATCTTTCCGATGAAGTTAAAACAAAATATGAATACCCTGAGTACTCTGGTCAAAGAGGTTATGTTGCTTTTGGAAAAGAAAGTGCAAAAGGAAGTAAACATGGAGATTTAAAAGAATATTGGCATTTTGGTCAATATGTTGATGAAGAAGAAAAAAACAAATACAATTATTTTCCAAATATATTTGTTGATGAATTGCCTGAATTTAATGAAGTTGGTGAAGAAGTATATGCTACACTTGAAAAAACTGCCAAATATGTTTTAAGAGCTCTAGCATTGTATTTAAAAATAGATGAAAATTATTTTGACCAATATATCCATAATGGAAATTCTATTTTAAGACCTATCCACTACCCCCCTATTCTTGAAGATCCTAAGGAAGCAGTTAGAGCTGCTGCTCATGGAGACATAAATTTAATTACATTACTAATGGGTGCACATGGAAAAGGATTACAGGCCCTGCATTCTAATGGTGAATGGATTGATGCTGTGGCACAAAAAAATGAATTAATGATTAATATTGGTGATATGCTCTCTAGGCATACAAATAATGTGTTAAAATCAACGGTTCATAGAGTGGTAAATCCAGATAAAAAATTGCTTAAAAAGTCTAGATATTCTATTCCATTTTTTATGCATCCAGTAAGTGATATGAAGTTAAATGTATTGGAATCATGTATTTGTGAAGAATATCCTAAGTCATTTAATGATATTACAGCTGGAGACTTTTTAAATGAAAGACTAGTAGAATTAGGTTTGTTAAAGAAATAATGGATTTAAAAAACCAATTAGAAAATCTTTTCCCTGATCATAACTTTAAGGAGTCAAAAGATAACAGTAAGATTTCTTATAACCAACATGACCCTGTTATATGTAAATATGAGAAGAGAAAAGGGAAGCCTATCACTATTATTGAGGGATTTTCTAGTATAAAGGATACTGATAAAAAAGAAATAGCAAAGAAGTTAAAAACCATGTTAAGTGTAGGCGGTACTGTAAAGAGAGGAAAAATTATTATTCAAGGGAACAACAGGGATAGAATTATGGAAGAATTAGTTAAAATGGGGTTTAAAGTTAAAAGAGTTGGCGGATAATTTAATAGATATAATCAATGGATAAATCAGAGTTAATATTAAATGGAGATGGTTCCGTCTACCATCTAAAACTAAAACCTAAAAACTTATCTTCAAAAATTATACTAGTTGGAGATCCATTTCGCGTTGATAAAATCACAAAACATTTTGAAAAAATCGAATTTGAAGTTCAAAATAGAGAGTTTAAATCTGTAACAGGGTATTATAATTCCAATAGAATTACTGTTATTTCAACAGGAATTGGTTCAGGAAACATTGATATTGTACTTAATGAGCTAGATGCTCTAGTTAATATAGACTTAAATACAGGTAAAATTAATAAGTCTTTAAAAAAGTTAGAATTAATACGAATAGGAACTTCAGGAGCAATTCAAAATAATATACCTGTTGATTCATTTCTTATAAGTAAAATGGCTATTGATGTTGATGGGTTCCTATTGAATTATGACTTAACCAAGATAGATAACGCTAAGTTCAATAACTACATAAATAAAGAACACCAAATTCAAGAAGAGATTTATTGTTATAAATCTTCTGAAGAGTTATTTAGCAAATTTAACTCAACTAATGTCAAGAGTGGAATTACTATTACTTGCAGTGGTTTTTATAGTTCACAAGGAAGGTCGATAAGGTTGAATAATTCATATAATAATCACCTTGACAAATTAAAAAAGATCTATTATGACAATCATAATGCGACAAACCTTGAAATGGAGACTGCAATTATATACGGTATGTCTAATTTACTTGGTCATAAAGCTATTTCTTTAAATGCAATACTTGCCAATAGAGAACTAGAAGAATATAGTGCTCATCCTGATAAAACAATTGAAAATTTAATAGACTATGTTCTTAAAAGGGTGTAATTACCATAGAACTTTAGGGATGTTATTTATTTTAAAATAATTATTTGCTTTACTAAAATGTCTATTTCCAAACCATAAACCCTTATTAGCACTTAAAGGAGAAGGATGTCCGGATTTTAATATTAAATGTTTGCTTTCATCTATTAACGTCACTTTACTTTTAGCATAATTTCCCCACAGCATAAATACAACATTCTTTTTTTTAGAAGATATAATTTCTATTATTTTGTCAGTAAATAGTTCCCATCCATGATTTTGATGACTTCCAGGCGAACTTTCTCTTACAGTAAGTGTTGAGTTTAAAAGTAAAACTCCTTGACTTGCCCAACGTCTTAAATCACCACTATTTGGGTATAAGCTTCCTAAATCATCACTTATTTCCTTAAATATATTAACAAGAGATGGTGGATGGTTCACTCCTTCAGGCACAGAAAAACAATATCCATGTGCTTGATTCTTGCCATGATAAGGGTCTTGACCAATAATTACTAGTTTCAACTTATCTAACGGGCAGTCATCGAGAGCTGAAAATATATGATTTCCTGGAGGATAGCATACATGTTTCTGATATTCCTCTTTTACAAAAGTTGTTAATTTTAAGAAGTAGGGTTTGTTAAATGTATTTTCTAATTCTCTTTTCCAAGAAGAATCTAGTTTAACATTCATTTCTTTTTAATTAATTTATTTACCAACATTGATACTGTTGCATCACCAGAGATATTAACTACTGTTCTACACATATCTAAAGGCCGATCAACTGCAAAAATTAATGCTAATCCAGCTTCTGGTATACCTGCTTGAGATAACACAATAACCAAAACAATAATTCCTGCGCTGGGAACAGCAGCAGCACCAATAGAGGCAAGTGTTGCTGTTAAGATAATTCCAAGTTGTGCCCCTAGTGATAGATCCAACCCAAATGTTTGTGCAATAAAGACAGCTGCAATAGCTTGATACAATGCCGTACCATCCATATTTATAGTGGCACCTATTGGAAGAACAAAGCTAGAAACCTCTTCTTTTACACCTAAATGGTTATGAACTCTGTCCATGGTAACAGGCAATGTTGCAGCACTAGAACTTGTTGAAAAAGCTACTAATTGTGCTGGAAGAATACCCTTTAAAAAGTAATTAGGGCTCTTTCTAGTAAAGATTTTAACTATTATAAGATATAGCACAATTAAAATTGCTAGTCCTAAAATGAGAGTTAGAGAATACAATAAAAGACTTTTGAGTAGGTCCCATTTTGGGGCCTCTACAATTAATGTTGCCAGTAATGCGAATACACCATAAGGAGCGAACAACATTATTAAATCAATTATTTTTAAAATAACATCATTAAACGAATCAAAAAAGTCTTTAATTGGCCTTGATTTTTTTTCGGGTATTAATATCATTGCTATACCAAATAATATTGAGAAAAATATTACTTGAAGCATGTTTTTATTATCTGATGCTGCGGATACAATATTTGATGGTACAACATCAATAAGTGCTTGAAGAGGTCCTGAATTCTTTGTATCCTCAGCTACTGCTCTCTTTTGATCTGCATCACTTTCATATGCATTTATTAATTCTATCCTTGTTTCATCAGAAATCGAGTTTCCAGGTTTTATAACATTAACTACAATTAATCCAATACTTACTGCTATTAACGTTGTTATCATATAAATTGCAATTGTAGCTCCACCCATTCTTGACAATTTCGTAATATCTTTTAAATCTGAAATCCCTTTTATAAGAGAAGCTAGAATCAAAGGAATAGCTATAAGTTTTAGAGAGTTAATAAAGATTGTTCCAAAAGGTTTTATCCAGTCAGATATAAACCCTTTTCCAAATTCAAAGTTTGCCATAATGAGCCCAAAACCAACTCCTAAAGCCATCCCTATCAATATTTTCCAATGTAATGCTAGATTCTTCATAAGTGAAAGACTAAAAATAGGGTAATATAATTAGAAGTAAAAATTAATTAAATTGGAATATGTATTTTTAATTAAAATTATAATAGTGTATTCTAAAATATCATCAAAAGACGTTAATTACTTTAAATCTGTTGTTGGTGATAATTATGTATTTACGACAGACAGCATAATTGAAGAATATTCTCATGATGAAACTGAAGATTTATCCTTTCTCCCAGAAGTAGTTGTTAAGCCTAAAAAAGCTAAAGAAATATCAGAAATACTAATCCATTGCAATAAAAATCAAATTCCAGTTACTCCATGTGGGGCTAGAACAGGATTAAGCGGAGGTTCACTTCCGATTTATGGAGGGGTTGTTTTAAGTACAGAGCGTTTAGATAAAATAATAGAAATTGACACTAATAATTTACAAGCAAAGGTTGAGCCTGGCGTAATAAATCAGGTTTTTAAAGACGCTGTCGAAGAGAAAGGACTATTTTACCCTCCTGATCCTGCTAGTCAAGGTAGTTGTTTTTTAGGAGGTAATCTTGCAGAAAATGCAGGAGGACCGAAAGCACTGAAATATGGAGTTACAAAAGATTATGTATTAAATCTAGAGGTAGTTTTACCAACAGGAGAAATTATATGGACTGGAGCTAATGTTTTGAAAAATTCTACTGGATATAACTTAACTCAACTTCTTGTTGGAAGTGAAGGTACTTTAGGAATTATAACTTGTATTGTATTTAAGCTTATCCCCTTGCCTCAAAAATCCATTACACTATTAATTCCGTTCAAATCTGCAGAAGATGCATGTAAAGCTGTCTCTTCAATCTTTATAGCAGGAATTACCCCTTGTGCACTTGAATTTATAGAAAGAGATGCTATAGATTGGGCGCTAAAGTATTCTGATGTTAAATTAGATATAGAAGATGATGTTGATGCTCACTTATTAGTTGAAGTTGATGGTAATGATATTGAAGCGCTATACGGAGATTGTGAAAACATTCAAGAAGTGGTTTCACAATTTGAATGTGGAGAAATAACTTTAGCAGATAATGATTCTCATAAGGATATGCTATGGAAATTAAGAAGAAGTGTTGCAGAAGCAGTAAAATCTAACTCTGTATATAAAGAAGAAGATACTGTTGTTCCTAGAGCAGAATTACCTAAATTATTAAAAGGAGTAAAAGAGATTGGTAATAATTATGGCTTTAATTCTGTTTGTTATGGACATGCAGGAGATGGAAACCTTCATATAAATATTATAAAAGGAGAAATGAGTGATGAAAAATGGAATAACGATTTAACAAAAGCAATTAAAGAAATATTTAAGTTAACTGTCAGTTTAGGTGGTACTATATCTGGAGAACACGGTATAGGGTATGTGCAAAAAGATTATATTGATATAGCCTTTTCTAAAAAAGAAATTGATTTACAGAAGCAGATTAAAAATATATTTGATCCAAATAATATTCTTAATCCAGGTAAGATTTTTAACTAAAAACATGATAGAAGCAGAAAGTATAAGCAAATTAATTCCTGTTTTAGTAGTATTAATTCTTGGAATTATTGAATCTCTTGGGGGATTATATTTTGATGATAAAAGATCAAAAAATGACCTCACAATTGAATTAGTATGTTTAACTATACTTCCAACATTAATTCAACCTGCTATTTTAGCTTTTGTTATATTTTTAATGGGTTTATGGTTTCCTTTTTACGAAGACTATTTTATTAGTTCATTTTTCTTATGGCATATTTTAGCTTTTTTAATCTTTGATGATCTTACTCAGTATTTATGGCATAGATTTTCACATGAAAATGCTTTTATGTGGAAACTTCACAGACCTCATCACGTTGTTGAAGAAATGGGTGTACTGGTAACCTATAGAAATGCTTTTTTATATTATGCTTTTATGCCTGGAATATGGTTTTCAGCTGTCTTGATATTCTCAGGAATGATAGAAGTTTATCTTTACTATGTTCCAATTAAGGTTTCTATAATATTACTTGCTCACAGTGAAATAAAATGGGATAGATTTTTATATAAGTATAAAATTTTACATCCATTAGCTTGGATTGTAGAAAGAACCATTTCGACTCCTTGCACTCATTATGCTCATCATGGATTAACTGCTGAAGATGGCGTATCAAATCCAAATGGAAACTATGGAAACTTATTGTTTTTTTGGGATGTTTTATTTGGAACAGCTAAGATTACCAGAAAATATCCCACACGTTTTGGAGCATGGAATAAAATGAAAGAACCATGGTATGTTCAGTTGTTTTTTCCAATAATAAAATCAAAAGATTCAAGAAGTGAGCTACATTCAATAAAAACTGACATGGATTATGATCCATCTATAGATTATAAAGATTTTTTAACTAAAAACGAATAATTATGAAAAAACTAATACTTATAACATTGATTTTTGCAGCATTTTCTTCTTGTTCAACTTCAACTATGGAATCAGATGCACAAAAAGCTTGTGAATTAATAGCTGAAACAGCTGAACTTATGCCAGAAGTTATTCAATTAGGTCTGAAATCATCATTTGGTGATGAAGAATCAAAGAAGGAAGCATACAAAAAACTAAGTAAAGTAAAATCAAAAATGGAATCTATGGCTTTGGAATTAGCAATTATCAATAAGAAATATGATGAAGAGGAGTTTCAAGCATATTTATCTGATAATTGTGAAACAGTAAAGAATTTAAAAGAAATGGGTGAAGCACTTAGTGATTCACTTGAAAACAATTAAAAAAACAAATATGAAGAAGCTATTAATATTCTTATTTATCCCACTTGTTTCTTTTAGTCAAGTATCCGATGATATTATGTCTATAAACTCTATTTCTTTAACAGATTCTTTAGATATAATGAAAGTAATGAAGTTTCAAGAAAATGCTTGGAATAGTGGAGATATTAATTCTTTTATGCAAGGCTACATAAAATCTGATGAATTAGTTTTTTCAGGGAAATCTGGCCCTGTTTATGGCTGGAATGAGACTAGAAAAAGATATTTTAAGACGTATCCAGATGCTCAAACAATGGGTAAGCTTAAATTTACTGTAAATAAAATACGGTCAGTTTCTTCGGATGTTGCCTTTTTAATAGGGGAATACTATTTAACAAGATCCCCAGAAGATAGCTATGGACATTTTACTTTATTTTGGAAAAAAATAAATAATAAGTGGCTTATTATTAGCGACCATACATCTGCTGCTAAATAACATAAATTATTGTAAATTGTAGGTATGAAAAAACTAATCCTGATATTAATATTTTCAGTTTTGTCGTTTAGTTTTAATAGCTGCTCTTATACTTTATTAAAACCAACAGCTA
>Ga0208750_1000270_pt1 | contig 15367 bp, 13 predicted proteins | sample Knorr_S15_td_O2m_FD_185602 | JGI IMG/M metagenome (GOLD analysis project Ga0208750, IMG submission 185602) | Marine microbial communities from Southern Atlantic Ocean transect - Knorr_S15_td_O2min_ad_340m_LV (SPAdes) (version 2) | ecosystem: Environmental > Aquatic > Marine > Oceanic | place...
TACAATGAGTTGATTAATTCGTTATATATATCAGTATATAACGAATTAATCAAGCTGTTTGTCACTGGATGGCAATAAATGGGGTCGTTGCATGAAATTTTCTCGTAATAGTGGTTATTTCTTGCGACAGGCAGCAACGCAGTGTTAACATTTTTTTGCTCAATGAAGCTAATGTTTTATAGGTGATCCGATGAGCAATTCAACAGTTTGTTTCCTGCCGTCAACGAAATATCTCCATGTAATGCTTGTGTTCACCCTTTTGTTTTGTCCTCAAATTTCTCAGGCTATTGAAAGCAGAAAAATAGAAAAATTAATTGATGGTGCGCAATCGCCTATAGAAAAAAAACTACGAATTCAAGAAAAAGAATCAATTCTAATGCAGGGCAAAGAATATTATTTTAAATTTTGTGTTCATTGTCATGGCAAAGAAGGGAAAGGTGATGGCAAAGCTTCTAACCACATCTTTCCGCAACCAAGGGAACTAAGCCAGGGAGTATTCAAATTTCATGCTACGCAGACTAATACTCTCCCTCTGGATGAGGACATAATTCGGACCATTAAAAAAGGAATTCCTGGGACTGCTATGCCAGCCTGGAATGGTATTTTGAGTGATGAGATTATTAACTCGATAGTGAAATTTATAAAAACATTTTCCGCTAGATTTGGAATGGAAGTTCCAGGACGGAAAATTGCCATTAGCATGGAGCCACCCTTTGATAGTTTGTCTATAGCATATGGAAAAAAAATATATAAAGAATTGCGTTGTGAGAAATGCCACGGAGAGAATGGTAATAAAGAAGGAGAACTTTCGAAAACATTAAAAACTTTTCGAGATACAACCTGGTTTGTTTATGATTTGCGTCGCAAAAACTTTTATAAAGCAGGATCGTCCGGAACCGATATTTATCGAACACTGGCAACAGGATTAGATGGTTCCCCAATGAATGCATACGATTATATTAGTGATTTCGAGCGTTGGCATTTAGTTCATTTTTTGCAATCTTTACATAGTATTAAAAGAGGCGAAACTTTTCCCGCGACAAATAAAATAACATCAAAAAGAATTGATAGACCAATAATGTTGGATTTAGAGGAATCTATTTGGGAAAAGGCACTCGAAACCCCGATAAGTATAAGGCCATTGAGGGCACGTAGGAATCCAGTTTCCAGTTTGACAATTCGATCTGTGCATAACAAAAAAAAAATAGCAATTAAAATAAAATGGGAAGACCCTACGCCAGATAATATTCTAAATAATAATTATGTAGACCAAAGTGCAATTCAATTTGCTGTTGATGACTCAGATATTGAAGATAGCCCATTTTATGGGATGGGAGAGAGAGAAAAGATAGTTAACATCTGGCATTGGAAAGCCGACGTTCGCCAGAAGATAATAAAAAGTGGCAAATCAAAACAAAAACAAATAGCAAAAAATGCCAAATCGCTTGCTGGGATGTTTGTGAATCCATTCACAGAATCTTCCGTGGAAGAAATGAATTCAAGGGGGATTGGTGCGTTAACTGTTCAACCGCTTGGGGATCAAAAGTTAGATGGAAGAGGATACTGGTATGATGGGCATTGGAACGTAGTTTTCATTAGAAATTTAGAGGCTACAAGCAAGTGGGATATTGATTTTAGTGATGAGAATCAAGTTGTTCTAGCTTTTGCTTTGTGGGATGGAAGTAAAAAAGAGATGAATTCAAATAAAATGGTTAGCTTTTGGCAGACTTTGATTTTCCGGTAGCACAACTTCAAAGCATTTTATTGGGTTATGAGAAAAACAAAAACATTCTTTTTAGTTTTTTTTATATGTTTGTTTATTCAAGTTCATTTAGCTAATTCTTTGCAGATACATGAGAATGCTTCTCTGATCCCAGCGGGAGAATTTTTAATGGGCACAGAAGAGGGGACAAAAATCGAACGCCCTGTCCATAAAGTCTATTTGGGGGAATTTAGAATTAGCCGGTTCGAAGTGAGCAACATCGAATTCGAAATATTTCAGCCAAACCATACACGAAGTGTAAGTTCACCTTGCGATCAATGTCCTGCAACAATGGTCAACTGGTTTGAGGCTAGTTCTTACTGCAAGAACAAAAATGGACGCCTGCCATCTGAAGCAGAATGGGAAAAGGCAGCAAGAGGACCTGCTGAGTACCGTTATTCCTTCGGGGAAAACCCAGATCAGTCTAAAAGTAATTTTGGACATGAGTTTCAAGTTGGGGTAAAAGCTGTAAACTCATTTCAACCTAATGGATTTGGTTTATATAATATGAGCGGAAACGTTTGGGAGTGGGTCGACGACTGGTTTTCTTTTTATACCAAAGACAAAAAACAAACACGGAAAGAAGGAATGGTGTTTACTGAAAAAATACTTCGAGGAGGAAGCTGGTATAACACAGCTTATTATATAAATGTGGGCATGCGTTTTAAGATTAACCCAGATATTAAATTAAATTCTATTGGTTTTCGTTGTGCATGGGATGTTCAGCAATGAATGAGAGGTTAAATCCGTTATTCTATTTACTGAGACTGGGGCTTCGAAATGTTTGGAATTAAAATTTTCACAGACTGGGATATTCCAGAAAATAATATTACGCCTGAAGAAATATACTTAAATCGCAGAAAATTTCTTGGGAATGTCGGGAAATTAGGGGGTAATATTCTGGCACTTAGTACACTCTCTAATCTTTTGAACCCTAAAGAAGTTTTTTCTGCAAACTCATCTTCCAATGAATCTATATCACAGAATGAAAATAACCTTACTGATTTGCGCGATAAAATAACTTCCGAGGCCCTTACTTCCAGTTACAACAATTTTTATGAATTTGGAACCAATAAAAGTGATATATCCTTTCTCGCGGAAAAATTACCAGTGGAAAACTGGAAAATTAAGATAGAGGGATTGGTTCATGAACCACGAATATTGGATGTTGATAAAATTATTCAGGCAATGCCTCTAGAACAAAGGGTGTATAGGTTAAGGTGCGTTGTAACTTGGTCGGCAATTATTCCTTGGTCAGGTTTCCCCTTGCGGGAGTTAATCAAGATGTCGAGTCCTTTATCAACAGCACGATATATCAAGTTCAAGACATTTGTCGATCCAAACATAGCACCCGGGCAAAAAAACCGTTTTTGGGAGCCGTGGCCCTATGTTGAAGGTTTGAGCATGTCTGAAGCCATGCATAATCTGGCGTTTGTAGCAGTCGGTATGTACGGACATCAATTGAATCCACAAAATGGCGCACCGATACGCCTAGTTGTTCCGTGGAAATATGGCTTTAAAAGTATTAAGTCTATCGATGTTATTGAATTCGTCAAGGATCGACCAAACACTTTCTGGCAAACAGTTTCTCCATTAGAGTATGACTTCTGGGCAAATGTGGAACCCGATGTTCCATATGCGAAATGGGATCAACGCTTTGAAGTGCTTCTGGGGAAAACAAAAAAAGAAAAGACTATGCTCTATAACGGTTACGCTGCGCAAGTCGCAAAATTATATTCTTGAAATAGACTTTTTGGACAAATCTCCACTTGTATTAAGAGTGAATTTATAGAAAACAGAAAATAACTAGCAATGTTAGTCTGGGGTGCGTTTGGTTATAGGAGGCTTGCAAAAACTTTTTATTTCCTGGGGCATTGTTTTGACAACTCGTACTTTCCACTTTACGGCAACTCGATTCATCTTAATCCAAGAGTCAGCTAGTCGCCCCATGTCCCAATTTGAAATGCGTAGTGGACCCCAAAACTTTTTTAGTCCCTCGAAGAGCTGATCATTATAGAAATTGATCATTGCTTTCTTTTTCACAATTCCATCTAGAAGAGGGTAGAAATCGCGTCCATGAATAGCAAGGCCCCTTTTCTTAACCAAATTTAAAATATTCAGACCGGATCCGGCAGTTACCTTAAGTCGTAATGCTCCGTTTTTTGTAAAACTTTTAACCGGCCATTTTTCATCAGGAAAAGGGGGTACGACATCATAGTTACCTTCTGGTGCTCCCCCACTTGATATTAACCTTAAGAAATCCTTGTCTATTTTTCCTTTCGCATCGACTCCGAGAAAACAAACTTTTCTAAGTTTAATGGTTTCGCTAAGAACTGACAAATCTCCAGGATAATTTATATCTTCAGACAGTCGGATTATGATTTCTGAACCTTGGCATATGCTCGGGGCTATTAAAAATATTTGGATGGTAAATACCAGCAAACCTGGAATGCGATAAATCCATAAAACTGTAAATGCTTTAGTTGAGAAAAAGCAGGCCAAAGTACGATTGATTACCATTATGGAAGACTCTATTTAAAAATTTCCAAAACAACAAAATTATTAATGGCTTCGCTAGAAACACTTTTTATATTTACTCCAGAATTCAAGTCTGAGCTAGTCATAACACCTTTATTTTTATTTTTTTTATCAGTCGATATGGGAATGATTCGTTTAAGATAAGAAGATTTAATGGCAAAATTCACGTGTTCAGGTGCATCCTTTAAATAAGTAAATGATTTTTGAGCCATAGATTTTTCCAATATCAATCCAATTACATTCCCGAGTTCATTAAATAGAGGGCCTCCGTCTTGGCCCTCTTTAACCGCAAGGTCCAGTTGGACTATCTTGTTGCTATTCTCAAGAGCATTTTCTTTAAGAATTTTTCCTTTTGACATAGAAGGGTTGAGGAAGTGTAGTTTTGAAAAATCCATTGCATAAACAGTTTCACCTTCTTCGAAATGAGGGTTGTTTTCAAATTCTAATGAATTAAGTAAGTATTTTTCAGGATTAGATAGTTGTAAAACCGCAATTTTATATACAATAAATTCCCGAATTAATATCACAGGTTCTGTTTGATCATCCGGGAATCTCACTCGAATTTTATCAGCCCCCGCTATCGATGAAGCGGTGGTCAATAAGTTCCCTTGTTTCCCAATGAAAAAACCAAAGCCCGAAGATTTCCATCCACGTTCAACCGGTATTAAAACATCAGTTCTAAAATCTTCTGGATTTAGCCCAAGTTTTTCATAGGCCATTTCGAGATTATTTCTAATTACATCCAAATTAAACTTTGAATTTTTATCTTTACGATTTTTATAGAATGACTCAGCTTGTTTGAAATGGTTGATTGCTTTAGCACCACTGCCAATTTGAAAATAAAGCACACCCAAATAATGGTGAGTTTCTGCGGAATCAGGTTTGAGTTTTAGGGCCTGGAGGTAGGTTTGGATTGCTTTATTTATTTTTCCTTCAATGAAAAAATTAAATGCCTTATCGTGAAAACCCTGTTGTTGATTCGCTTCATTGGTACTGTGAAAAAAAATACCCGTTAATAGTATTGTGGTGTATAAAAATATTTTCAGGTTAACTTGTTTCACAATTAAATTTAAATGGATCAATGCATAAAGATAGTTTTTTCTATAGTTTAGGCTTCTGGTCTTAGACACTCAAATATGTTTTTAGGTTAGGTAAGTATTTTGGATAAAGGGGAAATGTTGATGTTTATTTTGATTTCCCGTTTCCAGTTCTATTGTTTGTTTGAGTTTTCCTGAGGCGACAAGATTTTTTACTTTAATTATGGCTTTGGGGTTGAAGTCCTTAATTTGATAAAGATTACCCTTATTTTTTAGTTTTCCGTTTACCGCTAAATTAGTATTGGTATCTTTTACAGCTTCAATCATAAGTTTGGTTCCTAAAATAATTGGCTTGGTCATTAAAACGAATTCAGAATCATTTTTGTCTAGAGCAATTGTGTTTTGAATCACAATGTTGCCGTCATCAATTCCTTTCCCTACAAAGTGCACAGTGGCTCCTAAGAATTGAGGTTTCAAATCATAGATGGGCCAAAAATTACAGGAAGAACCTCGATAATATTGTGATAAGCCAACATGAAGGTTCCAAATTTGATCTGGATATAATTTTAGGTATTTTGAACCCAGCAGACTGGTTCCAAAAATAATTATTTTGGTTGGGTTGAGTTTTTGAATAAGTTGTAAGTTTTTGTCGCTATTTAGAAAGCCTTTTTTAATGTAAAATATTTTCGGATGCTTTTGAGAAATATTATTTTCATAAACGTGCAACAAGGATTTTTCGGTTTTATCACGAATTAAGAAAAACTCATCCCACGTTTTTCTTTCTTCGTCTGAGTTGAAGGGTGGGTCTGGATAATGAGCATTTTCAATAAAAACTGCAGACAATTCAAACTGAGAACCCAATTGGTTTAGAAAATACTTATGCGTCAACTGGTTTCCTGTTATCACTAATAACTTTTGAGAGGTCATGGGGTTTAGATATGCTTAAAAAAAATAAAAAAAATTTGGGCAGGCTATAACTTAAGATCCACCTGTAAAATTGAATTTATTAGAAATTCTAGTTAGTGAATGGTGTATGATTAGTCTAATCTTATAATCTTAAAGTTTCTAAACCTCGAATAATTTTAATAGAAAAAATAGGAGAGTGGTATTAAACTTGGTTTTTATTTATCGAGGTATAGAACTTTATAGGCCGCCATGGCCTTGTAAACACCGCTTTTTATGGCTCTTACGGATAAGGTTGCTCCACTAATCGACAGAATCTCATTTGAGTTAGAAGAGGTGTCTTTACCATAAAACTGGCTACGAAAAGATTTGTATCTGACCTCCCACCCTTGGGGTTCTCTGTAGACCATGATTTCTACATCGCGAACTGTTCCGTCTGTATTAAGAACTGTCATGAAAGTAATGGGGAATGATTTCCCGATAATGTTATCAATTAACATGGATCCCATAGATTTCCCATTTTTTATTCCGGTATAAAAGGTGAATCGCGTTTCATAGATTTTATACATGTAAATTTCTTCGATCGCACGAATTTCCTCTTTCGTTGGCCAGAGTCTTTCTTTTTTTATTTCGTCTGCTCCAGGGAAAGCTATTTCAAATGCCTGTTTTTTGGTAAGGTATACTTGAAGTTGAAATTTCTTTTCTTCTTCGGCGAAGGCAAAAGTAGATAAAAATACAAAGGAAACCAGACTAAAGGAAAATGTCAGGTAAAAGTTACGGGACCGGAAAGGGATAAACATATTGTTCAATAGGTTGACCATTAAATTTATGGCTTAGTTTTTAAAATTAAGGGGAAATTAAATATTGTATGTTTATGTGTCGATTAATTTTCTAGATTTTTGTTTCGATTGTCCGAATGACTTGTCTTAGTAGGAAAAGGCTGATTCGATGCGATGTCTTGTGACATTGTAGAAAAATTCTTTATTTGTTCTGCTAGAAGTTGGATTTTTGTATCAAGTATTGAGATATGTTTGTCGATTTTACTGGTGTCGTCTTTTGTTTTTTGGTTTTTGTATATAGTTTTACATTTTTCAAGATGTATATTTATATGATTGACCATGTCATTGATATCTTCATTATCAAAGGATTCTGACATATCGATTATCCGATCAATTTCTGTTTCCTCATCTAAAGCTTTATTTATAGAAAGTTTAGTTTTTTTAATTTTTTTGCGATAAGAAATAATCATTAATCCAGAAATAGCTAAGCCGATCATTCCAATAGTAGCTATGTCTACCAACCAGTAAAAGTATGTTCCAAAAAATCTTCCCGTATGAATTTCGGTAACTAACTTACCAAGATCCATTTTAAAATCTTTTTTTGGCACTGTATTGCCTGATTCTCCTAAATTGACAAAACTCCAAAGAGCTCCATTGTTTTTTGAGATAAATAATCCTGTCTCCGACCCGGCAAGGAGAAGCGAAGCCTGGTTATTGGAAGCAGTAATAGATAAAATTTTATTAATTTGACTTATTTCTAATTTGCCTTGTTTCGCTAGGTTTTTTTTGTGCGGTGTGATTTTCAACCACGTATCGCCGCTGTTATTTGAATAAAATAGTCCTTTGGTAGAAGTTAGAAAGATACCAGTGTTATCCTTTGTGTCTATAGCCAGAGAAAAAACATTTTTTGTGTTTTTATTTTTATCCTTGATCCAATTTCGTCCTCCATTGAATGATTTGTAAAAACCATTTTTCGTCCCAACAAAAATAAACTCTGGATCTGTATTAAAGGTTATGACGCTAGATATGTTATTAGGGAGTTCGGTCCATTTTTTTTCCCACTCTCCACCATCATTGTTGCTTCTAAAAACACTATTTTTTGTGCTTATTATGAGTTGATCTGGGTGGGCGGCAGAAAATTGAACAGTTTGAATATTTTTATTTTTTAGAGTTCCATTACCTGCAAGTTCCCAAAGATCCCCTCCTTCATGTGAGACGAATAGACCACCTTGGGTGGCAGCGTAAATAGTTTCCGCTTGGTTGGGGTCAATCAGAAGATCGTTAATAAAGACACTTGTTAAACCACTGGCTTGGTCGAACCACTCATTCCAGTTTTCACCTTGATCTTCTGATTTAAAAATGCCTTTAGGAGTGCCCGCATATATTTGCTGGGGATCTTTTGGATCTACTGCTAGCGCACGAATATCCTGACTGAATAATCCTTGTTTTGATTCTGTCCAGTTTTCACCTGAGTCAATAGAACGAAATAAGCCATGATCTGTTCCTGCAAAAAGTACGGGTTGTTTCTCATTAGGAATATAAGTAAGAGATTGAATAGACCGATTTATTCCAGCTATATGAAAATATTTTTCGGGAAGAAATTGGCCTCCTACCATTCGTTTGCTGAGTTCTAATGAATCTGTATGCATCAACAGGATGCCGGAGACGGACAGAACAATCACAAAAAGAAAACAGGCCAAACCCAACCACTTGTGGAGAGTTCGGGTTGGTTTAAAATAGAAGGTGCTCAAGGAGATTCTTGTCCTTTTTTCTTCGGCATAATCGCGAAGCCCAATCGTTCATATCCATCAATTAGTTTTTCCTCTAGAGAACGAACGTGATCCGATAATTCATGAACTTGCGTATCTATTTCCTTTAGGTGACCAGAAAGTTCTTTCAGGTCTTTATCTTTTGTATCTTTAAGAAATGTTTCACAGCGTTGCGCGTGATCGGAAATATGCTCTGCTAAATCATGAACAAAACCAATATCATTTTGAATATGGTTGGTTTCTTCTAATAGATCTTTGGAGTCGACTTCAGGTTTGATTACGAAAGTATAAAGAACCCCGGAAACAAATATTACTAAAAGAATAGCCTGTCCAATAAATGTTTCCCACGTGGGGTACATTCCCAACCAGGGAATCTCAGGAGCAAACTCTGCTGCCGTCAAGGAAAGTGCCTCCCCCATTTGTAGTTCATGGAGGCCTTTACCCATAAAGGTAAATGCCATGAAATAAAGTAAGACACTGGTAAATCCAAAAAACCATTTAATGGGGACTTTAACCCCGATTTTGTTGATTAAGAAAAACATAATTGCTAGAAAGACACAACCCACTAAAAAACCAGGAACGATGCCGTTACTAACTTCTCCTGAATATAAATATAGAGCTTTATAGAACAAAACGGTTTCAAACCCTTCACGATAGACTGCAAGAAAGGCAACCATACCTAAGGCAAAAACGTTTCCCGTTGTTATGGCTTGGGTCATCTTCCCAGTGATATAACTTTGCCATTTTTGGGTTTCGATTTTTGTAAGTAACCAATAACTGACCCAGAATAAGACGACCACAGCAACAAGCATGATCCAACCCTCCAGAAGTTCTTGCTTGGCCATGCTAATATTAAGAACCTCATGGATGATATAGGCGGTAAGAAAACTCGCACCAATTCCAATAATCACTCCTTGATAAATTATTTTAACCTTTTCTTTGTTTTTCGATTTAACAAGAAAAGCAATTAATGCAGCAACTATTAATATTGCCTCAAAGCCTTCGCGAACAATTATTGAAAAAGATTGCAAAAATAAGCCCGTAAACCCGACTTTTTGCTCGAGAATGGTTTGAGCTTCTTGCAAATCACTTTGAATATTCTGATTAATTTTTTCTACATGGCTTAAATCGGCACCTCTTTTGATTTCAGCACGCAAACGACCAAAAGAAGACTCGAGCCGGAGCCCTAATTCTTTATTCTTTGTTACTAGGGCTGTCTCAATGCCTTCATAGTTTAGATAAGCATCGAATGCCAGTTCAGCTGATTGTTCAACCTCACCCGCTTTAAAGGCTTTTATACTCTGATTTAAAACCCTGATTACGTCAGCGATCGCTTGTTTTGTAGAACCTGAATCTTCAGATGTGTCTATAGCTGTTGCTACAATTGGAAGCTCAAAATTTTTATTTGAAAATGTTCGAATGTAGTAGGTAACGTCCCACAAGTCTTCTTCTGGAAGAATTTCTGACCAGGCCATCATTAAAGTATTAGCTATTCCTACAGAAATTACTTGAAAGTTATCATATGCAGTACTCAGGTCATTACCTGTTATCTCAGGGTTAGAAAGAACGGCAGGTGCTGGCTCGATCTTTGAGGCAAGAGGCCCATCTCCATCTCCCGTCAAACCATGACATACAGCACAATTAGCCTTAAAGATCATTTTACCATTCTGAATATTGATTGGTCGTGTGGGAGATTTACTTATTTCAATACCCAATTCCTTCAATAATTGAGAGCTGATTGCGTTAGCAGATATTTTTATTTCGCTTGGGTCATTCTTATTTTCTATATTTGCCCGAAGGTCTGTAAACTTTGTTCTTAGCGCCTCAGCATTTTTTGAATTTGGCATATAGCCAATAATGGTTTGATATCTCTCAAAAGATTGTTTCAGAAATATTCGGCTTTCTTCATATTCTGCGGCATTAATAACCGTTCCATTTTTAATAGCGATTTCGTATTCTTTTGGCAAAATATCAAGCATCATGACAACTTTCTTGACTTTATTGACTACTACTTCGGGGGTTGTTTTGGCTATTACCGATGAAGGTAAGGTGGTTAGAAAAAATAAAAATAAAAGAAAAAATATAAAGGTTTGTTTGATTAAATCTAACCTTAAGAAACTGGTTTTGGTTTTCATGTTAAGTTTATTTAGTTTGTTAGAAGGTTGCTAGGTCAATATTGTTTGAAGCATTAGCAGGGTAATATTCTGGATAAAATAATTGTGTTTCATATAAGTCTGAAGTTTAACTCCAATAAAAAACTCTATAAAAAGCGCACTAAAAGCCGTTTATTAATGAACTTTGACAGTTTAGGTGATTTTGTTTTTTGGGGTTTCAGCACACTTTGATCAATCATAAGCTGGGCAACAACTTCTTCCAAAAACTTCCGTTATTGTTTTTTGATTTTGATACAGGCTGTTCATGCACTTGCTCCAATTTTTTTTGGTGTTTATTTTGATCAATGAACAGTTGAATGAGAATATGACATGAACCACAATTCCCCCCAGCCTCACAAGCTGAAGTTACGTCTTCTACTTGGTCAATACCTTTTTTTGAAATATGATATCGAATCGTATTTTCAGTAATCTGAAAGCAATTACATATAATCTCATCCTCTTCAATTTCAATGGGTGGCTCGCTTTTCATTTGCCGGTCCATAAAATGTGGGGTAAAAAGATTTAAAGGTGTTATTGATAATAGTACTCATTATCTAAATTATTGTCAATGAATATCAATATCAATTTTGGGTATTATACCTAATTAATAAAGGGTTATTAGCTTATGATTGACCCGTCTCAAGCATTTATGAGTATAAAATTGGGTAATGAATTGGGAAAAATACAGCCCTGCCTTGGGTGGCACGAGCGCTGTTTTAGTAGTTTTATTCCATTTGGATCGGAACTTAAATCAAACCAACGAAGAAGACATTTCAAAACTATAAAGATCCTAATCTGTCTTAGGCGATGCATTTTTTGGGATTTTATAGAGAGTATTGGTTTCCACGGCAATTTTATCATGCAGATATAAGTAGAGCCAACGCTTACACCCTTCTCCAGCGAGAGTAAACGCGAAATCTCTAAAAAGTAGTGCCGGATGTTTTTTTTGTATTATCTTAAATAACAATAAAGAATATTTAAAGATATGTCCGATTTTATGTTTTCTAACCCAAGACAATACTTGGTTGTTCGTCAAAAAATCAGAAGCATCTCTAGTCATTAATGCGTGCGAAACCCTGAGATCGAGAATTTTGTTTACAAAAGGGTAGGTTTGAATGGTAGCAATTTGTTCTGACAAATGCAGTCCACTTGTTAATAGTCCAGAAAGTTTTACTTCATAAATCGGCTTCTCTGAATTTGGATGATGCTCACGTGCAATACTATTTATAAGGTTGATGTATATTTCTTTCACTTTTATCCACTCAACGCTCCAGGTGTGATAAAGGATTTCATTGCGCGAAGCCTCTGAGATCTTCTTGATTTTTTTTGGAAGGTTATTCTTTGATTGGTTTGCAGGTTCTGGTATTGCATTAAGGTTATCAAGAATCGATTCGATTTGTATTTCAGGGTTTTCCACTTTATCGCTGTATACTTGAATAGCTAGTTCCCCCATAACAAGATACCATCTCACCAAAAATATTTTGAGTACGATATCCTGAAGTATATAAGTGGCCATTTTCATTGCCCAAAATGTCAAATCAAGACAACGAATAATAAAGAAAAGCCACCTAAATAAAGGATAAAGTCCGTGATCATTTAAAAAAATAAAGATTTTCCATTGTTGCCATGATTTCCTTGCTTTCTGTGCGCGAGATAAAATAAGAATATGGCGTATGCGAAACTGGGTAATGGCGCGAATTCCTTTAAAAGTTGTTAGTGCAAAGAGGTGGTTTCTTAATTCCATAAAAGCATTCAATACACATCGAATCCGCGCCTCCTCCAGTGGTGCCTTAGAGTTGGGGTGGTAAGCGCACGCAATTTTTTTTATCAACTGGGATGTGTTGTTTGAGAAGTGGAGATCAGATTCATCGAGTATCCACTTTGAATTTAGACTCTGGCAATAATTTATGATGGTTGTCAGGGCTCCCTTTTTTTTAAGGTCATCGGCACCTTGCGTCGGTTGTTTCAATTTGTATAGCCACTTGAAATTAAGATAGCGTAGCTTTATTACTCCAAAGCATTTGATTAAGATAAGAATCAAGACGCCGAGGATGACTCCTAGAATGAAAAGTTCTAAAGCGCTATTGTCAAACATTGAATGATTGCGTCACTTTTTTAAAAAATTCTAAGTCAAGTTATGAATTAAGGGAGCTTAAACCGCGATCGGCATGCTGAAATTTATTGAGAAATAAAAGAATTACGTAAACAATACTCGAACGAAAGAAATATTGATTTTATTTTCTTGGTTAAACTTGAGAGCGACCAAATTTTTAAGATAATGCGGCCTGTTTTTCTGGCAAGAATTTGTAAGGATGTGAGAGGATGTGTGGGAAACTTATAAAAACACTAGTTTCCCCATGAAAAATAATAGCGGGAGCTATTTTTTTAGCACGCTGGACATACCTTCCATTGTAGATTCAGCGTCCTCTTTTTTTCTCCACACCCAGACTTTAAGAGTTGACCCTAAATAATAAGCTTGGTCTAGAAGAGACTCCCCTTCAACGGCTCCCCAACTGCCATCTTCTCTTTCAGTTAGGTATTCGTATATTGGATTCTCCGCAGAGGTATAAAATAGTTCCATATTACCTTTGCTGATTTCTTTATTTTGCAAAAAATCGGTGCAAGCGTCGTCAATATCATGTTTTTCCTTAACTACCTGTAGAGCTTCCTCAAACGACTTTCCAGCGTCCACTTCTTTAGTGATGTTTTCTTCAATCGCTTTATTTCTTTTTGCAAAAGGATACTGTGAGCCTTCTACGTTTTTCCCTAAATGAAAATCTAGATCAGGGAAAAAAAGATGGGTCCAGTCATGGAAGTCAATCTCTAATCCTTTAGAAATTTTGAACTCTTCAGCTTTCTCTGGATTTTTCTGGATGATTGTATTGTAAAAAGCCGTAAAAATTTTTATGCAATCATAGACCAGTGCATGATAATAAGCATTCATCTTATACCAATTATTAGATGAATTATGTCCGTTGATAAGTTTACGAAGCATAAAGATGATTGTGTCGGCACTTTTAAGAGGTTTGTAGGAGATAGGGAAATTATTTTTTAGATAATCCTCCAGTTTTTCCTGCTTACCTTGAAGTTTAGTTATGCTATTTTGCAGTTCTGTTTTCGAATAATCCAGAGCATGGTAGATAAGACGTTCGTGATCCAAGGCCCGTTGGTAGTCCATGTATTCCTTCAATTCCGAGTTTTTTCCTTCCTCGGGATGGTTTGGTTCCTTCATGCTGATATCTTTGGCAAAAGCTAACATTCGTTTACTCAAGTTTATGTTTGTATTGCTCATTCTGACTTGAATGGAGCCTAATTTCAACCTTATTTATGCGCGTAAATTTAACAAATCTTACAAAATTTAGACTAACTTTAGCATTAATTAACCTGTTGCGCGCGAAATGCTTTATTATTGTAAGGCAGTCCACCATGTTTATTCAAAGAATTAAGTTTTGTAGGTAGAAATAGCTCTTTATATTTTTTTAATTATTTTGACTTGAAGTTGGATTCGGCTATTTTTTCGGTCAAAATATAGTATTTGAAAGATAGGTGTTATGAACATTATTTTAAACAGTTATTGTAATTTAAAATGCAACTACTGCTTTGCCGATGAATATATGGAAGAGACGGTCAAAACCCCTGGAAAGTCTATGGATTTTGATTTTTTTACGGCAGATGTTTTGCCGCGAGTCAAGACAGCGTCTCTAATAAACTTTATGGGTGGAGAGCCTACTCTTCACCCGCGTTTCAACGACATACTTTCTAGTGCTCTTGATAATATGCAGCCCTTCAGCTTTCTTGGCATTTTTACCAATGGATTGATGCCAGATAAAGTACTCGACCTTCTTTTGAATACCGTTGGGAAGGAAGGCTCCATTCAAAAGCAAATTCAATTTTCAGTTTTGCTTAATTGGCAAACAATGGAAAATATCTCAGAGAAAAATCATGAGCGCTGTGGTGAGGTCGCAAAAGCACTACTTAGCAAGAATGGTTATGGCCTTATGTTTAGTCTCAACCTATATTCTAAAGATCAGGATCTGGCTACCCAGTGTTCGGAGATTAATGAAATTTATCAAGACTTGGGTTTGCCCAGAAATCAAAAATATAAAATCCGTGTTAGCCCTGCTTTCCCTATCGTAGGAGATCAAGAAAATATTACTTTGCCCATACGTGATTATCCTAAAGTTGGACGTATGATGATGGATCTACTAAAAGAATACCCGCAATTATGTTTTCGGTTTGACTGTTCTTTCCCCCCTTGTTTTTTAGATGAAATACAGGAAGATGAATACCCTTTAGTTGAACGTATTTTTTATCACGGGAACCAGCCAGTTCCAAATATTCAGGATTGGGAAACATCGGATCTTTATCTGGGATGCGCTGATGATAGTCCAATGGATATCGATCCACAAGGTGATTGCTTCAATTG
>Ga0208750_1000271_pt1 | contig 15366 bp, 20 predicted proteins | sample Knorr_S15_td_O2m_FD_185602 | JGI IMG/M metagenome (GOLD analysis project Ga0208750, IMG submission 185602) | Marine microbial communities from Southern Atlantic Ocean transect - Knorr_S15_td_O2min_ad_340m_LV (SPAdes) (version 2) | ecosystem: Environmental > Aquatic > Marine > Oceanic | place...
CTCCCCAATCTCGGGGGCTGGTTTTTCTACGAGGATTTCGGCATTCACTAGGCCATCGGCGATTTCACGTAGTGCGATTACCGTAGGCTTATCATTGTCGATAGCGACCATAGGGTCCTTACCTTCTATTTGTAACTGGCGAGCGCGTTTGCTCGATACCATGACTAGCTCGAAGCGGTTATCAACGTTATCCAAACAATCTTCTACAGTAATTCGTGCCATTTTATTTGCCTAGTGCCTTAAGGTTTGGTCTGCTTTACCAAACTGTTGCTATTGCCCCGGGGTTAAGCAGAGTGGACTGCACAGTCTGCTTCGCTCTTTTATTCGGGCCCGAGGGAAGGGGACCGGGGATTTTACTGAATTCCTGTGGAAATTGCATATTTTTTGGGAAGCTGTACCGTTTAATTTTTAGCATCAAATTGCGGGATTTCAGTCTTTTATTAAGCTTTCCAGCAAGGTTGCTAGGTTTTGCTGTTGCATTACGACTGCCAACCGCGTTGAGCATATTACCGCCTGGATATCTTTTAACGCTGTATTAAAATTGTCGTTAACCACGATGTAATCGGCTTCGGCAACGTGCTCGATTACGCTGCGTGCCTGCTGCATGCGACTCTCTATTGTTCGTTGATCATCTTGAGCTCGTTCGGTGAGTCGCTTGGTAAGAGCCTGGAGCGAGGGCGGCAGGATAAAGATGAAGCAAGCGTCCGGCCGCAAGGTTCGTACTTGGGCTGCTCCGTGCCAGTCGATTTCTAAAATCACATCATAGCCATCGTTCAATTGTTGGTTTACCCAGCGTTGTGAGGTACCGTAGTGATGGCCATACACTGTCGCGTTTTCCAGAAAGTCTCCGGCCAACAACATGTCCTTGAATTCTTTTTCACCTATAAAGTGATAATTGATTCCATTTTCCTCGCCTAGGCGTTCCGGTCGAGTAGTGTAAGATACCGAGACACGCAGATTGTCATCGTTATTTACAAGGGCGTTAACTAGTGTTGTTTTACCTGCGCCTGAGGGAGCGGTAATAATGATTAATTTACCCTTCGCCATCTTGCTTTTCCTTCAATAGGTTCACTCAACGTTTTGGATCTGTTCGCGCATTTGTTCTATCAGCACTTTCAGTTCCACGGCGTCGAGGGTCGTTTCTATCACAATAGATTTTGAAGACAGGGTATTTGCTTCTCGGTTCAGTTCTTGCATCAGGAAGTCCAGGCGACGACCTTTTTGACCAGTTATCTCAATAACTCTTTCGACTTCATTGAGATGTGAATCAAGTCGATCTAGCTCTTCATCAACGTCTGCTTTTTGCGCGAGCAAAGTGATTTCCTGTTCAAGTCTTATAGGGTCCAACCCAGCTTTCAGTTCTTCCAGTTTATCCGACAGGAATTGTCGTTGCCTGTCCAGTATATACGGCATTCTTTCCCGCACACTAGCAACAATCTGTCTAATCGAGGCAATACGTTGGAAGAGCATTCCTTTCACGGCCTCTCCTTCCCGCTCACGGCTAGCGATGAGTTCTTTTAGAGTGTTTTTAAATAACTGGATTGCTTCTGAACTAAGTGCTTCGGTATCAAATTGCTGGTCAATAATGACGCCAGGCCAGCGAAGCACATCGATGCTATTCAGCTCTAATGTGCTTCCAATCAGTTTCTGTATTTCGGAATTTGCTTGCGAGACTTTCTTAGCGAGCTCTTTGTTTATTTGCAAATCAGCAGAGCTAGAGTCTGTTGCCCGGAATCGCAACCGGCACTCAACCTTACCGCGCTGAAGTCGCCCCCTGACAATTTCACGAATCGAACTTTCCATTCCACTTAAGGCATCGGGGAGCCTGATGCTGGTTTCGAGGTATCTGTGATTAACGGAACGGATCTCCCAAGTCAGGGAGCCCCAATCCCGTTCCAACTGCTGCCTTGAAAAGGCAGTCATACTTAGCATCATGACAACAAACTTTGCATAAAGAAGGCGCTATTCTATCGTAATTAGCGCAAGCACAGCGAGGAAACTTACTCCCTTGTCCTCGCACTGGGAGCGAATTTCAAGGATAATTCGCAGCAATTCCCATGGTCCAAATTAATTTGCTTTCGGAATTTCGATGACAGAAAAATCCCGACCTAGTAACAGGCGACCCGATGAACTGCGGGCGATTCGATTAACTAGGCACTACACCAAGCATGCGGAAGGATCCGTATTAGTCGAGTTTGGAGACACCAAGGTATTGTGTAATGCAACAGTTGAAGAATCAGTACCTCGGTTTTTGAAGGGCTCTGGCCGCGGATGGATAACCGCCGAATATGGAATGCTGCCACGTTCTACTGGGAGCCGAATGGATCGTGAAGCTGCGAAAGGCAAACAGTCCGGCAGAAGTCTTGAAATTCAACGCTTAATTGGACGTTCACTAAGAGCGGCGGTAAGTCTCGAAAAACTCGGTGAGCACACCATTAAAGTTGACTGCGATGTTATTCAAGCTGATGGTGGTACTCGAACTGCGTCCATTACTGGTGGTTGTGTTGCTCTCGTTGATGCCATTACTTATATGTTAAAAAATGACATGATACTGGTGAACCCGCTGAAACAGTTCGTGGCCTCAGTGTCAGTAGGGGTCCATGAGGGGAGAACTGTTCTGGATCTTGATTACATAGAGGACTCGAGCGCGGATACGGACATGAATATTGTTATGACAGCATCGGGGGGGTTTATCGAAGTCCAGGGGACCGGAGAAAGTTCGGATTTTAGTCATGCCCAACTACTTGAGATGATTTCATTTGCTGAAAGCGGCATAAGGCAATTAATTGGAGTACAACAGAAATCGTTAGCTTAAAATTATCCACTAAATTCAAAAGATAAGTAAGAATTTGGGCTTAGAAATTTCCAGTGGGAAATAAAGTGTAAAAATGCCGACATTCCAGGAAGAATTTTTAAAGTTTGTCATTGAGCATGACATCCTTCGGTTTGGAGAATTCACACTCAAGTCTGGCCGTCAAAGTCCTTACTTTTTCAATGTTGGATTGTTCAATTCTGGAGAAAAGCTGTCCTTTCTCGCGAAGTGCTATGCTGCTTCCATTGTCCACTCGGGGCAGGAATTCGATATTTTATTTGGACCAGCCTACAAAGGCATTCCACTTGTATCAGCTGTGGCGATGGCGCTGGCTAATGACCATGGTATAAACAAGCCTTTCTGTTTTAATCGCAAGGAAATTAAAGATCATGGTGAGCGAGGTTTGATTATCGGCGCTGAACTTACTGGTAAAGTAATGGTGATCGATGATGTTATTACTGCTGGGACAGCGATTTGTGAAGCATCTGACATTATTGCCGCTAAAGGAGCGGAACTTGCTGGCATAGCTGTAGCTATGGATCGGCAGGAAAGAGGCGCTGGATCACTTTCGGCTATTCAGGAAATTGAACAGAATCACCAGATAAGGGTAGTTAGCATTATAAATTTACAAGATATAGTCAACTACCTACAAAAAGACGATGGCGGCATAATCAAGCAACAAATTAAATCTATTGTCGCCTATCACCGAGAATATGGAATTTAGCTCGAATCTTGCATCAAAAAATATAACTAACTTATCGAAGGCGCTGTGGGGACACTGTAGGGTGATAGTAGGTTTTTGCTAAGGAATTCCCATTGAGCTTCCCAGTTCTCCAGTGGAGATTCTTTAAACCCACTTCTGACGAATTGCACCAACCTTCCCTCGCATGTGGCTAACAGTAAATTGGCCAGTACCTTTGGAGAAGCGCTGGGTTTCAAATTTTCCCGAATTTGTGCTTCTCTCAAAACCTGTTTAAGTTGTGACTCTATTCGGTTAAACAGCTGAACTATGCGAGTTCGCAGACGTTCGGTCTCGCCTGCCAGAGCGTCTCCCGTAAGTAACCGAGTCATACCTGGGTTCTTATCGGAAAAATTCAGCAACAGCGTCAGTATCTTGTAACATCTTGTTTCAGCACTGGCTTCGTCGTCCAGAATACGAGAGATTCGAAGGAAGAGGGTTTCTTCAATAAATTTGATAAGGCCTTCGAACATTCGGGCCTTACTGGGGAAATGGCGATAAAGCGCTGCTTCAGAAACCCCGACTTGTTTTGCCAGGGCCGCGGTAGTGATTCTTTCTCCAGGGGAAGCTTCTAACATATGTGCTAGGGTTTGGAGGATTTGATCTTTGCGTGACGGCTCGTTGCTGTTATCCATGATTTGTTCAGTCATCGGTTAGGGATTGTAATTCAGCGATCTTGTTTTTGGTTGAGCCCGTTCTTAGTAATCAGGGTGCCGACACCTTCGTCAGTAAATATTTCCAAAAGGACTGCATGTTCTACTCTCCCATCGATTATATGGGCGCTATGAACCCCACTTTTCACTGCTTCTAGGGCACACTCGACCTTTGGCAACATCCCCCCTTGAATGCATTTATCGGCAATTAGGTCAGCAACTTGTTTAGTACTCAGTCCTGTTAACACTTTGTCTTCATCCCCAAGTACACCAGCCACGTTGGTAAGCAGGATTAGTTTTTCAGCACCTAAAACCTTGGCGATCTCTCCCGCAACTGAGTCAGCATTAATGTTGTAACTAGCTCCTTTTTCATCGATACCAATCGGGGCAATTACAGGAATGAAATCGCTGTCTTTCAGAACTTCCAGAACTTCCACGTTAATGCTAGCTACTTTGCCAACCTGACCTATATCTATAGTCTCGTCATCAGCTCCATTATCATTGCTTTTTTTAATTCGCAACTTTTTTGCCTTTATAAGATTGCCATCTTTGCCCGTTACACCCACCGCTTTTCCTTGGTTTTGGTTGAGTAGAGCTACAATCTCCTTATTAACCAATCCGCCAAGAACCATTTCAACAACATCCATGGTCTGGCTGTTGGTAACGCGTAGTCCGTTAACGAAATTAGATTCTATATTCAGTTGATCCAGAACATGCGCAATTTGTGGTCCTCCGCCATGCACCACTATGGGATCTATGCCAACGAGTTTCATCAGCACAATATCGCGGGCAAAACTTTGCTTGAGTTTTTCATCCACCATAGCATTGCCGCCGTATTTAACGACTACCGTGCGACCAGTGAACTTCTGAATATAGGGAAGAGATTCAGTGAGTACTTTAGCGATATTTTTTGCTTTATCGATTGTGAGTGACATGTTTCCTATTCCGGCGGGCTTACGCCAGCGTGTTTATCTGCTTTATGAATTAAGGCTTTAAACTGATCCTTGGTAGCTTGCAGCCGTTGGCCACTGTCGGCCTCTACTCTACGCAGTATTGCTTGGATTATGATTCTTATGCTTTCAAAATTCTGCCTTTTATCTACTTCGCCACGAATGTCGTAGGCGCGAAAAATCGAATCGGGTATTTGGAGCAATTGAGTGATCGGATATACTTCTGTAACGGCCATGGCCAGATCAAATCATTTGATTTAACTGAGCAGCAACAAGCTTAAGCATTTTTCGAGCAACAACGTTCTTGTTTGACTCGGGCCACTGCTTTTCTTGCTTCGCGCTAATCGCTGTAACAGCAATTGTTTCGCTATCAAAAGTTTTGCTTGCGTTGTTGGCGAACAATAGGTCCATATTCTTTTGCTCCAGCTTTTTCCTGCCGTTTTCTAATATATCTGCAGTTTCTGCGGCAAATCCGACTATTAGGGGGCGGTGTTCCAGGTTTGCAACCTCGCTAATGATGTCCGGGGTCTTCACTAAGGTAAGCTGTAATTCATCGCCTTTTTTCTTAATCTTTTGCGGCGCAATATCTCTGGGTCGATAGTCCGCCACAGCGGCAACGCTAATGAAAACATCAGCACCATCGATGTTTGCGAGAGTTGCATCCAACATCTCATTCGCAGTGATGACATCGATGCGCCTGACACGGTCAGGTGTATCGATATTCACGGGGCCACTAATCAAGGTTACTTGGGCGCCGGCAGCAACTGCTTCCGTAGATAAGGCATACGACATTTTCCCTGAGCTGTGGTTGCTGATAAATCGAACTGGATCAAGCGCTTCTCGGGTCGGTCCGCCAGTTATAATAAATTTTTTACCTGTTAAAAAACCCGCTTCGAATAAACCGGAGCAAAGATCGACAAGTTCGACTGGTTCCAGCATGCGGCCTAGACCAACATCACCGCAGGCTTGGTCGCCTTCTCCTGGTCCAAAGATATGATATTGCCGATTTCTTAGTGATTTTAGATTAGTCTCAGTACTCGCATCTGCCCACATTGCGCGGTTCATTGCTGGTGCCAGTGCAATAGGGGCGGAGGTGGCCAATACTAACGCACTGAGAATGTTATCTGCCTGACCATGAACCATCCGAGCTATAAAATCGGCTGTCGTTGGGGCGATCAAGACCAGATCGGGCCAGCGCGCCAACTCGATGTGACTCATAGCGGCTTCGGCTTCAGTATCCAACAGATCGAGATGTACCCGATTACCAGAAAGGGCCTGCATAGTGAGAGGGGTGATAAATTCAACTGCTGACTTCGTCATGGCCACACGTACCTCTGCCCCGGCTTTTGTAAGGAGCCGTGTAAGTTCAGCACACTTATAAGCGGCAATACCACCGGTAATGCCCAGAAGAATGCGTTTGTTAGAGAGGCTTAGCATGGGAACGATTATGAAATCTAGCACCCGTATCAGGGAGCGCTAGACTAGCAGGTAGCTCTTTAGGACGCAATTTAGCCTATGGATAGCTCGAATGCGCCCGCTTGGGTAACATTTTTTGCTAATCATCAAGAAATGAATCCGTCGTAGCGACAATTATGTCTGGAGCGGTTCCTTAACAACCGGGGGAAGCACGGTTTTAATCCAGCATTAAGTATTTAGAGAAAGAGCAAATCCGTGCGAAATTTGAACCGGTTCTGAGTTTTCGAAAAGAAGAACCACTTGTTCCGATAGCCCTTAAGGTGCGGTTTGTAGAGGGCTGAAAGGCTTTATTACCTTGATATTGGAAGGGTGTTCTGGTATAAAACGCGATCTTTTTACCCTTGAGATTTGACGGGGTAGTCAAATAATTCGAAGGGTTGTAAATTGCTTTAGATTAGATTCCTTTGGGCAGGATAAAGAGGCAGAAAGATGTCTAGGCACTGTATGGTAACAGGCAAAAAGCCTGCTTCAGGTAACAATGTTTCGCACGCGCACAATAAGACCAAGCGGCGATTCTCACCCAATATTCACACTCATCGCTTTTGGGTGGAATCTGAGAGTCGCTTTGTGAAACTTCGTGTTTCCACCAAAGGCATGCGGATTATTGATAAACTTGGTATAGACGCAGTATTAGTTGATATCCGCTCCAATGGCATGCGAGTGTAGGTTCTGAAAATTAGAGGGTGAAAAAGGGCTAATCTATACAGGCGTAAAAATATGAGAGAGAAAATCAAATTAGTATCAAGCGCTGGGACCGGTCACTACTACACAACGGATAAAAACAGGCGAGCTATGCCAGACAAGATAGAGATCAAGAAGTTTGATCCAGTAGTACGCAAGCATGTGATCTACAAAGAATCTAAGATTAAGTAGATCCAATTAATCTCGTTCCACAAAAATGCCGGTATTTTCCTTTCGAAGTACCGGCAATTTTATTGGCTCTGTGAGAGCTTAAGAAGTAATTACTTAAGCCGACTAAGTTGTCGTGCTAGTCGTTCTGTCTTTGCTAATAATTTTGGGTCTTCTTCGAATTCTATCTTCAGTTTACCCACCGTCGTTGAAACTGTTCCGTATCGTTTGAGCTTGAACATTTGGGCAATGGATTGCAGGGTTACTGCAGAAAGCTCTTGGCATAAATACATCGCAACCCAACGGGGCACATTTTTTGATCCTGGGCCTCGAGCAGCTTTGTAGATACTCGCCTCCGATACTTTGAACCGACTCGCAACTGCGGAAACAATCTTCTTGCATGAAGGGCGCCACTTGGCATTGGCGCCTCTAGACCTACCTCGTGTGGAATCTGCTGACCGCTTCTTTTTCGCCGCCTTGTAGAACTTGTCATCTCCCATGATTGACGGCAGATTTTTCTTGCCATAGAAATGAGAAAATTCATCATCTATACCCTGTGCGAGGTATCTCTTATAAGCTACAGGCCGCTTTGCAGTTACAACTCGGAGCTGTCTTAGAGTGTCGCCCCGCTTGAACCAGTTCGGGGGTTTGGCTTTGCGCGTAAAGTAGGTGTAGCTGCTATAAGGGTAGGTGTTTCGGGCTGACGCCTTGACTTTAGAATGGATGTAGCGAGAGAGTGGAAGTAAGTATTTATCAGCTTGCACAAGCACTGCTTTGTACCGACCCCTAAATAAAGAGCCCGCTATCCCCCTCATAGATTGATATTGTTGCGTATAAAGTCCGTCGATTTGGCGCATAAACCGGCTTAGATTGGCCTCAGGTGTTTTAATCACCAAATGGAACTGGTTGCGTAATAAGCAGTATGCATGTACTTCGACATTCAATCGTGAACAGGTATCTCCTAGAGCTTCAAGGAAAGCCTCAAAATATTTTGCAGAAGGGAATATACGTTGATTTTCGAAGCCGTAATTAGATACGTGATAAGTCGCGTCGGGATATTCTATTCGAAGAGGTCTGGCCATTTTTAATTCTCTGATTTATACATAAATAGAATTAGATCTGACCCAGCTTTAGGCCAAGTCGTATAGTTAACTCAATTACACAAGCCCGTCAATATAATTAACATTGATGTAATACAAATTAATTCAATCTAAAACACAACACAAAAAACGCTATTTTGTGTCACTGTGATTGCACGACTAAATATTGTAAATTAAAGCGAGGCTTGACCCCTTTTTAAAAAGGTCGGTACCCTTAATTAGCGATATGCTGTAATAATCACTCTTTTTGGCGCGGGTAACCCTTCGATAGTTTTATTATCGTCGTCTCTGTCCAATGCATCGCTTAAAGACTCAAAGGGCATCCAGTCCGTACTTCGTTGTTCCTCTATAGTCGTTATTGATTCATTAATTATTTCGGCATTAGCGTAACCACAGTGATCAAGCCAATTGAGTATAGTAGGTATACTTGGAATAAAACGTATTTTGGGCATGCGTGCGTAGGTTTCTGGGGGCATCAAACCTGATTCTATTCCGTTATCTTCATCAACATAAAGCGTTTCCAGAACTAGTTGTCCGCCGGGTCTCAAGCACTGCTGCAGTTGGGACAGGTGTTTAATAGGCGACTGTGAATGATAGAGTACGCCCATGGAAAACACGTTGTCGAATTCTTCCAATGGCAGGGGTAACTGCCTTAAATCTGCTGGAATCACAAAGACGGGAAGGTCCGGCACAAATTGTTTTAACGCCCAAAATTGTGCCACGTAGGGGATATGATGTTCGATTCCGATAACCAGCTTAGCGCCGGCTTCAAGCATGCGGAAGCCGTAATACCCGTTGCTGCAGCCGACATCGAGTACAATACGGTCTTGAAGAGAGCCTATTTTTTCATGTAAGCGGTTCCATTTAAGATCTGACCGCCATTCACTATCTATAGTAATACCAAAAACACTGAATGGTCCTTTGCGCCAAGGGATAAATTCGCGAAGCTGATCATGGAGTATGGCTCGCATGCCTTCATCGCAATCAGTAGCGGTTCCCAGGCGAACTTTGTTACCGAGTTCAACGCTTGAGGGTGAAAGCTCCGGTAGCGCAGCTAGCCGCTTACGCCATCTTCTAAAGTCCCCGTATTTAATGCTTTCCAGATAAGAATCAGAGAGCAGAGGTGCTAGTGGCTGTAGGTTGGAGCGGGCGATCATTAGTTGAAGCAGTTTAAGATTCACTTTATAGGCTTATTTGAATGCAACCATGGAGGCGAAATTTAAGCACTGAAACCAGACATCGAAGGAACTAAACCCAGTTTGAATGAGTCTGTTGCGATGGGTATCGATAGTCTCCGGTATCAAAACGTTTTCGAGGGCGTTGCGTTTCTGGCTGATTTCCAGTTGGCTGTATCCCATGCTCCCCTTAAAATTGTGGTACAGGTCTACAAATAAAGAATTAAGCTTTTTGTCAGGGAAACGTATTTTTTCTGAGAGGATTAGAATACCTTTCGAATTCATGCCAGCAAATACCCTCTCAATCAAGCGATTTCGTTCGCTTATCTCTATGAACTGTAAGGTAAAATTTAACACAACGACTGAGGCGTTGAATATTTCTGTAGCCAGTATGTCTTCACAGCGGCATTCAATAGGGGCCATCGTTATGTCAAGTGAAGCTCTTTTCTTCTCCATTCGGCTAATCATTGCTGGGGAATTGTCTATTGCCACAATTGAGCAAGGGGTGCTTGGAAGTTGCTGCGCGATAGCAAAAGTAGTACCTCCTAGGCTACAACCGAGATCGTAGATTTTAGAATTTGCCTGGGTGTAGCTTTCTGCCAATATCGCGACCATGGCTACAATCGAGCTGTAACCCGGTACTGATCGATTGATCATGTCTTCGAAGACATCAGCGACTTGTTCATCGAACACGAAGTCACCCGGGAGCATCTGTTCGGCGAATAGTCGGTCTTTTTTACGATTAGGAGCGTTCATAAAAATTTATTTAATGCATAGTGATTTGCCATAAGGATTTGAGACCCAATAAATAACAAAAAATCCCATAAAATTATTGTGAAGCGAAAGATATTGGCTTATTTTACGCATCCCGAGGATTTTATCCGGTTGCACATTATCCGGTAATGTATGTCACTTTCAAACACCAGCGCTTCAAAGCTACTGGTCGAAAATTTATCGCTGTTGAAAAACTTGAGTTATGACAATGGCGCACTTGATTTGGCGTGCGGAGCCGGTAGGAATGGGTTGCTACTAGCCAGCGATAATATCCCAGTCACGTTTGCAGATTGTAATGGGGCAAAGCTGGCAATACTAGCGGGTGAGCTTCGAAACCGCAGGCTAGATGGAGTCTGCTGGCAAGTTGATCTCGAAGCTACCGGCCGTGATCCGTTGGAGCATAAGCGGTTTGATCTAATACTTGTGTTTAACTATCTCCATCGGCCTTTGATGGCGTCGATCCGGCAAGCTTTAAGGCCAGGCGGCCTGATTATGTACGAGACGTTTACAACACACCAGTTGGAGTTTGGCAAACCCACGAACCCGAATTACCTTCTAAGACCAGGTGAGTTGTTAGGGTCTTTCAATGAATGGGAAGTTGAGCTCTATTTTGAAGGTGAACGACAGCCCACCCAAAAAGAGAGAAGGTGCGCAAAGGCAAGTTTGATTGCCAGAAAGCCGAAGCAGGAATAGAGATAGTCAGTATACAAATATATGAATGAATCAAAAATTATGCCACTGAACTATCGGGCTATAAGGCAGAAATCGCAACAGTTTTTCGGTTACGAAGTACTTAGAAGTAGTCGCAAGACACTGGCACTTTACATTTCTCATAGAAGGATTCTGGTCAGGTGCCCTCATCGTGCGACCCGGAAAGAAGTCCAGGACTTTGTAAACGGCAATCAGAAATGGATCCAGATTCGGCTGCAGGAAGAATCGATTAAGGAAAAAGAAAGTCTGAAAATTGAAAAAGGCGGAAAGATATTCTATCGGGCGAGGGAATTAACCATAGAGTATAAAGAAGGCCGCAAGCAGCGTATTCTGATCAATGGTGATCGATTTATCATTCAGGGGCATAAACTCAATGCTGCGAAGGCTAAGGTGCAGGTGGAAGACTATCTCATTGACAAGGCCAGTGAGTACATTATACCTAGAGCCCGCGGGCTAGCCAGATATCTGGGGGTAGATCGAAGGATTAGGGAAATCAAGCTCAGGAAGACAAAGTCGAAATGGGGGCATTGTACCGCTGCAGGAGTTATTCAGTACAATTGGTTAATTATGCTGGCACCCTATAGCATTATCGACTATATGATTGCTCATGAAATTTGTCATCTCGTACGCATGGATCACTCGACAAAATACTGGGATCTGGTCGAATCAATATGCCCGAACTACAGGTATTACATTGACTGGCTTAAGGAGCACGAGCACCGCTTCTGGTTCTAAGAAGCAGACTTGCTAAATAGTAAATCCCACACATCATAGCCCAGCCGTTTTCCGCGCCGCTCGAATTTTGTTTCCGGACGCTTTGGGCATTCCCAGTAATTACTGGAACCGTTTTCATTTACAAGGCCTTTAGACTGCTCCAAAATTTCCAACATCTGTTCAGCATAGGGCTTCCAGTCTGTCGCTAGGTGTAATATCCCACCAGGTTTTAGTTTCTCAGTTAGCAGAGCAACGAAGTTTGATTGAATCAGCCTGCGCTTTTGGTGTCGTTTCTTTGGCCAAGGGTCGGGGAAAAGTATAAATATCTTGTCGATGGAGTTTGATTCAAAGCAATTCATCATTGCCTCTTTGGCGTCTTGGCAGATTATCCAGAGATTTTTAAGATCGTTTTCTGCAATGTGGTGCAACAGCTTGCCGATGCCTGGTCGGTGTACCTCGATCCCGACGAAGTTTTTTGTGGGCTCGTCGGTGGCCATCTGAAGAAGGGTGTCTCCCATGCCAAACCCAATTTCGACACTGAGTGCCACGTTTTTAGGAAACGAGAAAAAATCGGGCCGAGACAAAGTTCGACTATTGAGAACATAGCTTTCCCAGTGCGTCTGAATCGCTTTACGTTGAGAATTCGTAAGTCTTCCGGACCTGATGACGAAACTGCGAATTGGTCTATTGCTTAGGGGATTTTTTGTAAACACCGCGAGACTTGATTTTATCGGGCTACCTGTGGGTCTGCTAATTGGTAATTAGAAAAAGGCGCCGTCTATCGGTGAAGATGCACTCGCATATAGTCGGCGGGGCATTCTACCAGCTAAGAAAGCTTCTCTGCCTGATTCTATTGCTTTCTTCATAGCTGAAGCCATCAGCGCTGGGTTTTTTGCTTCCGCTATTGCTGTGTTCATAAGCACACCGTCACAACCAAGCTCCATGGCTATGCTGGCATCCGAAGCGACTCCTACTCCCGCGTCCACAATAATAGGCACTTTAGCGTTTTCCAGGATTAACCGTATATTGAGTGGATTTCGAATTCCTAAGCCTGATCCGATTGGAGCACCAAGTGGCATTACGGCAAGACAACCAGCTTCCTCTAGGCGGATGGCCATCAGTGGGTCGTCACTAGTGTATACCATTACATCGAAGCCATCTTTGACTAGCTGTTCTGCAGCTATAAGGGTTTCGGTGACATTTGGGTACAATGTTTTTTGATCGCCTAATACTTCAAGCTTCACTAGCTTGTGCCCATCCAATAATTCTCTGGCCATCTGACAAGTACGAACTGCATCTCTAGCGGTATAGCAGCCAGCTGTATTAGGGAGGATCGTGTACTTCTCGGGCGAGATGACATCTAGTAGGCTGGGTTCCTCACTGTTCTGTCCCAAATTCACGCGACGAATTGCCACAGTAATAATTTCAGCACCACTCTTTTCCAGAGCTATCAGGTTCTCCTGGAAATCCCTATATTTCCCACTACCGATGATTAGGCGGGAATTATAGGTTTTACCGGCGAGGTTGAGTGGTTTATCGACTATGTTGTTACTCATGGCTGCTTTCCAACTTTCTGGCAGGGCAGAGATGCTCATCCGCCGCCGATTGCTTGTACGATTTCAATGGTGTCTCCATTGCTAAGCTGGTGTTGGCAAAATTGACTCTTGGGGACGATTTTGCCATTGAGCTCAATTGCAACCCTCCCCTTACCGACCTTCAACTGTTCTAATAATTGATAGAGATTGATATTGTTGTCAAGTTCATGGGAATTGCCATTTACAGTGACATGCATGATGCGTTCTCTATTTACGCGGCGAGCGTTTACTGATTGCAAACCAAAATAAAGCTCCCCAACCAGCCAGGAACAGGGAACCTCCTATTGGAGCAATAGCGCCGAACCAACTGATCTCGCTGAGGCTAAGAATATAAAGACTCCCAGGGAAAAGCAGTATACCAAGCAAGAACAACCATGCACTCACGTTCAGTAGTTTTTCGCCGGGGTAATGTAACGAAAGTATCGCCGTTCCAAACAATGCCAATGCGTGATACATATGGTATTCGACACCGGTGTTAAATGTATTGAGTAAGTCCGGGGCCATAATTTGTTCCAGACCGTGGGCACCGAATGCGCCAAGGGTAACTGCTACGAAACCATTAGCACTGGCAATAGCGATTAACTGTTTTGTCATTGCAGTTACATTGTGGGGCGGAAGGTCGAGGGATTCAAGTTCAGTCTTACTAGGCAAATCAGAGTCAAAAAAAGCCGCGATAATTTCGCGGCTATCTCGGTTAATCTAAATACTCAACAAACGATATAAATCAGGCTGTCATGTGGGCCTTGATCTTGTTCATGGCATTTTTTTCCAGCTGACGAATTCGCTCTGCTGAAATGCTGTATTTCTCGGCTAAATCATGCAGTGTCGCTTTGTTATCACCTAACCAGCGACTTTGGAGAATATCTTTGCTGCGCTCATCTAGCTCATTCATAGCCAGATTCAAGCTGGCATTGGTGACCTCTTCCCACTCTGCTTCCTCGAGGTTATGTGCCAGGTCGGAGCCATGATCTTCGAGGTAGTACGCAGGAGCTTTATAAGCAGCATCGTCATCAGCATTGACGTCGGCGTCGAATGGAGCATCATAGGCACTCATTCGGCCTTCCATCTGGCGAACAACTTTTTCATCGACCCCTAGATCTTTCGCGACTGCTTGAGCTTCCTCGTTGTTTAGCCAGCCAATACGTTTCTTGGAGCTACGTAGATTGAAGAATAGTTTGCGCTGAGCTTTAGTAGTGGCGATCTTTACGATGCGCCAGTTGCGCAAGATATACTCGTGCATTTCTGCCTTGATCCAGTGCACAGCGAAGGAGACAAGGCGCACTCCGACTTCTGGATTGAATCGTTTAACAGCCTTCATCAAGCCAACATTACCTTCCTGGATAAGGTCTGCCTGAGAAAGTCCGTAGCCGGAATAGGTTTTAGCCATATGTACAACGAAGCGCAGATGGGCCATTACTAGCTGGCGGGCGGCGTCAACGTTATCTTCGTAGTAATACTGGTTGGCAAGCTCACGCTCCAGCTCGGGAGTCAATACGGCGATACCGCTAACGGACGTAATATATGCCGTTAGATCGCGACCCGGAGCTATGGGATCGATTACTTGTAAACCCTTTCCAGTGCTCATATTCCTTTGTACCTGTTTATTGGCCCAACTGACCGGCCATCCGGACGCGCATTCTAGCATTCATTAGCTTTCTCTGCTATTGGACGCTATCAAAGGCGCTGATCCGCAGTCTTTAGAGACTTAGCTACCCCAGTATCATTAAATGGTAGCAATGACCCATTTAAAATGTCTTCTCCCCCTAAAATGGGGGCTGCTTGTCCAATTTTCAATACCTAGCAGCATATTTTTTCAAC
>Ga0208750_1000277_pt1 | contig 15277 bp, 27 predicted proteins | sample Knorr_S15_td_O2m_FD_185602 | JGI IMG/M metagenome (GOLD analysis project Ga0208750, IMG submission 185602) | Marine microbial communities from Southern Atlantic Ocean transect - Knorr_S15_td_O2min_ad_340m_LV (SPAdes) (version 2) | ecosystem: Environmental > Aquatic > Marine > Oceanic | place...
CTTTTGTTAATTCTTCAATCGAATTGAAATTCTTATTATAATCTATTGATGTGAGAAATTTATTTTCTTCAATAACATTGGAATATACTTCAAGACTTAGTCTTTGTGAAAAAGTAGTAGCTGAAATTAAGGCTAATAAAACAAAAAATGTGAATTTTATTTTCATCGATTCTTATCTATTGAACTAACGAATATTTTCTCATTTTAATATAAATAATGCAAATATTTAAAAAAACATCTAAAATTTAAGAAGGAACATTTGAATAATTGATTTTAATTTTTACCTTTGCACGCCTTCTCGAGAAGATGAGGGTACAAAAAATATATAACTAGTATGCCTACAATATCGCAATTAGTAAGGAAAGGAAGAGCCAGATCGACTAAGAAAAGTAAATCGGCTGCTTTGAATTCATGTCCTCAGAGAAGAGGAGTATGTACTCGTGTATATACTACTACTCCAAAGAAGCCAAATTCAGCTATGAGAAAAGTTGCCAGAGTTAGGTTAACAAATGGTAATGAGGTTAATGCTTATATTCCTGGAGAAGGACATAATTTACAAGAGCATTCAATAGTATTAGTTAGAGGAGGAAGAGTCAAAGATTTGCCTGGTGTTAGATATCACATTATTCGTGGAGCTTTAGATACAGCAGGTGTTGAAGGAAGATCACAAAGAAGATCAAAATACGGTGCGAAAAAGCCAAAAAAATAATCAAAGAATCAGATAGATGAGAAAAAAACAGGCAAAAGCAAGACCTTTATTACCAGATCCTAGATTTCACGATAAACTCGTTACTAGATTTGTTAATATGATGATGTGGAGTGGAAAAAAATCGGTTGCCTATAAAATTTTCTATGATGCTATTGATGTTGTTGAATCAAAAAATACTGGTGAAGGAGAAGAGAAGAAAGCTGCTTTGGAGGTATGGAAGGATGCATTGTCAAATGTTATGCCTCATGTTGAGGTAAGAAGTAGAAGAGTTGGTGGTGCAACATTTCAAATTCCTACACCAATTAGATCAGACAGGAAAATTTCTATTGCTATGAAATGGTTAATAAATTTTTCTAGAAAAAGAAATGAAAAATCTATGGCTTTAAAACTTGCATCAGAAATTTTAGCCGCGTCTAAAGAAGAAGGCGGTGCTGTAAAGAAAAAAGTAGATACTCATAAAATGGCAGAAGCCAATAAAGCATTTTCACATTTTAGATTTTAATTATGCCAAGAGATTTAAAATATACTAGAAATATAGGTATTGCTGCACATATTGATGCAGGGAAAACAACTACTACAGAAAGGATCTTGTATTATACAGGTGTTTCTCATAAAATTGGAGAAGTACATGATGGTGCTGCTACAATGGACTGGATGGAACAGGAGCAGGAAAGAGGTATAACAATTACTTCTGCTGCAACAACTTGTAATTGGCATTTTCCAACTGAAAACGGGGAACCTACTGATGATTCTAATTCGTATCATATGAATATTATTGATACCCCAGGCCATGTTGATTTTACAGTAGAAGTTAATAGATCATTGAGAGTTCTTGATGGTCTTGTTTTTTTATTTAGTGCTGTTGATGGGGTAGAACCTCAATCTGAAACAAACTGGAGACTTGCTGATAATTATAAAGTTCCAAGAATGGGATTTGTCAATAAAATGGACAGACAGGGATCTAATTTTCAAATGGTTTGTAAACAAGTCAAGAAAATGCTGGGTTCTAATGCTGTTCCTATTGTACTACCCATAGGCGAAGAGGAAGATTTCAAGGGAATTGTAGACCTTATAAAAAACAGAGCAATTATTTGGGATGAAGAATCTATGGGAGCCACGTTTAATATTATTGATATTCCAGAGAATCTTAAGGAAGAATCAAAGAAATACAGAGCTTTATTAATAGAGGAAGTTGCTACGTATGATGAAAATCTTCTCGAAAAATTTATGGAAGATGAGGATTCAATTACTGAAGATGAAATCCACAATGCTCTTAGAGCTGGAGTTATGGACATGTCTATTATTCCAATGATTTGTGGTTCAGCTTTTAAAAATAAAGGAGTCCAGTTTCTATTAGATGCTGTATGTAGGTATTTACCATCTCCTGTTGATAAAGATGCAATTGTTGGAATAAATCCTAGAAATGATGAAGAAATTTCAAGGAAACCTTCAGTTGAGGAACCTTTTTCTGCTTTGGCATTTAAAATTGCTACTGATCCTTTTGTTGGAAGATTAGCATTTTTTAGAGTTTATTCTGGGAAATTACCTGCAGGATCTTATGTCTTGAATAATAGATCTAATAAAAAAGAAAGAATTTCTAGAATATATCAAATGCATTCAAATAAACAAAATGCAATAGATTCTATAGAAGCAGGAGATATTGGAGCTGCAGTAGGTTTTAAAGATATAAAAACAGGTGATAGTTTATCTGCAGAAAATGCCCCAATAGTTCTTGAGAGTATGGATTTTCCTGATCCTGTAATAGGTATTGCAGTAGAAGCTAAAACTAAGGCAGATGTTGATAGATTAGGAATGTCATTGGCAAAACTATCTGAAGAAGATCCTACATTTACAGTAAGAACAGATGAGGCTTCTGGTCAGACGATTATTTCTGGAATGGGAGAACTTCATCTAGATATTATTGTAGATAGATTAAGAAGAGAGTTTAAAGTAGAAGTTAACCAAGGGGAACCTATGGTTGAGTATAAGGAGGCAATTACGCAGATAGCTGATCATAGAGAAGTTTACAAGAAACAATCTGGTGGTAGAGGTAAATTTGCTGATATAGTATTTACTATAGAGCCAGCTGAGGAAGGAAAACCTGGATTGGAATTTATTTCAAAAATAAAGGGTGGAAATGTGCCAAAAGAATTTATTCCTTCTGTAGAGAAAGGCTTTAAAGCTGCAATGACTAACGGTCCTTTAGCAGGTTATGAAGTTGATTCTCTGAAAGTTACCTTAAAGGATGGTTCGTATCATGATGTTGATTCTGATCAATTATCATTTGAGCTTGCCGCTAAGATTGGTTTCAGAGAAGCTGCTAAATTGGCAAGATTTGTAATTATGGAGCCAATAATGAAATTAGAAGCAATTACTCCTGAAGAGAATATGGGAGATATAGTTGGAGATTTAAATAGAAGAAGAGGACAAGTGAATGACATGAGTGACAGAGCTGGCTCTAAGGTTGTTAAAGCTGATGTTCCGTTATCTGAAATGTTTGGATATGTAACCTCATTGAGAACATTATCATCTGGTAGAGCTACTTCTACAATGGAATTTTCTCATTATGCTGAAACTCCTTCCGGTATTTCAGATCAGGTAATAAAAAATGCAAAAGGAATAATTGAAGTTTAATATAGGTTATGAGTCAAAAAATCAGAATAAAGCTTAAATCATATGATCACAATCTGGTAGATAATTCTGCTGAGAAGATTGTTAAAACTGTTAAGAGTACAGGAGCAGTGGTTAATGGACCAATTCCATTGCCTACTCATAAGAAACTTTTCACAGTTTTAAGATCACCTCATGTAAATAAAAAATCCAGAGAACAATTTCAATTAAGTTCATATAAAAGATTGCTTGATATTTATAGCACATCTTCAAAAACTATTGATGCATTGATGAAGTTGGAGTTACCGAGTGGTGTTGAAGTGGAGATTAAGGTATAAGATAATAAAGTCAGAATTTATTCTGATAACATGTCCGGAGCGTTTGGCAAAGGAAAAATGGTAAAAAATAATTTAAGGGTTGAATTATTTTTGACCCTAAATTTTTAAAAAAAGTTAAATTATAAATTAAAATATTATGTCTGGGTTAATAGGAAAAAAAATAGGAATGACCAGCATTTTTGATGACAGTGGGAAGAATGTCCCATGTACTGTTATTGAGGCTGGCCCTTGTATTGTTACCCAAGTCAGAACTGATGAAATTGACGGCTATAATGCACTTCAATTAGGTTTCGATGACAAGGCAGAGAAAAATGCTATAAAAGCTGAGAAAGGTCATTTTAAAAAGGCTGGATCGACTGTTAAGAGAAAAGTTATTGAATTTCAAGGTTATGATAAGGAATACAAAATTGGTGATAGTATAGGAGTAGATCACTTTGAAGAAGGTGAATATGTTGATGTTTCTGGAATTTCAAAAGGAAAAGGATTTCAGGGGGTTGTAAAAAGACATGGCTTTGCAGGCGTTGGACAAGCAACTCATGGTCAGCACAATAGATTAAGAGCTCCTGGATCAATTGGAGCAGCTTCTTATCCTGCAAGAGTTTTTAAAGGAATGAAAATGGCTGGAAGAATGGGTGGAAATAAGATAAAAGTTATGAATTTAAGAGTTTTAAAGGTAGTTCCTGAAAAGAACTTACTATTACTTAAAGGATGTGTTCCTGGCCATAAAAACTCTTATTTAACTATAGAAAAATAATGAAAGTAGCAGTATTAGATTATAAAGGTAAAGACACTGGTAGAAAGGTAGAACTTTCAAAAGATATTTTTGAAGTAGAACCAAATGACCATGCATTGTATTTGGACGTGAAACAATATCTTGCAAATCAGCGTCAAGGAACTCATAAAGCAAAGCAAAGAGCTGATATAACAGGGAGTACAAGAAAAATTAAAAAACAAAAAGGAACAGGTACTGCAAGAGCCGGTAGTATAAAATCAGGTATTTTTAGAGGAGGTGGAAGAATTTTCGGACCTCAACCTAGAGATTATAATTTAAAACTAAATAAAAAGTTAAAAAAAATAGCTAGAAAATCTGCTTTAACAATTAAAGCAAAAGATAAGGCTATAACAGTTTTAGAAGATTTTGAATTTAAATCTGTTAAAACCAAAAATTTTACCTCTGTTATTAAAGCACTTAATCTAGAGGATAAAAAATCTCTATTTGTCTTTGGAGCGCCAAATAAAAATGTATATTTGTCGTCGCGAAATTTAAAGGGCTCAGATGTTGTAATATGCTCAGAATTAAGCACTTATAAGATTTTAAATGCTAATCAATTGGTGCTTTTAGAGAGCTCATTAAATGAGATAAAGACTAATTTAAGTAAATAGAAAGAAATGAGTATTTTGATTAAACCTATTATAACAGAGAAAGCTAATAACGATAGTGAGTTAAACAATCGTTATACTTTTCAAGTTGAAAAAAATGCTAATAAGGTTCAAATAAAAAAAGAAGTTGAATCAGCATACGGAGTTAAAGTTCTTAAAGTAAGAACTATTAATGTTCGTTCTGATAGAAGAATTAGATATACAAAAGCTGGAATACAGTTTGGAAAATCAAATGCAATAAAAAAGGCAATTATTCAATTGGCTGAAGGAGAATCAATAGACTTATATGCTAATGTTTAATAATAAATAATGTCAGTAAGAAAATTAAAACCTATAACACCTGGACAACGCTTTAGAATAGTGAATGAATTTGATTCAATTACTAAATCAAAGCCTGAGAAATCATTGTTAGTTCCTTTAAAAAGAACGGGTGGTAGAAATAATACAGGGAAGATGACTATGCGTTATAAGGGCGGTGGTCATAAGAGAAAGTATAGAATTATTGACTTTAAGAGAGATAAATTTGGTATTTCGGCTGAGGTAATGTCTATAGAATATGATCCTAATAGATCTGCCTTTATAGCTTTATTGAAGTATGATGATGAAGAAAAGAGATATATAATTGCACAAAAAGGATTAAAAATAGGTCAAAAAGTAGTTTCGGGAGAGGATGCATCTACAAATCTAGGAAATGCAATGCCTCTTACCAAAATTCCTTTAGGTACAGTTATTTCTTGTATAGAATTAAAACCTGGTAAGGGTGCTTCTATGGCAAGAAGTGCAGGTTCATTTGCTCAATTAATGGCAAGAGATGGAAAATTTGCAACTATTAAGCTTCCATCAGGAGAAACAAGGATGGTATTATCCAATTGTTTTGCGACAATAGGTGTAGTTTCTAACTCTGATCACCAACTTATAGTATCAGGTAAAGCCGGTAGAAAAAGATGGCTAGGAATTAGACCTAGAACTAGACCAGTAGCAATGAACCCTGTTGATCATCCAATGGGTGGAGGTGAAGGGAAAGCCTCTGGTGGTCATCCTAGATCAAGAAAAGGAATTCCTGCTAAAGGATTCAGAACTAGATCTAAATCTAAGGAGAGTAATAAATATATTATTGAAAGAAGAAATAAATAAAAATTATGTCTAGATCATTAAAAAAAGGCCCATTTGTTCACTATAAATTGAATAAAAAAGTGGAAAAAAATATAGAAGGAAATAAAAAGACTGTTATCAAAACATGGTCAAGATCTAGTATGATAACACCTGATTTTGTCGGTCAGACTATAGCTGTTCATAATGGAAAACAATTTATTCCTGTGTATATAACTGAGAATATGGTTGGACATAAATTAGGAGAATTTTCTCCAACAAGATCCTTTAGGGGACATGCTGGAGCTAAAAATAGAGGTAATAAATAAACTTATGGGAAGTCGTAAAACTAAAATGGCGGAAAATATTAAAGAAAGCAGAAAAAATTTGGTTACAGCTAAATTAAACAACTGCCCTACATCTCCTAGAAAAATGCGTATAGTTGCGGATTTAGTTAGAGGTAAAGAAGTAGATAAAGCACTTAATATTTTTCGATTTAGCGAAAAGGAAGCGTCTAGAAAATTAGAAAAATTATTATTGTCTGCTATTTCAAATTGGCAAACGAAAAATGAAAATTCTAACGTTGAGGATGCCGGATTGTTTATTTCAGAGATAAAGGTTGATAGTGGGACAATGTTAAAGAGATTGAGAACAGCTCCGCAGGGAAGAGCCCATAGGATAAGAAAGAGATCTAATCATGTTACGATAGTATTAGGCTCAAAAAATAATGATGTTCAAACTAATTAATTAAATGGGACAGAAGACAAATCCAATAGGAAACAGATTAGGCATTATCAGAGGATGGGAGTCCAACTGGTATGGCGGTAAAGATTATGGTGATAAGCTAACTGAAGATGAAAAAATTAGAAGGTATATTTATGCTCGTTTAATTAAGGCTAGTATTTCCAGAGTTATTATTGAAAGAACACTGAGAATTGTTACAATTACTATTACAACTGCTAGACCTGGAATTATAATTGGCAAGGGTGGACAAGAAGTTGATAAGTTAAAAGAAGAACTTAAAAAAATTACATCTAAAGATATTCAGTTAAATATTTATGAAATAAAAAGACCAGAATTAGATGCTTTTTTAGTTGCTAGTAGTGTGGCTAGACAAATCGAGAACAGGATTTCTTATAAAAGAGCTGTTAAAATGGCCATAGCTGCATCTATGAGAATGAATGCAGAAGGAATAAAGATTCAGGTTAGCGGTAGGCTAAACGGAGCGGAGATGGCTAGAAGTGAGCATTTTAAAGAAGGAAGGATTCCTTTATCAACTTTTAGAGCTGATATTGATTATTCTCTGGTTGAAGCTCATACGACATATGGAAGAATAGGAGTTAAAGTTTGGATTATGAAGGGTGAAGTATATGGAAAAAGAGATCTTAATCCATTAATTGGCTTATCTAAAAAACAAGGTAAATCTAATAAAAGGAGAAGAAATTAATAAAAAAAGGCAAATATTTTAGTATAAATGTTACAACCAAAGAAAACAAAATATCGTAAGGTTCAAAAAGGAAGAATGAAAGGAAATTCGGAAAGAGGCCATAGATTATCTAATGGAATGTATGGGATTAAGTCTCTAGACTCTAATTTTTTAACTTCTAGACAAATTGAAGCAGCTAGAATTGCAGCTACAAGATATATGAAAAGAGAAGGACAGATATGGATTAAAATATTTCCTGACAAACCTATAACGAAAAAACCTCTTGAGGTTCGTATGGGTAAGGGTAAAGGCGCAGTTGAATATTGGGCAGCAGTAGTGAAACCTGGAAGAATACTATTTGAAGTTGGTGGTGTTTCTTTAGATGTAGCTAAAGAGGCATTAAGACTTGCAGCTCAAAAATTACCTGTTAAAACAAGATTTATAATTGCTAGAGATTACGAAGCATAATTTTTTATTATATGAATCAGAGTGAAGTATTAAAATTATCAAATGAACAGCTTAAGGAACAGCTTGTTGAGCAAAAAATGAAATATAATGAGCTTAAAATGGCTCATGCAGTTTCTCCTTTGGAAAATCCTATTCAGATAAGATTTATAAGAAGATCAATTGCTAGAATCATAACTGAAATAAACAATAGAGAAACAAAATAATTATTATTCTATTTAATGATGGAAAAAAGAAATTTAAGAAAAGAACGTATTGGTAAAGTCACTAGTGACAAAATGCAGAAATCTATAGTTGTTTCTGAAGTAAAAAAAGTAAAGCATCCTATGTATGGGAAGTTTGTATTAAAGACAAAAAAATATGTTGCGCATGATGAAAAGAATGACTGCAAGATTGGTGATACAGTTAAAATTATGGAAACAAGACCAATAAGTAAGTCAAAATGTTGGAGGTTAGTAGAAATAATTGAAAGAGCTAAATAAATTATGGTACAGCAAGAATCAAGATTAAAAGTAGCAGACAATACTGGCGCAAAAGAAGTTTTGACTATTAGAGTATTAGGAGGAACAAAAAGAAGATATGCTTCTATTGGTGACAAAATTGTTGTTTCTGTTAAAAATGCAACTCCAAATGGGTTAATTAAAAAAGGAGCAGTTTCAACAGCAGTTGTTGTAAGGACTATTAAGGAAGTTAGACGACCAGACGGCTCATATATCAGGTTTGATGATAATGCATGTGTTTTGTTAGATGCAGTTGGTGAGATGAGAGGAACAAGAGTTTTTGGTCCTGTTGCTAGAGAACTAAGAGATAAAAAATTTATGAAGATAGCATCCTTAGCACCAGAAGTATTATAAAATTTAATTGATGAAAAAAGTAAAAATTAAAACAGGAGATATAGTTAAAGTAATAGCTGGTAATCAAAAAGGAACACAAGGAAAGGTCCTAAAGGTTGTTGCAGCTAAAAACAAAGCTATTGTTGAAGGTATTAATGTGGTTAAAAAACATAATAAACCAAGTGCTAATAATCCTCAAGGAGGTGTAATTGAAAAAGAGTTATTTATTGATATATCTAATATTTCATTAATAACCTCTAAAGGTGAAGTTACTAGGGTTGGATATAGAATGGAAAAAGAAAATAAAGTTAGATATTCTAAGAAATCTAATGAAGTAATATAGTTATGAATTATATACCAAGATTAAAAAAAGAATATAAAGAAAAGATTGTTTCAAACTTAAAAAAGGAGTTTGAATATAGCAATGTTATGCAAGTCCCTAAACTTGAGAAGATTGTTATTTCTAAAGGTGTTGGTGAGGCTGTTAATGATAAGAAGCTTATTGATCATGCGCTAGAAGAAATTACAAATATTTCTGGACAAAAGGCTATAGCAACTTTGTCAAAAAAAGATGTTGCATCTTTTAAACTTAGAAAAGGAATGCCAATTGGAGTAAAAGTAACTCTTAGAGGTGAGAGAATGTATGAATTCCTAGATAGACTTGTTACAGCAGCTCTTCCTAGAGTAAGGGATTTTACAGGAGTGAAAGTAAGAGGTTTTGATGGAAGAGGTAATTATAATTTAGGAGTTACCGAACAAATTATTTTTCCAGAGATTAATATTGATAAAATCAATAAGATATCTGGTATGGATATAACATTTGTTACAAATGCTAATTCAGATAAAGAGGCTATGTCACTTTTAAGTGAATTAGGATTACCATTTAAAAAACCTGATGATAAACCAAAAAAGGTAGAAGTAAAAGAAGTAAAGAAGGAGCCTGTAGTTGAAGATGTTGTTACAGAGGAACCTGCAATTGAAGATGTTGTTACAGAGGAACCTGCAGTTGAAGATGTTGTTACAGAGGAGCCTGTAGTTGAAGATGTTGTTACAGAGGAACCTGCAGTTGAAGAAACTGTTACAGAGGAACCTGCAGTTGAAGATGTTGTTACAGAGGAGCCTGCAGTTGAAGATGTTGTTACAGAGGAGCCTGTAGTTGAAGATGTTGTTACAGAGGAGCCTGCAGTTGAAGAGGAATCTTCAAAAGAAGAAGAGGAGTCAGATAAGGATAATATTAGTAAAAAAAAGAAATAAACTATGGCTAAAGAATCAATGAAAGCTCGTGAAGTTAAAAGAGCTAGAACTGTAGCAAAATATGCAGCTAAAAGGAAAGCGTTAAAGGAGGCAGGTGATTTTGTAGGATTGCAAAAGCTTCCAAAAAATGCATCTCCAGTTAGAATGCATAATAGGTGTAAATTAACAGGTAGACCAAAAGGCTATATGAGAAATTTTGGAATTTCAAGAGTTTTATTTCGTGAAATGGCTAATAAAGGTTTAATACCTGGGGTTAGAAAAGCCAGTTGGTAATAATATAAATTTAAGAAAATGAATACAGATCCTATAGCGGATTATTTAACAAGAATTAGAAATGCAATAAGAGCCAATAAAAAAGTGGTTTCTATACCTGCATCAAATTTGAAAAAGGAAATAACTAAGATATTATTTGATCAAGGTTATATTCTAAGTTACAAGTTTGAAGAATCTAAAATTCAAGGAGTTATTAAGATAGCTTTAAAATATACCAAACAGGATCATGAATCTGTAATTAAGAAGATTCAAAGAATAAGTACACCTGGATTAAGAAAATACTCTAATTCAAGTGATTTGCCAAGGGTTTTAAATGGCTTAGGAATAGCAATTGTATCTACTTCAAAAGGAGTTATGACTGCAAAGCAAGCCAAGAAGGAAAATGTTGGGGGAGAATTAATTTGTTATGTACATTAAAATATATATAAAATGTCAAGAATAGGAAATAATCCAATTTCAGTCCCTGAAGATGTAACAGTTGATGTTGCTGAAGATGTTATTACTGTGAAAGGTACCCTAGGAGAACTTCAGCAAGATTTTTCAGGTGTACGAATCAAGGTTGATAACGGTATTATTACGATTGAAAGAGTTTCTGAATCTAAGGATCATAAATCAAGGCATGGATTATATAGAGCTTTAATAAATAATATGATTATTGGTGTATCAAAAGGATGGACGAAGGAATTAGAACTTGTTGGTGTTGGGTACAGAGCTAAGGCTCAGGGCCAAAAGCTAGATTTAGCAGTTGGTTTTTCACACAATATTGTTATGGATTTAGCTCAAGAGATAAAGGCAGAAACTATTACAGAGAAGGGTCAAAATCCTATTATCAAATTAACATCATTTGATAAGCAATTGGTTGGTCAAGTAGCTGCTAAGATTCGATCCTTTAGAAAACCAGAACCATATAAAGGTAAGGGCATTAAATATGTAGGAGAACATATAAGAAGAAAAGCTGGTAAATCAGCATAATAAATAAAGATATGAGATTATCAAAAAGAGATAGAAGGACTAGAATTAAAAATAGAATTAGAAAGATTATTTCAGGGACTGAGAGTAACCCAAGATTATCAGTTTTTAGAAGTAACAAGGAGATATATGCTCAATTAATTGACGATTCTAATGGAAAAATAATAGTAGCTTCATCTTCAAGAGATAAGAATATTGATAAGGATAAATCAAATAAAACTGAATTAGCTTCCTTGGTAGGAAAAGACATTGCAGAAAAAGCAATTAAAAAAGGTATAAAGCAAGTATCTTTTGATAGATCAGGGTATCTATATCATGGAAGAGTAAAATCTTTAGCTGATGGAGCAAGAGAAGTTGGATTAAAATTTTAAGATTATGTACCAAAAGTATAAAAATGTAGAAAAAGTAAAACCAGGAGGACTAGAACTGAAGGATAGTTTGGTTGGAGTTCAAAGAGTTACCAAAGTAACTAAGGGTGGTAGAAATTTTGGTTTTTCTGCTATTGTTGTAGTAGGAGATGAAAATGGCATTGTTGGCTATGGCTTAGGTAAATCTAAGGATGTTGCTAGTGCTATTGGAAAAGCAGTTGAAGATGCAAAAAAGAATTTAGTTAAAATACCATTAGTTAAGGGGACATTGCCTCACGAACAAAAAGGTAAATATGGTGGAGCAAGAGTAAATATTATTCCTGCAGCACCTGGTACTGGAGTTATAGCAGGAGGAGCTGTAAGAACAGTTTTAGAAGCTGTTGGAGTTCATGATGTTCTTTCAAAGTCACAAGGATCTTCAAATCCACATAATGTGGTAAAAGCTACTTTTGATGCTTTATTAAAGCTAAAGAATGCTCATACTATTGCTAATAACAGAGGAATTACATTAGAAAAATTATTTAAGGGATAAATGGCTAAAATTAAGATAACACAAATAAGGAGTTCTATTAATAGAACGGGAAAGCAGAAAAGGACGTTAGAATCTTTAGGATTAAGAAAGATAGGTATGACTGTAGAACATGAAAATACGCCTAATATTCTAGGAATGATAAAAAAGGTTAATCATTTGGTAGCTGTTAATGACTCATAAATTAAAGAATTTATAAATGGAATTAAGTAATCTAAAACCTGCAAAGGGATCGATAAATAAGAATAGCAAGAGAATAGGTAGAGGCCAAGGCTCAGGTAAGGGAGGTACATCCACTAGAGGGCATAAGGGAGCTAAATCTAGATCAGGTTATTCAAGAAAATTAGGTTTTGAAGGTGGACAAATGCCACTTCAAAGAAGGGTCCCTAAATTTGGGTTTAATAACATAAATAGAATAGAATATCAAGGGGTAAATTTAGATACTATTCAAACTATAGTTGATAGTAAAAAAGTAAAGGGAGCTTTAGATTTTGATTCTATGATAAAATTAAGATTGGTTAGAAAAAATGAATTGGTAAAAATTTTAGGTAGAGGAGAACTTAAAGCAAAACTTAAAATTAGTGCACATAAATTTACTGCATCTGCAAAGGCTGCTATTGAGGCTGCTGGAGGAGAGGCAATTAATATATAATTTATTAAATGAAGATAATAGAGTACATAAAAAATATATGGAAAATAACTGAACTAAGGGATAGAATTATTCTAACCTTGGGTCTGTTAGTTGTATATAGATTTGGTGCTCAGGTAGTTCTTCCTGGAATTGATGCTAGTAAGCTGGGACTATTGCAAGGAACATTTGATGATCAGGGAATTTTAGGTCTATTAAATGCATTTACTGGGGGAGCATTTGCAAATGCATCTGTATTTGCTTTAGGAATAATGCCTTATATCTCTGCTGCAATTGTTGTTCAATTAATGGGTATTGCAATTCCTTATCTTCAAAAACTTCAAAAAGAAGGAGCTAGCGGACAAAAGAAGATAACACAAATAACCAGATGGTTAACAATTGGAATTTGTTTGATTCAAGCGCCAGGTTATTTAGTAGCTTTACCAACATTAGGTATTCCTAGAGAAGCATTTTTAATGGGTCAAGGAGGAATGTTTTATTTTTCCTCAATAGTGCTCTTAGTTACAGGATGTGTTTTTGCAATGTGGTTGGGAGAAAAGATTACGGACAAAGGAATAGGAAATGGAATTTCTTTACTGATTATGGTGGGTATTATTGCCACACTGCCTCAAGCTTTCGTTCAAGAATGGGTTTCTAGGGTGACTGAATCAAATGGTGGTCTTATAATGATTTCAATTGAAATTGTTGTTTGGATAGCTGTTATTTTAGCATCTGTTATGCTAGTATTGGCAGTAAGGAAGATTGCGGTTCAATATGCTAGAAGAAATGCATCTGGTAGTTTTGAAAAAAATGTTGCTGGATCAAGGCAATATATACCATTAAGATTAAATGCATCAGGAGTAATGCCTATAATTTTTGCTCAGGCACTTATGTTTGTTCCATCCATGATTGGTGGAGTTGGATTTATGAAGGATACTTCTGTAGGTCAATTTATGGTAACTCAATTCTCAGACATATTTGGTCTTTGGTATAATATAGTATTTGGATTATTGATTATAGTATTTACATTTTTCTATACAGCTATAACAGTACCAACTAATAAAATTGCTGATGATCTTAAAAGAAGTGGAGGATTTATTCCTGGTATTAGACCTGGTACAGACACCTCAAATTTACTGGACGGAATAATGTCTCAGATTACATTACCTGGATCCATATTTTTAGCATTGATTTCAGTTTTTCCCGCAGTTGTTGTAAAATTTATGGATATTCAGGCTGGATGGGCATTGTTCTTTGGAGGTACTTCTCTATTAATTATGGTAGGAGTAGCTATAGATACAATGCAGCAAGTAAATTCATATCTTTTAAATAAGCATTATGATGGTTTAATGAAGTCGGGAAGAGATAGAAAACCAGCAATATAATTTAATTATGGCAAAACAAGCACCAATAGAACAAGAAGGAACAATAATTGAAGCATTATCGAATGCTATGTTCCGAGTTGAATTAGAAAATGGGCATGTTGTTACAGCTCATATTTCTGGAAAAATGAGGATGCATTATATAAAATTATTGCCGGGAGATAAAGTAAAATTAGAAATGAGTCCTTATGATTTAACAAAGGCTCGTATAACTTATAGATTTTAATAAGATGAAAGTAAGAGCTTCAGTAAAAAAAAGAAGTGCAGATTGTAAAATTGTACGAAGAAAAGGGACACTTTATGTTATTAACAAAAAGAATCCAAGATTTAAACAAAGACAAGGTTAGTTATGGCAAGAATAGCAGGTATAGATATACCAAAAAATAAAAGAGGAGTTATATCATTAACCTATATCTTCGGAATAGGTAGAAGTAGGGCAAAGAAAATCCTGTCTGCTGCAAAAGTAGATGAAGGAAAAAAAGTTTCTGATTGGTCTGATTCAGATATAAGTAAAATTCGTGAAGCGGTTGGAACTTATACAATAGAAGGAGAATTAAGATCAGAGAATCAACTAAATGTAAAAAGGTTGATGGATATTGGATGTTATAGAGGAATTAGACATAGAATAGGTTTACCTCTTAGAGGACAAAAAACAAAAAATAATTCTAGAACTAGAAAAGGTAAAAGAAAAACAGTTGCTAACAAGAAAATGGTAACTAAATAGTATAGTATTATGGCAAAAGGATCTAAAAAAAGAAAAGTAATAGTTGAAGCAATAGGAGAAGCACATATAACGGCATCTTTTAATAATATCATAATATCTCTAACTAATAAAAAAGGAGATGTTATTGCATGGTCATCTGCCGGTAAAATGGGCTTTAGAGGAACTAAGAAAAACACTCCATATGCTGCTCAAATGGCTGCAGAAGACGTTATTACAGTAGCAAAAGAAGCAGGATTAAGAAAGGTTAAAGTTTTCGTCAAGGGTCCAGGTAATGGTAGAGAATCTGCTATTAGATCGATC